>Ga0256407_10010167_pt1 | contig 13290 bp, 12 predicted proteins | sample RumenRJG_04DNA_FD_193489 | JGI IMG/M metagenome (GOLD analysis project Ga0256407, IMG submission 193489) | Bovine rumen microbial communities from Lethbridge, Alberta, Canada - RJG_04 | ecosystem: Host-associated > Mammals > Digestive system > Stomach > Rumen | place: Canada: Alberta... | reverse complement strand
GCCCGCGGACACGTCAAGGCGCTGGGCGCGGTGGAGAAGAACTGCGGCCTCGCGGTCTACAACCTGGGCACGGGTCACGGCTACTCCGTGCTGGACGTGGTGAAGGCGTTCGAGAAGGCGAATAACCTCAAGCTGCCCTACGTCATCCAGCCCCGCCGCCCCGGCGACATCGCCACCTGCTACTCGTCCCCGGACAAGGCGAAGCGGGAACTGGGCTGGGAGGCGCAGTACGGCATCGAGGAGATGTGCCGCGACTCATGGAACTGGCAAAAGCAGAACCCGAACGGGTATAAGAATTAAGAAAGTTGGTATTGAGAATTGGGTAAATATTTTGGCACCGACGGCTTCCGCGGGGAGGCCAACATCGGCCTGACCGCGGAGCACGCGTACAAGATCGGCCGCTTCCTCGGCTGGTACTACTCGGAGAAAAAGCGCTTTTTCGGCAGCAGGGAAAAGGCGCGCATCCTCATCGGCAAGGACACGCGCCGCTCGTCGTATATGTTCGAGTACAGTCTTGTGGGCGGCATCGTCGCCTCCGGCGCGGACGCCTACATCATGCACGTCACAACCACGCCGAGCGTCGCGTACATCGCCCGCGTGGACGAGTTCGACTGCGGCATCATGATCTCCGCGTCCCATAACCCCTACTACGACAACGGCATCAAGCTCATCAACTCCCACGGCGAGAAGATGGACGCGGCGACCACCGAGAAGGTGGAGGCCTACCTCGACGGCGGCACGGAGGTGCCCTACGCCCGCCGCGACCAGATCGGCACCACCGTGGACTATGTCGCGGGCCGCAACCGCTACATCGGCTACCTCATTTCGCTGGGCGTGTACTCTTTCCGCGGCAAGAAGGTGGCGCTGGACTGCGCCAACGGCGCGGCATGGGCGACGGCGCGGGCGGTATTCGACGCGCTGGGCGCCAAGACGCTGGTCATCAACGCCGAACCCGACGGCCTCAACATCAACGAAAACGCAGGCTCCACCCACATCGAGGGCCTGCAAAGGTTCGTGGTGGAAAACGGCTGCGACGTGGGCTTTGCCTACGACGGCGACGCCGACCGGTGCCTGTGCGTGGATGAGCAGGGCAGCGTCATCACCGGCGACCACATTCTCTACATCTACGGCAAGTACATGAAGGAGCGCGGCAAGCTGCTGGAAAACACTGTGGTCACTACGGTGATGAGCAACTTCGGGCTCTATAAGGCCTTCGACGAGCTGGACATCGGCTACGCCAAGACCAAGGTGGGCGACAAGTACGTTTACGAGTACATGACCGAGCACGGCTGCCGCCTTGGCGGCGAGCAGTCGGGTCACATCATCTTCACCAAGTACGCCAGCACCGGCGACGGCATTCTCACCTCGCTCAAGCTGATGGAGGTGCTGTGCGCGAGGAAAGTCCCCATGAGCAAGCTCAGCGAGGGCTTCCGCATGTACCCGCAGGTATTGGAGAATGTGCGCGTGGCGGACAAGGCGGCGGCGCAGAACGATCCGGAGGTGCAGGGCGCGGTGCGGAAGGCAGCGGACGCGCTGGGCGACACGGGCCGCATTTTGGTGCGCGAGAGCGGCACAGAGCCGCTGATCCGCGTCATGGTGGAGGCGGAGAGCGATGAGCTGTGCCACAAGTACGTGGACGAGGTCGTGAGTGTCATCAAGTCACGCGGACACGCGGTTTGAGGAGGCGTCATATGAATTACCTTGGCATCGACCTGGGCGGCACCAACATCAAGGGCGGCGTCGTCAGCGACGCGGGCGAAATTCTGCGTGAGGCGTCCCGGCCCACGCAGGTGGAAAACGGCCCGGAGGCCATCGCCGACGGCATCGCCGCGCTCATCAAGGATTTGGAGCAGGGGGAGACCTTCGCCGGCATTGGCCTCGGCTGTCCCGGCACCGTGGACGACGAGTCGGGCGAGGTCGTCTGCGCGTTCAACCTAAATCTTATCCACTATGACCTGCGCGGCGCGATCAAAGCCCGCACGGGCTATGAGATCCGCCTTGGCAACGACGCCAATGTGGCGGCACTGGCGGAGGCCGTGGTGGGCGCGGGCAAGGGCGCCCATAGCACCGTGGTCATCACGCTGGGCACCGGCGTGGGCTGCGGCGTGGTGCTGGAGGGCAGGATGCTCACCGGCTACACCGGCGCCGCCAGCGAGCTGGGTCACATGGTCATCGCCGAGGACGGCGAGAGATGCACCTGCGGGCGGCGTGGCTGCTTTGAGGCGTATTCCTCCGCTACGGCGCTCATCCGCATGACCCACGACGCCATGGCGCGTTATCCCGACAGCGTCATGTACGCGGTGGCGCGGGAGAACGGCGCGGTGGACGGGCGCACGGCGTTTACCGCCAAAGAGCGGGGCGACGTCGCCGCCGCGGAGGTGGTGCGCGAATACGTCAAGTTCCTCGCCGCGGGTGTGACCAATGTGGTCAACATCTTCTTCCCGGAGATCGTGGCGTTTTCCGGCGGCGTGGCGAATCAGGGCGAGGCCCTGCTCGCGCCGCTGCGTGAGGAGGTGCGGCGTCAGGAGTTCGGCGGCGCGTATGTCAAGCGCCATGCGAAGCTGGTGCAGTGCACATTGGGCTATCAGTCCGGCATCATCGGCGCGGCGCTGCTGGCGAAACAATAAGAAAAAGCGGTCACCGGGTGGTGACCGCTTTCCTTTTTTCCATGAAGCGCTTGTGCAGCGCCCAACGGGCGGCGAAGCGTTCCGCCGCCGTGCCGTCCTCCGGCACCTCGACCTCGCCCATGTCGCCCAGAAACTCCGGGGCATAGCGCCGTACCTCGAAAAGCACCGAGGCGGAGGCGTAGGTGATCTCCCGTTGCGCGCCGGCGGAGATGTCCCCCGGCAGCAGCCGCTGCACATAGCGGATCGGACGGCGGTGCGCGCCGTCGCAATCGTATTCGCCCGTCACGCGGCAGACGTCCACGCCCTTGCCGCGGCCCTGATGCAGCAGGACAAAATCGCCCTCTTGCATCTCGCGGGCGAAGCGGTAGAGCATGTTTCCCTCCGGCACGTTGTCAAACTGCGCGCGGAACGCCTGACGCTCGCCGCCCAGCAGGCGGAGGTCACCCTCGCCGCGATCGGTCAGCGTGAGCGCACCGTCGCGGAGCATATCGGACGCGTTGTTGGTAAAAAGAGACCAGACTCTGGTATGATGCATAGATAAACTTCCTTTCCGGGGATACCGGGTTCGTGACCCGTTCGTAACAAAATAGAGATTTTTTGTCCCAAAGTCAATGGCAAAACGGTACAAAAAATCCCGTCGAACGGGTGGAAGATTTAGGAGGGGCAAAAAGAAAGGCTTTCGCGATTTACGCGAAAGCCTTTCTTTTTTCGGTTGTTTATTTGACCAGCGAGGCCGTATCCATCGCGATCATGAGCTCCTCGTTCGTGGGGATGAGCAGCACCTTGACCTTGGAATCGGCGGCGGAGATCACGCGCTCCTCGCCGCGGCACTTGTTGGCGTCCTCGTCCATCTTCACGCCCATGAATTCGAGGCCGGAGGCGATCGCCATGCGCTGCTCGGCGCTGTTCTCGCCCACGCCCGCGGTGAAGATGATGGCGTCCACGCCGCCCATGGCGGCCGCGTACGCGCCGATGTACTTCTTCACGCCGTAGTTGAACATATCGACCGCCAGACCCGCGCGCTTGTTGCCCTTTTCGGCGGCGTCGCTGAGGTCGCGGAAGTCGCTGGACACGCCGGAAACGCCCTGCACACCGGACTTCTTGTTGAGAATGTTCAGCATCTCGTGGATGTCCATGCCATACTTGTTCATCAGATACTCCATGATGCCCGCGTCGAGGTCGCCGGAGCGGGTGCCCATCGGTACGCCGGCCAGCGGGGTGAAGCCCATGGAGGTGTCGACGCTCTTGCCGCCGTCGATGGCGGTGACGGAGGAGCCGTTGCCGAGGTGGCAGGAGATGAGCTTCAGGTTTTCGATGGGCTTGCCCAGCATATCCGCCGCGCGGGAGGCGACGTACTTGTGGGAGGTGCCGTGGAAGCCGTAACGGCGCACAGCGTCCTTCTCATAATACTCATAGGGCAGGGCATAGGTATAGGCGACGGGCGGCATGGTCTGATGGAACGCGGTGTCGAACACGGCGACCATCGGGACGCCGGGCATGAGCGCCTGGCAGGCCTTGATGCCGATGATGTTGGCGGGATTGTGCAGCGGGGCGAGGGGGTTGCACTCCTCGATGGCCTTCATGACCTCGTCGTTGATAAGAACGGACTTCGCGAACTTCTCGCCGCCGTGGACGACACGGTGACCCACCGCGTCGATCTCCTTCATGGAGCCGACGACGCCGTTTTTCGGATCGACCAGCGCGTTGAGCACGGTCTGGATGGCCTCGTTATGGGTGGGCATGGCGACGTCCACCGCGTCCTGCTTCTCCTTGCCGGGGAGCTGGGGCTTGTAGGTGAACTTGCCGTCGATGCCGATACGCTCGCACAGACCCTTGGCCAGCAGGTCGCCGGTCTCGGGGTTGAGGAGCTGATACTTGAGGGAGGAGCTGCCTGCGTTGATGACCAGTACGTTCATAAGTTTTTGTCTCCTTTTTTCGTGCGCACTTGAAAAAACGCGCAGATTTCGTTAGAATATAACAGTAGAATTATAACAGCATCAAACTGTAAACACAAGCCAAAAAACGACCGAGGTTTTTATGCAAGTTGCCGGAGTCATCTGCGAATATAACCCCTTTCACACGGGACACGCCTGGCAGCTTGCCGAGCTGCGGCGGCGGGGGGCGGAGGCCGTTGTCTGTGCAATGAGCGGGAACTTCACCCAGCGCGGCGACTTTGCCATCGTGCGCAAGCACGTCCGCGCCGGGGCCGCGATCCATGGCGGCGCCGACCTTGTTTTGGAGCTGCCCCTGCCGTGGGCGCTCTCCTCCGCCGAGGGCTTCGCGAAGGGCGGTGTGGAGGTGCTGGCGGGGACGGGCGTGGTGGACACGCTGGCCTTTGGCAGCGAGTGCGCGGACACGGAGCGCGTGGTGCGCGTCGCGGACGCGCTCACTTCCGACGGCTTTGCCGCGGCGCTCAAGTCCGAGCTTGACCGGGGGGATTCCTTCGCGGCGGCGCGGCAGCGGGCGGCGGCGACCCTTGCGGGCGACGACGCGGCGATCCTCGCAAGCCCCAACGACATTCTCGGCGTGGAATACTGCAAGGCGCTGCGCGGTACATCCCTCGCGCCGCTGGCCTTGCCGCGCATGGGAGCGGCGCACGACGGCGAACCGTCGGGGGCGTATGCGTCCGCGTCGTATCTTCGCGCCCACATGGAGAACGCCGCATTCTACATCACCCCCGATATGCGGCGGCTCTATGAAATGGAGCGGACGGCGCTCCGCGCCCCGGTGACGATGGCGGTTGCGGAGCGCGCGATCCTCGCGCGGCTGCGGACGATGAGCGAGGACGAGTTCGCCGCCTATGACGAGGGCAACGAGGGGCTGTACCACCGCTTTTATGACGCCTCGCGCAGCGCGGTCGGCGTCGCGGAGCTGCTGGAAACCGTCAAGACGAAGCGCTACGCCCACGCGCGGCTGCGGCGGATGCTGCTTGCGATGTACCTGGGCGCACCTCCGTCGGCGCGTCCGGCAAGCGTACCATATCTCCGGGTGCTGGCGATGAATGACCGGGGGAAAACTCTGCTGCACGAGATGCGAAAATGCGCGGCGCTGCCCGTGCTGGTGAAGCCTGCCGACGTGCGGGAGCTTTCCCCGCCCGCCCGGCGTCTGATGGAACTGGAAGCAAGAGCCACCGACCTGTACGCGCTGGCGTATCCTGATCTGGCGCAGAGCGCCGGCGGGAGCGAGTGGCGCACCAACCCTGTGATCGTAAACGGATGAAAGGAGACGCCGTTATGAAAAAAGCATTGACCCTTATGCTGACGCTAACGCTGCTGCTCAGCGGCTGCGCGAACAAGCAGCAGACCCCGACGGCGGAGACGCCCAGTGCGCCGGAGGTCATCACCCCTGCGGAGCCGCCGGAGCTGCCGGAGGTCGTACCCCAGAGCTGGGACTACGACGTCGCCAGCGATAAGGTGACGGAGGAATACAAGGCCGAGGACGGCACACTGCTGGCCTCGTGGAGCTATGAGCAGCCCGTGCTGCGGCTCAAGAACCAGGCGGACGAGATCTTCTCCGGCGACGCGGCGGCGGACGGCGTGACCGAAACGCAGCTCGCGGCCTGCAAGGCGTTCAACACCGCGGCGGCGAAGGCCGCGGCGGAGGCGCGCAAGAGCTTTGAGCATCTCAAGGAAAGCGCGATGGAGCAGTACACCGAGATGGGCGAGGAGTACCGCGATTACTTCGGCGTACACACCGAGGAGACCACCGTGGGCAGCGTGTACCGCAGCGGCGACCTGCTGGAGGTGGGCATGGACTTTTACGGCTACTGGGGCGGCGCTCACGGCGGCGCGTCGGTGCAGTACCTGCACTTCGATCTGGCCATGGGCGCGTTCTTCGGCCTGTTCGATCTCAGCGACCGTCCGGAGGAGCTGCGAACCGCCATGGCGCATGAGCTTGTTGCCCGGGCGTGGGCGCAGGAGGAGAGCCAGTGGTACTTCGACGGCTTTGAGCAGACCATCCGCGAAAAGACGGACTACAACGTTTCCTTTACCGGAGAGGGCGTGAACGTCGTCTTTGACCAGTACGAGATCGCGCCCTATGCCATGGGTATTCTGGAATTCACGGTGCCCTACGAGAACATCGCGCGGTACTTAAACGAGCGGGGCGAGCGCCTGCTGGCGCTCACCGACGAGCAGAAGGTGATGGCCGGCTTCTACGAGGCGCAGGAGATGTGGAGCTGGCTGGGCGGAGCGATCCCCATGAACTATGAGGACAGGCGCGGCGCCAAGGTCGAGGGCGAGAACGTCGCCGTGGACTATTACCGCGTTGCGCTGCCCGGCGACACGACCTTCTCCGCCCTGCGCTCAAGACTGCTGACGCGCTTCACGCAGGAGGTGGCGGACGCGCGCCTTGCGGAAGTGACGGAGGGGAAGATCCCGCTGCTGCGGGAGTTTGACGGTGTACTGTACAGCACCCCCGCGGGCCGCGGCGACAACATCCTCATCGACTCTGTGGATTACAGCGTGAATCTGACGAACGCCGAGCGCACCGGCGGCAGCGTCATCGCCACGATCCAGTGGCGGGACTACGACGACGCGGCGGAGGAATGGAAGCTGACCGAAAAGACCGTGGTGGAGTTCCCCTTTGAATGGACGGAGAACGGCGCACGCTTCTCGTCCTTCGCGGACATCTTTTGATGACGCGGAAAAGCTGCCTTGCCGCGCTCGCTGCGCTGTGCCTGCTGCTGAGCAGCTGCGGCACAACGCCGAAGTGGCAGTTCACGCTGGAAACATGGTACGACACCGACGACTATCTGGCCCGGGACAGCGGCAAGCTGCTGGCGTGGTATGAGATCGAGCTGCCGCGCCTGGCGCTCCACAGCGACAGCGCCGCGCCCGGCGCGGAGCCGCCGACGGAGCTTACCGCCGCGCGGGATGCCTTCAACGGCGAGCTGGAGAGCTTTCGCGCACGGCTGCTGCGGGAGTACGACGACCGCCGCAGCGACGCCGTGGGCGGCTATATCGACAGCGGCGAGCGGGAGTGGAACGCTCCGGCGCTGGTGAGCCTCAGCGTTACGCGGACGCGGCAGACGGAGCGCCTGGTCAGCGCCCTCGCCGAGGGCTGGGAGGATTACAGCGGTGCCCACCCGTGGCACAACGTCCACGCGTGGAACTTCGACCTTACCGAGGGCCGCTTTCTCCGCTGGTACGACCTGACGGACGATCCCGACGCCCTGCGCGCCGCCATCGCCGCCTCGGTCACGGCGCAGGCGCGGGAGAGCGCCGCGCGGTTTTACGACGGCTGGGAGGACGCTGCGGCGTCCATGGACGGCTGCGCGGTGTACTTTGCCGAGGAGGGCCTTGTGGTCGCGTTCAGCGAGGGGCAATTGGGCGGTCACGCCGCCCTGACGCCCACCTTCACCGTGCCCTACGATACGGTGGAACGGTATTTCAACGCCTACGGCAAGCAGATCGTGAAATGAAAAACGGCACCCGAAAGGGTGCCGTTTCTGATTCAGTCGCCGTTTTTGTAGCGCTCTCTGTGTCCGCGCATGATCTGCGCCAGCAGTACGCCGGTGTCCGGCGGGGTGAAGGTGATCGCGTTCGCGCCCGCGGCGATGGTGGCACGGATGGTCTCGTCCGTGGGGCCGCCGGTTGCCATGATGGGGAAGTCCGGGTGTCTCGCGCGCAGCTCCGCTACCACCCGAGGAGTGTCCGTGGAGGCGGCGACGTTCAAAATGTCTACCCCCGCCTCGATACGCGCCTCCGTGTCCTGCTGGGCGGAGACGATGGTCGCCACCACGGGGATGTCCACCGCCGCCTTGATCTCCCGCAGCACCTCCGGCGGCACCGGGGCGTTGAGCACCACGCCAAGCGCGCCCATATTCTCCGCCGCCAGCGCCTGATTGACGGAGCGGATGCCGGAGGTGAAGCCGCCGCCCACGCCGAAGAACACCGGCATATCCGCCACGCTCATCACCGCGCTGACAATGCGGGGCTGGGGCGTGAAGGGGTACACCGCGATGACCGCGTCGGCGTTGGTGTTGGCGATGATCGCCACGTCGGTGGAGAACATGATGGACTTGAGCAGCCGCCCGAAGATGCGGATGCCGCCGCACTCGGCGATGCACTCCGGGGCCTCCACCCGGTGGTTGCGCAGCTGACCGTTGTAGTTGGGGATGCGCATGGGATCACCTTCCCTTATTTAGTCTACGTGTTCGCTGGCTCTCATGGCGAGGATGGTCTGCTCGATGAGCCTGTCCAGATCCCAGCCCAGCAGCTCCGCGCCGCGGAGGATGATGTCGCGGTCGCAGCCCGCGGCGAATTTTTTGTCCTTGAACTTCTTCTTGACGCTCTTGACCTCCATGTCGTCCACGCTCTTGCTCGGGCGCATCAGCGCCGCCGCGCCGATGAGGCCCGTCAGCTCGTCCACGGCGTAGAGCACCTTCTCCATCTCATGCTCCGGCTTGGGCAATTCGCCGTGGCGCTCGCCGTCCTCCGCCCAGCCGTGGGAGGCCGTGGCGCGGATGAGCCGCTCGTCGAGGCCACGGGAGCGCATGATCTCCTGCGACTTGACGCAGTGCTCGTCGGGGTATTTCTCAAAGTCGAGGTCGTGCAGCAGACCCACTTGCTGCCAAAAGCCCGCCTCCTCGCCGTAGCCCAGCTCGTTGGCGTACCAGCACATCACGTCGCCCACCACCTGTCCGTGGTGGAGGTGGAACTCTCCCTCGTTGAACTCCCTGAGCAGGGCAAACGCCTCGTCATAAGTCAGCATAGCATATCTCCTTTACCGATGGTTACGGCTGATCCTCCGTGAAATGGACATGGGAAAACAGATGATCCGAGCAGAAGCAGTGGTAGCCCGCGCAGCGGGAGCAGTAACGGAACTCCAATTCCGGGTTGGTCTGGTTGGTGCGTCCGCACACCGCGCAGGTGCGAAGCCCGCTGTTGGCCTGCTGCGCCGCCTGCTGCCTCCGGGCGTTGGCGGTGACGTTGCGGAAGTGCGCCGTCTGCTTCGAGCGGCTTTGTTCCAGATGCAGGAAGTCCGCCATCTCCGGCCAGATCATGATGAACACGTTCAAAAGCGCCATCAGCGGCACGACCGCCGCGTACCAGTACCCCCGCAGGATGGGGGAGAGGATCTCGTAGGCGAACAGCGCCAGATCGAAGTAGGCAATGTACTTCGCGCGGATGGGGATGGGCAGCGGAAAGAGGACGAACGTCGCGTCGGGGAACAGCACCGCGAAGGCGAGGAACATGGCGAACGTGATGTCCGACGTGCTCGCCACGGGGTAGTCCACATGGAGGATGAGGCTGGTGGCCGTTACGCCCAGCACCGTGAGGAGCATACCGCCGAGGTAGTAGCAGGTGAACTTCGCCGTGCCCCACTGCTGTTCCAGTGTGCGGCCCATGGAGTAGGTGAAATAGCAGTAGAGCAGAAACATCAGCCCCGACCCGGCGGGCACGGCGGCGAAGGTGACAAGGCGCCAGATCTGCCCGTGCAGAACAAGGCTGGGGGAGAAGTACAGCGCCATGGACAGCGCGCCGCTCGAAAAGCTGTCGAGCAGGTACACCGCCACGTTGGCGATCACGATATAGAGCATCAGGTTCGCGATGCCGAAGTTGGGGTGCAGGATACAGAACCGGTCGACGGCCTGGTTGAGTTTTTTCAAATTCGGAAGCCTCCATAGTATTGATGATACTGCATTATGCCACATCCGGGCGGAAAAGTCATTAGGAAATTGTGAATTTTGCCCATGAGAAAAAGTTGCGCCCCCAATCGCTTTTTTGAATGGGCAGCGGTCCGGACGGACAACGGCGTATTGACAAAACAGGGGCGCGTAGGGTATAATCAATATTCAGAAATAGAAAAGGAGAGATTCCCATGGCAAAGCGTTTATTCACCTCCGAGTCCGTCACCGAGGGCCATCCCGACAAGGTCTGCGACGCCATTTCCGACGGCGTTCTGGACGCGATCCTCGCCCAGGACCCCCAGGGCCGCGTCGCCTGCGAGACCAGCGTGACCACCGGCCTCGTGCATGTGATGGGCGAGATCACCACCAGCTGCTATGTCGACATCGCCAAGATCGCCCGCGACGTGATCCGCGACATCGGCTACGACGACGCTACCATCGGCTTTGACTACCACACCTGTGGCGTCATCACCAGCATCGACGAGCAGAGCGGCGACATTGCCATGGGCGTCAACAAGTCTCTGGAAGCCAAGGAGTCCGGCTCCGACGAGCTGGACAACGGCGCGGGCGACCAGGGCATGATGTTCGGCTACGCCTGCAACGAGACCCCGGAGCTGATGCCGCTGGCGATCTCTCTTGCCCATAAGATGGCGAAGAAGCTCACCGCCGTGCGCAAGGAAGGTACGCTCAAGTATCTCCGCCCCGACGGCAAGACCCAGGTCACTATGGAGTACGATGAGAACTGGAAGCCCGTGCGCATCGACACGGTGGTCGTCTCCACCCAGCACGACCCCGACGCGTCCCTCGAGCAGATCCGCAGGGACATGACCGAGCTGGTCATCAAGCCTACCATCCCCGCGGGGCTGCTGGACGATGACACCAAGATATTTGTGAACCCCACCGGCCGCTTCGTTATCGGCGGCCCGCAGGGCGACAGCGGTCTCACCGGGCGCAAGATCATCGTGGACACCTACGGCGGCAGCGCGCCCCACGGCGGCGGCGCGTTCTCCGGCAAGGACCCGACGAAGGTCGACCGCAGCGCGGCCTACGCCGCCCGCTATGTGGCGAAGAACATCGTCGCGGCGGGACTCGCGGACAAGTGCCAGGTGGAGCTGGCCTACGCCATCGGCGTGGCGAAGCCCGTGAGCGTACTGGTCGAGACCTTCGGCACCGGCAAGGTCTCCGACGACAAGCTGGAAGAGGCGGTGAACAAGGTCTTTGACCTGCGCCCGACGGCGATCATCCGCGACCTCGACCTGCGCAAGCCCATCTACCGTCCGCTCTCGGCCTACGGTCACATGGGCCGCGAGGATCTGGGCGTCAAGTGGGAGCAGACCGACCGCGTGGACGCGCTCAAGGCCGCGCTGAAGTAAACTGAATCGTGGGAGGGCGTTGTGCGCCCTCCCGCACACCGGGGTGTTGCGCAGTTGGTAGCGCGCCTGCTTTGGGAGCAGGAGGCCCAGGGTTCGAGTCCCTGCACTCCGACCATATCCCGCAGACCCGAATAATAAAGGGCTTGCGGGATTTTTAACTTCGGGTTTCACGTTTTTATAGCGCCGGAACGCGGAAGTGAACCTGTCAAGAAAAGTGCAGAGCGAAAACCCACAAAATGTGGAGGTAACACAATGCGTATCACACGAAAAATCCTGACCCTGCTTCTGACGCTGACCCTGTGTTGTTCTCTGAGCGCACCAGCGCTGGCGGCGAACTGGTACGACGATGCCGCCCGGTGGGCGCAGGAGCAGGAGCTGATCGCGTCCGTAGCGGACATGGAACGGCCCGTCACGGCGGGCGAGCTGTCCGCCATGCTCGCGGCGCTGACCGGCAGCGCGAAAGCCGAAGGAACTGACGAATTGACGCGCATGGAGGCCGTGACCATGCTCGCCGACGCGCTGCGTCCGGCGTCGTCCGCCGCCGATTGGCAGCCCTTTACGGACGTGACCGACGACGCGCTTGCGTGGGCCTGGCTGGATGGCGTGGTTCTGGGCGTCGGCGGCGGCGCCTTTGCCCCTGACGCGCCCTGTACCCGCGCGCAGGCGGTGACGATGCTGTACCGCTGGGCGCAGCGGCACCCGGACTACGCGTTCTCGTCCGTCTACACGATGGAGTCCCAGAGCATCGGACTCACCGGCATGGGCAACGCCCGCGAGTTGGGCGGTTACGTCATGCAGGACGGCAGAACGGTAAAGCACGGCCTTCTGCTCCGCGCCGCAAAGCCCGCGGACGGTACCGAGGAGGATTGGAGCAAGCTGCGGGAGACCTATCGTCTGGCGGAGTTTGCGGACTTCCGCATGGAACGGGAGATCGCGCAGGCTCCGGAGCCGGAGCTGGAGGGCGTGACCAACCGTTGGCTGCCCATCATGGACATGGAGCTGATGGCTCAGCGCAGCGCGGCGATGATGAAGGGTCTTGCCGAGAAGGGCGTGGATTACCAGACGGCGGATTCCATGACGCTGCTGCTCTCCGCGGTGGATTACGGTATCGTCGGCGAGCAGATGTACGTCGAATTTCTGTCTGGGAAGACAGGCCGGGAGAACTACCGCGCCCTGTTTGACGACCTGCTGGCCCTGCCGGAGGGACAGAGCCTGCTGTTCCATTGCACACAGGAGAAGGATCGCACCGGCGTTGCCGCCATGCTGATTCTCTCGGCGCTGGGCGCGGACGAGGATACGATCATGCGTGACTATCTGCTGACCAACGAGTTCAACGCGGCGAAGATCGCCGGGGAGCGGAAGATGCTGGCCCAAAGCGGCATCCCCGGCGGAAAGATCGACCAATACCTGATCGCCATGGATCAGGTGAACCCTGTGCTCATGCGAAATGCCCTGGACTGGCTGAAGGCGGAGTACGGCGGCGCGGAGGGCTATCTCAAACAGGCGCTGGGACTGAGTGAAGCGCAGCTTACGGCGCTGCGGGATACATTTCTGGAATAACCGGCGCCGAACGACGGCGGTTGTATCGATCTGATCATTGGAAAAGAGCTATGGCGCGAAAAACGCGCACCCAGCGCATGATTTCCCGGACCGGACT
>Ga0256407_10010163_pt1 | contig 13293 bp, 6 predicted proteins | sample RumenRJG_04DNA_FD_193489 | JGI IMG/M metagenome (GOLD analysis project Ga0256407, IMG submission 193489) | Bovine rumen microbial communities from Lethbridge, Alberta, Canada - RJG_04 | ecosystem: Host-associated > Mammals > Digestive system > Stomach > Rumen | place: Canada: Alberta | collected... | reverse complement strand
CTCCAAATAAAAGTTCTACATTTGAAATGTATTCAAGTCCTGTTCATAGAATGGAAGGAAAAGTTTAATTACAATTATAATTTTACAATTAATATATTTATTTATTAAGCATTAATTATTTATAAAGATTTAGAAGTATAGAATAATATAGAATATTATTTAATTATTAAATAGTAATTTTTATTAATTATTTATAAATAAATATTATTTTAATTATATTTTTATTTATTTTTTAATATTTAAATGTTTGGTGATTTATTTGCTGATGATACTTTAGGATTTGAAAAAACCAATGAAACAATATCATATGGATTAAATTGTGCAAGTAAATTAGAAATTCCTGAACAAGAAAGAAATAAAAGTAATTTTGTTGGATTATATAATCAAGGAGCTACCTGTTTTTTAAATAGTTCCCTTCAAATATTATATATGACACCAGAATTTAGAAATATAATTTTTTCACTTCCCCTTTGTAAAAATAAATTAGATGAAATAAGTGATTTTTTACCTAAAACTCAAAAATATGATATTTTATTATCATTACAAAAATTATTTTCTCAATTAAATTTATTAAATATAAATGCCATTAAAACAAAAGAATTAACAGAAGCTTTTAAATGGAATAATAATGAAGGAAATGAACAACAAGATTCACAAGAATTTATAAGATTACTTTTATTTGATATTTTAGAAAGAATTTTAATTGGAACTGCTTTTGATAATATAATTAATTCAATGTATAAAATTTCATTTATGTCTTTTATGAAATGTAATAATTGTAATAATATTGTTAAAAAAAATGAAGATGAATATGTATTATCACTTCAAGTTTATCAAATAAAAGGTTTGAAAGAAAGTTTATATTCATTTTTTGGACATGAGGAAATTATTGAAGATTATAAATGTGAAAATTGTAATGAAAAAGTTAATTTATTAAAATGGAATAAAATTGTTTCTTTACCTACTTATATTAATATTGGATTGAATAGATTTACTTTTAATTATGAAACTTTTGAAAGAATGAAAATTACTACTAGATTTGAATTTCCTTTAGAAATTAATATGAAAGAATATTATGATTTAGAAGGTAATGAGATTTTAAATGATGATGATTTTTTATATGAATTATATGGAGTTATTGTACATTCTGGAACACCTTATGCTGGACATTATTTTTCTTATATTAGAGATATGACTGGACAAGGAAAATGGGATTATCAACCAAATGAAAAAAAAGAAGAAATGAAAAAAGAAGAGGAGAAAAAAGAAGAAGAAAATAAAGCAGAAAAAAATAAAAAAGAAGAGGAGAAAAAAGAAGAGGAGAAAAAAGAAGAAGAAAATAAAGCAGAAGAAAATAAAAAAGAAGAGGAGAAAAAAGAAGAAGAAAATAAAGCAGAAGAAAATAAAAAAGAAGAAGAAAAAAAAGAAGAAGAAAAAAAAGAAGAAGAAAATAAAGAAGAAGAAAATAAAAAGAATGAAAACTCAAATCAATCTAAAAAAGGTAAAAAAAATAAGAATAAAAATAAAAACAATCAAAATCAATCCAATCAAAGCAATAAAAAATCAAATAAAAAAAATAAAAAAAATCAAAAAGAAGAAAAAGAAAAAAAAGAAAAAGATAAAGAAGAAGAAGATGAAAGAAACTACACAAAATTTGACAATAAACCATATCCAATACCATATAAAAATAAATCATTAGGAGAAAATTGGTATGAATTTAATGATTCAATAGTAACATCAATTCCATTAGGAAGACTTCAAAAAAGTTTTAAAGGAAGAGCAAGTGCATATATGTTATTTTATGTTAAATCAAAAAGAGATGAAAAAATTGAAGTTTTAAATCCTCCTGATTATCTTTTAAATTATGTAAATGAGTTAAATTTAAAATTAGAAAATGATAGAAAAAATTATGAAATTGAAGTTAATAGTTTTATTATTGATATATATGATGAAAAAAATTTTAGAATTGATAAAGAAAATAATATTATTTTTATTGAAAATGATGATGAGACATTAATAAAAGAAATGAAATTGAAATTTAATGATAAATTAAATGAGTTATTTAAAGAAAAAGATAATGATTGTATTTTATATTTATTTTCTTATGACATACAAAATAAATTTATAACTATTATAAAGAAATTAACAAATGAAATGAAAGATTTAACTTTTAAAGATTTAGGTTTATACCATAAATGTAAAATTGTTATTTCTAAAAAAGATTCTGAAATTTTTAATATAGATAAAATAAAAATTGGAAATGAATATGAACCAATTTTATTAAAAATGTATTTTAATGGAAAAAAATTTGAATATATTACATATGGTAATGATAATATTCCTCAATTAAAAGATAAATTATCAAAAAAATTCGAAATTAAATCTAATGATTTTGAATTATCTTTTTTAGGAAATAATGGAAAAGATATTTATTTAGATGAAAATATAATAGAAGATAAAAAAACAAAAGAATTAAAATCAATAAGAGGTCTTCACTTACAAAATAAAAATTTAATTTCAATAACATTAAAAAAAGATGTTGTTTTAGATAATAAAAATATTGAAATAAAATCAGAAAATAATAATGAAATTAATTTAATTGTTAAATATGAAGATGAAGAAGATAATATAAAAATAATAAAAATTAATTTAAATAAAACTTTCAAAGATTTATATTTATTATTAGAAAATGAATATAAAATCAATAAAAATGAAGAGGAAAATAATTTTTCATTTAGAATATTACTAGAAATAAATAATAAAATAATAACAAAAAATCAATTCGAAGAAAAATTAAATTCATCTCCAATTTTTTGTGAAGGAAATGTAAGATTAAAAATAGAAATGGGTGAAATTTACAAAGAGGATGAAATATTATTAAATATATTAATGAAAGATTCATTTAATCAAACAATATCAAAAGAATTTATTTGTAATCCTGAAAAAATTACAATTAATAAAATGAAGTTATTTTTAATTAAGATATTATTTGAAATTAATCAATCTAAAAATGAAATTAATGAAAGTGAATATCAAATTTTTAAAGTAGATTCATTTAATGAACCTTTAAAAGCAATTAAAAATGAAAGTTTAACAATATCAAAAAGTTCAATTAAAGATCATGAATTTTTATGGTTAAAAAATATTAAAGAATTACCTAATGAAATTGCATTTATAAACATTTATAAATCACCATATGAAGAAAATTATTTTGATTTATTTGAGAATTTTATTCCTATTAATTTAGATGATAAAAATAATATTATTGAATTAACCTTACCTAAAAAAACAACAATTGATGAATTAAAAGATAATATTAATAAAGATATTGATAAAGGAAATATGAGATTAAGATTAATAGGAAAATATAATCAACCTGAAAGAATATTAAAAGAAAAATCTAATTTAAAAAAATATAATGTAGAAAGTCCTGTTAATATTTTATATGAAAATTTAAAAAATAAAGAAGAAATAAATGAACATCAATTATTTTTAATTTTTATGTTAAGAAATATAAAAGAAAAGAAATATTATAATAAAACAATTAAAATTATAAATTTTGAGAAACAAATATTTGATTCTCAAATATTATATTTACATTGTAGAGAATTTTCAAATTGGAAAAATATAACAGTATCTAAATATATTAGAGGAATGTATAATTATGAAATAATAAAAGAATATGATCAAAAAGGAAAACCAATCAATTTAAAAAAAGGACAATTTTCCTTAAGAGATAGTGATTGGATTGCAATAAGAAATGATGATGAAGAAGAAAGTGAAAAAGATAATTTTATGACTGAATATGATATAAAAGAAAATGAAAATTTAGAAAAAAATAAAAAATTACTCTCATCACAAAACAAAAAAATAAAAAATCGTTCAATTGAAAAACCATTACGAATAAATTTAGATGATTGATTAAACTTATATAAAACCTCAAAATGATATTTAAAAAAAATATAAATATCTTTATGTATTAAAATATCAATAAAAAATTAAAAAAATTAAAATAAATTTCTTTAAAAGAAAAAATAAATATAAAATAACAATGGATATTTAAAAAATAATAATATGGGTGCTGATTGTTTTTACTGTAAAACAAGTAATGTAGTTGTTACAAAAGTTTTTACATTACCAAATAAAGAATTTTCAAAATCAATGACAATATCAAATTCTCCAAAAGGACATATTTCTCATTATTCAACTTATCATGCAAGTACATTTGGAAAAAATAAAACAATAAAATTTGATAAAAGTACTTTTGTAAGAATGAAATCAAAAAGTTTATTTGATGAATATGAATTAAAAGAAAAATTAGGAGAAGGTGCTTTTGGTTTCGTATATAAAATTGAACAAAAAAAAACTCAATTTTTAAGAGCAGTAAAAGCAATTAAAAGAAAACATGTAGATGCAAATTTTATAAATGAAATTAAAATTTTAAAAACAGTAGACCATCCAAATATAATTCAATTATTTGATTGTTATTATGATAATAATTATTATTATATGATAGAAGAATATTGTTCAGGTGGTGATTTATTTGATTATATTCATCGTCAAAAATGTTTTTCAGAAAGAAAAACTTCAATAATATTAAAACAATTATTATCAGCATTAAATCATTTACATAAAAAAAAAATAGTACATCGAGATTTAAAACCTGAAAATATAGTTTTTATAAAAACAAATAATGTAGATGATATATTTATAAAATTAATAGATTTTGGTACTTCAACTTCAACAAAAAATGGTCCTTTAACACAAGAAATAGGAACAATATATTATATTGCACCAGAAGTTTTTAAAAATAATTATAATGAAAAAGCAGATTTATGGTCTTGTGGAATAATATTTTATACTATGATATGTGGTCATCCTCCTTTTAGAGGAAGAAGAGAAGATATTATTAAAAATAAAATATTAAATTATAATATTCAATTTCCTTCAAATATTTTTGGAAATGTTTCAAAATGTGGAATTAATTTATTAAAAAAGTTATTAGAACCTGATTATAAAAAAAGAATAAGTGCTGAAGAAGCTTTAAATGATGAATGGTTTATTAATATGGAAAATAAAAATGAAGAAGTTATTAATACTTTTAGTACTACAATTGTTAAAAATTTAGAACAATTTAAATCTACAGTTGCTCTTCAAAAATTAATGTTATCATTTTTAACTAATCAAACATCATTTTATGATGAAATTAAAAAATTAAAAGAAGAATTTGATAAAATAGATGAGAATAAAGATGGTGAACTTTCATTAAAAGAATTAACAAAATGTTTAGAAGCAATTTATCCAAGAGAAGAAGCAAAAATAAAAGCAATAGAAATATTTAATGAAATAGATTTTAATCATGATGGTACAATTAATTTTTCAGAATATTTAACTTTAACAATGGAAAAAGAAAAATTAATAAGTCAAGATATGTTAAAAAAAGCTTTTCAATTATTTGATATTGATGGTAATGGTTATATTACTATTGATGAATTAAAAGAAACTATTCCACTTGAATTAAGTAATAATTCATCATGGTTAGAATTAGTTAAAGAAGTTGATCAAGATGGTGATTGTCAAATTTCATTTGATGAATTTAAACAAATGATGTTGAAAATTTCATCTATTTAATTTTTATTTTATTCTTTTTGAATAATCTTTTTTTTTTGATTTTTGATGAAATAAAATTAAGTAGTTTTTGGTTATTTATATATATATTAATATAAATTGAGATTTGCATATTTGTTTTTTTTATCATGGATTAATTATTTAGGAATTTAAAACAAGTTATAAAATTCTAATAATTAATATATAATACAAAAATATATTATTAATATAAATAAAGTAAATTTTTTTTTTTTTTAAATTTCCAATATCATTTAAACTCCATAATTATTTAAAATATTATTTAATTTTGATACATTTTCATCAATTTTTATTTAAAATATTGAATAAAATATAATTTTTTCATTTAAATAATTTATTATTTTTGAAATTGATAAAACTAAAAATAATAAAATTGACATCCAATTATCATTGTTTTCTTTATAATTATGAATATTTAAAAACACAGAATACTCAATTTTAATTTCACCTTTAAACTATTTCCCAATTATTTCAATATTTATCTTTTTATTTTTATTTTCATTCTATCCTATATCTTATTCTTTATATAAAATATTTTTATTTTGAAATTGTTAAATATTTTTATTTATTTCTTCATTATCAATATTAATAATTGTAGTAATTTTAAATTCTTTTATAAAATCATTAATTATATTATCTTCATTTTCTATTTTCTCATCTTTTTTTATAAAAATTATCAAATGAAAAAAATATTTGAGATAAATTTTAGAAAAATAAAAGCTTCATTTTTACGGTTTAAAATATGGGAATAAGTTAATGATATATGAGGTAATAATCTGTAATATCTATTATCTAAAAAATCATTTAATTTTTTAACAAATGATGAAAATGAATTTTCTTCAAAAAATGTATTTAAAAAATAATATGAATATCAATTTTAAAATTAAGTAAATTTAGAAATTAATTCTTTTGATTCTTCAATTTTTTTATTTTCAAATGAAATATATTGAAAAATTATTATAATAATATGATTATTTATAATTATTTTTTTATCTAAAGACATTAATCTTATTTTTTCTTTGAGATATTTTATTCTTTTAATTTTTTTAAACAATATTCAAATTATTTATTTATTGCTCTTAAATCATATAATATATATTTTGATATTTGTATAATTTTCCTCATATAATAATATATTATATTTTTCAATAAATGATATTTTTTTTTATTTTCACATTAAAATTATCATTAGAATATATTATTCAATTATTTAAATTATCATTAAAAAATTAGAATCAAATAAATTTGATTCGTAATTTATTTTCCATTCATTATTTTCATTATTTTATCTTCTCTTTATAATAAAAAACTGAAGTATGATATAAAATTGTGTCTTTTGCTTTTTTTTATATAATACAAAATGCTCCCATATATTATAAATTAAATTTTAAATTTATTTTTTAAATTTACCAATTTTATTTATTATACTTTTATTATTCTATTTATTAAAATTAAATATAAAGATATATTTGAAATAAATAAATTTTCACAAGAAAAGATATAAATATAAAATAAATTGATAAATTTTTTCTATTATTTTAAAAAGTTATTTAATGATATTATTATTTGTATCCTCTATTTTAAATGTAGCAAAAAGTTCATTAATAATATTATTATCTTTTTCAAGAATAATTTGAATATATGGATCATCATAATATTCCTTTTTTTTTGTATATATTAAATTAATTTTTTTTCTTATTGTGGTATCTTTTTCTATGTCAATCATTATATCTTTAAAACATAAAATATCATCTTTATTACTTTTATATCTAAGATAATAATTTTTAATAGGAACTTTGCTGAAATTTGTTATCTTTAATTCACATTCAGCTTTATCATTAATAATATCTTTTAAATTTAATTTTTCAGTTAAATTTTGTAACTCTACTTTAATTGGACTATGCTCTTCTATTAATTGTCTATTATTTAATATTTCTTTATTTTGCTTTTTAAAATTATCTTCAGAATTCTTCTTCATTTCAGCTATTTTTTCATCTAAATTATTTTGAATTCGATTATACCCCTCTAATAATTTATTTGTTTGTAATTTATTGTTATCGTCTATATTTTTAAATTTCTTTTCTAAATTAAGTTTTTCTGATTCAAAGTCCTTTTCAATTTTATTCAATCTTTCATTTAAATTTGTATTTTGTGTTTCTATATTACTTTTTATATTTTTAAATTCAATTTCAAAATTATTTTTTATATTGTTTATCATTTCATTTTTTAAGTTTCCAATTTCATCCTTTAAATTATTTATTTTTTTTTCTTGTTCTACTTCAATATTTTTAATTGTTACCTTTATATTTTTTATTTCATTTTGTAAAAATTTATCTTGATTTTCAAATTGATTTTTTAAATCATCCATTTTTTTTAACATATCTTTATTTGCAATATTATTAATTAAATCAATTTTTGCCTCAAATTTTTTAATCATTTTATTTTCAAAAACTTCCCAAAATTGTTTTATAAAATATACATTTTTTTTATTTGCTAATAAATTAAATTCATCAAAAGCAGGATCATAATTTATTTCTTCTTCTTCTAAAACTTCAGGTTCTTGATTATTTTCTTTTTTATCTTTTTGATTTTTTTTTTTTTCTTCTTCTTCTTTTTTCCTTATTTCTTCTTCTTCTTTCAATTTTTTAAAATGGTCATCTATTTCTTTTGTATAATCACACAAATTAAAAACTTTTTCTTCTTCATGTTTTAAAGAAACTAAAATTATTCTATTTGAAGGGTCTTGTTTTATATATTTATTATAATCAACATTATCTTTGATTTCATTACCTTTAGAATCAGTAATAAGAACATCATCCGCTTCAGCATTCATTAAATTTTCATCATCAAAATCTTTTATTTCTTCTAATAAATTAGCATAATTATCTGGTTCATCAACAGATAATTCAAAATCCAAATATTTGATTTTAACATGTGACATTTCAATTTTTTTGAAATCCTAATAAAATAGTTAAATATTTAAATAAAAAAATTTATAAAGAATTAAAAACAATAAATTAAAAAATAACAAAAAAATAAAAAAATAAAAAAATAAAAAAAAAAAAAAAAATAAAATTAAACAATTCCATATTCCTTCATCCAATTAACATACATTTCTGTTTTATAAGTATAAGCTGGTTTAACCTTCTTAACACTTTCATCAAAATCTTCTTTAGTAACAGGAAAATCTCTAATAGAAAACATTTTTCCTTTTTTATCACTTTCAATAACATGAATAGCTTTCCTAGTTCTCATCATAATAGCTTCTTTACAAAGTAGCTTAATATCACTTCCAGAATATCCATCTAATCCTTTAGCACATTCCTTATAATTAATCCCTTTCATAATATTTTCAGGAATAAAAGTTTTAATCATAAATTCTCTCCCAGCTTCATCAGGTAAACTAACCATAACTCTTTTTTCTAATCTTCTCAATAAAGCAGGATCTAAATCCCATGGAGTATTACTTGCTGCTAAAAGGAATACTCCTTCATTTTTAGTTAATCCATCTAATTGAATTAATAATTCAGTTTTCATTCTTCTTGAACCTTCATGTTCATCTTGTGATGAACCTCTTGCACTCATTATTGAATCAATTTCATCTAAAAATATTGTTGATGGTTGGTAATGACGTGCTAAATCAAATAATACTTTTATTATCTTTTCTGAATCTCCTCTCCATTTTGATACTACTGTTGCTGCTGATATATTAAAGAATGTTGTTCTCATTTCTGTTGCTACTGCTTTTGCTAATAATGTTTTTCCTGTTCCTGGAGGACCAAATAATAAAATTCCTTTCCATGGATCTAATAAACCTGTAAAAAATTGTGGATATTTTATTGGCCAAAGTAAGGCTTCTTCTATTATTTTTTTTGGAGTGTCTAATCCTATTATGTCATTGAAAGTTACATTTGGGTTTTCTAATATTATTTCTCTTTTTATTAATATTGCTAAATCTCTCATATCATCTGGTAAATCAGAAGGAAGTGGTTTTAGTAATATTGATTCTTTGTGATCGTTAAATGAGTATTTGTCTTCTTGTTGTTGTTGATTAGGGTTTTTTTTATTGTTTGGATATGATACTCTTTGACTATTATTTTTTGGATTAAAGGAATTGATATTTAATTCTAATTTTATTTCATTATTTGTATTATTTGTATTTGTCGTAGTAGAATTACTTATATTATTTGTATTTTGGGAATTATTATTATTTTTAAGATTTGTTACATCTATATGTTTATTATTTTGTTGATTTTGATTTGATGGTGTTTGACTACCTCTTTTTCGAGGAACTTGATTTTTATTATTAACATTTCGTCCATTTATTTTAGGAAGTGGACCACCCATTTTTCCATCTGAAATTTTTTGAACAAATTTTGGATTTCTACCAAATTTCATATAATAATAATCTTCATATTCTCTAAGTATCATATATAAATCCATATTATCTGCTACTATGTACGTTTCTAATTCTAAATTACTTTCTTCTTCTAATTTTATTGCTGTATCTCCAAAACCAATGTTCATTAAATATTGATGGATTAGAATTAAGATATTTTTTTTTCTTTCGTTTTCTTTTTTTTCAACTTTTTGACGAGATTCATAATCTCCTTTACTCATTAAACCACTTAAACTCATTATTTAATTTTTTGAAAATTAATTTTCATTTTAAACTTTTATTTTTTTATTTATTTATTTAAATAATGACCAATCAAACATTAACATTAGATGAAATTAAAAAATTAAACGATCATTCAATATTATCATATATTTTATTAGTTTTTATTTTTGTTTTTCAATTCTCTTCCAAAGCAAGAGATGTTCAATTAAAAGTAAATGAAGAAGAAATAAAAATTGGAAATGAATTATTTTGGAAATTCCTTATAATTTCTCAATTATCAAAAGCAGTTCAATGGAGTATGACACCATATTATTATGATTTCTTTAGTTCTTTTCATAAAATGAAATATGATAATTTTGCAAAATTAGTTTTTATTTCATATTTAAGTTCTTCAATTTTAGGTATGATTTTTATTGGTTATTTAAATGATAAAAAAAATAAAAAAATTCCTTGTTTAATTTATGGAATTTTAATGATTATTTGTTGTATTACTAGATTAATGGATAATTATAATGTTTTAATTTTTAGTCAAATTATTTTGGGAATATCTACCTCAATTTTAAATTCTAGTTTTGAAAATTGGTTTATTAATGAATGTTTAATTAATTTAACCGATAAAAACACAAGGGAATCAATTATGACAAATGCATTTGAAAAAAACATTATTTGTGATTCAATTACTGCAATGTTTGTTAATTTTTATTTAGGAAAAATTAAAAAACAAAAATATGGAATGTCATTAATATGCATTTCAAGTATAAGCATTAGTTTAATACAATTAATAATAGTTCAAATATTAATTAATAGTGATTCATTTTTATTTAATGATGATAAAAAAGAAAAAATGAAAAATGATAAAATAAATAAAATAGAAGAAATAAATATAAATGATTCTCTAATTAAACATACATTTAAATCTATAAATGCAATGAGTAGAAATAAATTTTATTTTTTTATTGGAATAACAGAAAGTTTAATTTATATAACAACTCATTTATTTATTACATTATGGAAATCAACTTTAAAATCAGTAAATCCTCATTTAAATTTACATAATATATTTACATTATTTATGATTGCTTTTATGGTAGGAGGAACATTTTTCAGAGTATTATATGCATATTGTAAAAGTGATATATTAAAAATATCAAAGTCAATTGGTTTTTTTCTTATTTTAGGATTTTATTTAATCAATTTTGGATTTACTTATGATAATAAGATACATGGTTTTATTTTTTATGAAATATCTATTGGTTTATTTTATCCTATTTATTCCGTTATTAAAGCTAATTGTATTGATGATAATTATAGAGGAAGTTTTTATATTTTATTTAGAATTCCTTCTTATATTTTTAATGGAATTTTATATTTATATATTAAAACTTGGGAAGTTTCTCAAATAAGATTAACTTGTTTTTATATTTCAATTTTTATTTTTCTTTTTCAGTTATTTTATTTTTATCAACCAGAGGATAAAAATAAAGAAAAAAATAATAATAAAGTAAATGAAAATAATAAAAAAAAAATAAATTAATATTAAATTGGTATATAAATATAAATATAATAATTAAAATTTATTTTATTTTTATAAAATAATAATTATTTTGATAAAAGATAGCCTAAAATTAATTCAACACCCATTAAAACTCTAAAATAATTAATATCATCTTGTGAAAAATCAAAATCTTTATTTTTAGAAATATAATTCATAAATTGACAAACAAATACTCCACAATCACTTCCATTATTTTGATAAGGAATATTTTTCATAAAATTATAACTCCAATTTAAATTTGAATGAAGTAAAAAATCATTATAATCAATTAAATATTTATCAATTAAAATTGTAATATTTTCAAAAATTGGAATAAATTCATTAATATTAAAATTTTTTAATGAATCGTAATAAATTAATTCTCTTTTTTCAATATCAATAGAAATTAAAGCCCAATGAGAATTATTAATATTAAATGGAAAAAGTAATATTTGATAATTATTTAAATTTATTTGTTTTCTTGATTTTTTAAAATATTGTAATAAATCTTTATATTTATTTTCATCATTTTGAATTTCTTCTTTTGATAAACAGAAAATTTTTTGTAATAAAAAAGAAGAAAAAATCCTTACTTTAGGATAATTAGAATTATTTTCATTTCTTATATTTATCATTTTCCCATATGCATTTATTATCTCATCATTTAACCATTTATTTTTATTTAATCTTTTAAAAGAAGATTGATTTAAAAGTAAATCATTTTTAATTTCATCTTTTCCATTTACAGTTTGAAAAAATTTTATTACTAAATCATGACTTAAATGTGGATAATTTTCATTTCCTTCTTTTTCTTTTAAATATTCATTTAATATATTTACATTATTATCAAAATTTAATATAGAACTACTTTCTTCTTCTTCATTAATTATATTATTTTCATCCTCATTTAAATTTTCATTATTTTCATTATTACTTATTTGAACTTCAATTTGTCCTAAATTTTCATTTTCAATTTTATCATTATTCATTTCTTTTTTAATAGGATAACAGTGATATTCTTTATTTATATCAAAATCAACACTTTCTTCTTCACTTACTTCAATTATTTGATCATTAAAATTTATTTTATTTGTCAAATATGATTTGTCATCATCATTTTTTTCAATTTTAATTCTAATTTGAATATTATCAGAATTCAAATTAATTTTATTATTACTTAATTTAAGATTTATATTATCATTATTAAATAAATTTAATTCTTTTTCGGGTTGGATAATTTCAATATAAGGAATTAATTTATTCCTTTCATCTAGATCACTACTAATTTCATCTATTGAATTTGGAACTGTATTATCATCATTTTCATTTATTATTATTGTTTTATCATCTTTTTCTTGTGATTTTGTATCATTTGATATTCTTATTTCTTTTACTTCTAATTGTTTGGGAATTGTTAAATCTATTATTTCTTCATTTTTTTGATTTTCTAAAATATGATTTTTTTCTTTTTTTTTAAACGAATTTTCTTTAG
>Ga0256407_10010159_pt1 | contig 13297 bp, 10 predicted proteins | sample RumenRJG_04DNA_FD_193489 | JGI IMG/M metagenome (GOLD analysis project Ga0256407, IMG submission 193489) | Bovine rumen microbial communities from Lethbridge, Alberta, Canada - RJG_04 | ecosystem: Host-associated > Mammals > Digestive system > Stomach > Rumen | place: Canada: Alberta... | reverse complement strand
CCGATAAAGGCAACTAGATACCTCATACCTCTTACTTCATACATCATATTTCGTATTTAAGTACACATCAAATTGACTTCCTTCGCCTAGTTTGCTTTTTACAGTAATTGTTCCGCCTAAAATATCTAATACTCGTTTTACAAGCGCAAGCCCCAAGCCGTTGCCTTGAGTTGCCCTGCTTGTGTCGGCTTGATAGAATTTCTCGAAAATGTGATTTTGCGCTTCTTCGCTTATGCCTATTCCTGTATCTTTCACGCTTATTTTCGCTTGTCCATTTTCTTCGTGCAAAGAAACAGCGACAAAACCACCTTTAGAAGTGAACTTGAAGGCATTAGAAAACAAATTGTGCCAAACAAGGCTTAAAAGCTCTTCATCGCCTTCTATCATAACTTCGTCTTCAAGGTCGGTCTCTATTTCAATTTGCTTATCTTCCCAAACTTGCTCAAAGTCCAAAAGGCTTTCTGTCAGTTGCTCACTCAAGTTAAAGCGGCTTTTCAAAGGAAATATCTGTTGATTTTCAAGCTTATTGAGTTTTAGTATATTCGTGATAAGGGCGGTTAATCTGCGACTTGCGGCAGCACAATTTCTTGCATATTCTATTCTCTCACTATCGCTAATGAGGGGAGCTTGAAGCATTGTGGCGTAATTTTGGATTACAGAAAGAGGCGTTTTTAGCTCATGGCTCACATTAGCAATAAAATCGCTTCGCAAGGTTTCCACACCCGAAAGCTCTTTTGCCATTGTATTAAAATTCTCGATTATTAAATCAAACTCATTTTCAGTATGAAAAAGATGACGCAAAGGAGGAATTTGAACAGAAAGATTGCCATCTTTGATTTTAGCCGTAGCACTAAGAATCTCTTTAACGGGCTTTTCAAAGCGAATCTTTCTGTTTATTCCCAGCATTAGCGTAAAAAGCACACTCAGAAACAAAATGGTTACAAAAGAAGCAGGCGCATGATAAAGCAAGGAATCTCTTTCTAGTTTTAGCCCTTTTAGCAAAACCAAAATAGCACAACTTACAACAAAGCACATTGCAAAAAAAACTATTGCATAATTGCGAAATGAAAAAAGGCTATAGCGAATAGATTTCTTCTCATCATGCTTTTTCTTCATTTTACTACCGCCTTATATCCGAGTGAATGAACTGTTACAATCTCAAAATCTTTGCAATCCTTGACTTTTTCACGCAGTTTTGTGATATACACATCAACGGCGCGAGGAGTTGCATTGCTGTCTGCACTCCAAAATTCGTCCATAAGCTGTACTCTTGTAAACGTCTTTTTAGGATAAGAAAGCAACTTATAAAGCAAATTAAACTCCCTCGCGGTCAAAGAAATCTCTTCGTCGTTGTTCGTTGCTGTTCTTGCGTCTTCGTCCATCACAAAATTACCAACAGTAATTTTTTTGCTCTGCGCAATGTTTGCTCTTCTAAGCAGGGCTGAAATGCGCAAAAGAAGCTCTGGCAAGTCAAGAGGCTTTGTCATATAATCGTCAATGCCTGCAGAAAATCCTCTCTTCTTTGCACCAAAATCATCTCTTGCAGTTGCAAAGATAATCGGCACAGTAGGATTTACTTTGCGAACAGTTTCTGCAAACTCAAAGCCGTCTATTTCGCTCATCATTATGTCGGAGATAATGATGTCAAAAGGATTGTTGTACATAGCATTATAGGCTTCATTTGCAGACAAACACCCCTTTGTTTCATAGCCATTTTGCGACAAAAAAGCACACATTGTGCGGTTCAAATCTTCATCATCTTCAACAATTAAAACCTTGAACATACTCCTCCTATTATATCACAGTTTCTTTTAATAGACCTGTTCAACACTTTTTTTTAATCAATGCTATACAGACACCCTGTATTGTGCTATAGCGACACTCTGTATTGTACTATAGCGACACCCTGTATTGTACTATACAGACACTCTGTATTGTGCTATAGAGACACCCTGTATTGTGCTATACAGACACCGTGTATTGTACTATAGCGACACTCCGTATTGTGCTATACAGACACCCTGTATTGTACTATAGCAACACCCCGTATAGTACAATAAAATAGTTATCGCTCTTTTTTGGCATTAAAGATATAGTAGACTGCTGGCATTATACACAAAGTCATAAGTGTGCCAAAGCCTAAGCCGCCGAGAACTGTCAAGTTTATAGGCTGAATCATCACTGCTCCCTCGCTCGGAAAAAGTGCCATTGGAATAAGAGAAATAAGAGTGGTGAGCGTACTCATCATAATAGGGCGCAAACGGCTCTTTGCAGCTTCTATGCAAGCCTCTTCTAACGAAAGACCCGAGCGGCGCAATGAGTTTGCAGCGTCTACAAGAACAATTCCGTTATTTACGATAACACCAACCAACATAAGAAGTCCCAAAATACTCATCATACTAAGCGGCTGACCAGTGAGCGCATAAATCGCAGCAACTCCGATAAATGAAAGCGGAATTGTAAAATAGATAATAAATGGGTCTTTCAAGCTCTCGAACTGACTTGCCATTACAGCAAAAACAAGAAGCATAGCCATAACAATGACGATAAGGAAACCCTTTCCTGTTTCAAGCATTTCTGAAAAATCGCCAGCGACTGCAAAAGAAAGGCTTTCGTCTGTCACAATGTTCTCTTTGACAAGCTCTTCAACTCTTTTTTGCACCACAGAAAGCGGCACTCCATTTTTCGGCATAACAGTAACGGTCGCTGTTCTTGTTTGGTCTTTGCGGTTGATAGAAGACGGAGCTGTCGTTTCTTCATAGGTCGCAATAGAAGAAAGTGCTATGCGCTCTCCCGATTGATTAGTTACAAAGAGCTTTGACAAGTCTGTAACGTCGCTTTTATCTGCTTTGTCAAGAGTTACGATAATATCAGTTTCATTGCCATTCTCTTCAAAAGTGCCTGCTGTAACGCCTGACACAGCGGCGCGAAGTTCGTTTGAAATACTTGATACGCTCAAGCCCAAGTTATTTATGGCTTCTCTGTCAAGGCGGATTTTCATCTCTGGCATACGGTGAGGACTTCTGCCTCTGCCTTCAAACTCTCCTCCAATGTCGCTTGATACTTCGCTAACAATATCGCTTGCATTGTCTTGAACAAGGCGCACGATTTTTCCTGCTGTTAAAGAAAGGTCTTCCAAATTATTAGAATGCATTTCAAGCACATAGCCACCGCTTCCGCCGCTCATACCGCTAGAAAGAGAAAGAGTCGTTGCTTTGAACTCGAATTGAGCTTCTGGAAAGAGCGGGAAGAAAGTGCGGATTACCTCTTTTGCCTGTGTTGAAGAAGCTCCTGTAAGGCTGATTAAAAGAGAAGCCGTATTGCTCAAAGCCGCTGTAGTGCCTCCTGCTGAAACATTGCTGAATGTGATTCCCTCGATATTTTCTTTTACCAATCGCTCTAACTCACAGATTTGTCTTTCGCTTTCTGAAAGTGCCGTTCCCTTTGGCAAAGTCATATCGACTTTTACCTGAGTTTCAGGATTTGAAGGAAGCAAGATAAATCCTCTCGCAGGAAGCGACATCATAGCAAGCACAAAGAGAATGATAAGAAAAGAAAAAGAGATGAGTTTGTGATGCAAAACCCAACGCACAAGGAAAGCATAGTGCGATGAAATATCCAAGCTCGGCAATTTCTTTCCTTTACGCTTTTCTGCATCTTCTGCAGCAATCTTCAACTTTGATGGGTCTACTTTTAGATAATGGGCTGCAAGCACTGGCACTAAGACAATCGAAGTAAAGAGAGAGCAAATAAGAGCGACGCTGATAGAAAAACCAAGGTCAAGGAAAGCCTCTCCGATTGCGCCAATGAGAGAAGAAAAAGCCAGCATTGGAAGAAAGATACAAACAGAAGTGAGTGTTGAAGATATTACAGGCATAACCATTTCTTTTGCACCACTCAAGGCTGCTTCAAAAGGCTTTTCCCCTCTAGAGCCGTGTGTATAGATATTTTCCAAAACAACAATAGAGTTATCGACAAGCATACCAACACCCAAAAGCAAGCCAGAAAGAGAAATCAAGTTAAGTGATGAGCCTCTAAAGTACATAAAAACCAGGGTGATGATGATAGAAACAGGAATTGAAAGACCTATAATCAAAGTGCTTTTGATGTTTCGCAAAAAGACGAACAAGACAAGAACAGCCAACACCGCTCCTTGAACAACAGAAGAGATGACTTCGCTAACAGTGCTTTCGATTATGTCTGTATTGTTTGCCGTTTCGATGATTTCCACATCATCTGGAAGCTCAGAAAGAATACGAGGCAAAGCGTTTCTTACTGCGTGAGCCGCTGCAACGCTGTTTCTTCCGCCCTGCTTTTGCAAAGAGAACATAATACAAGGCACACCGTCAAGATAAGAAATAGAAGTTGCGTCTTTTAAGTCTTCGCTTACATCTGCAATATCACGGAGCAAAATTGGCAAAAGCGAGCCATCAGGAAGAGCTTTATAAGAAATCACAGTGTTTTCAATGTCTGAAACAGAGCGAAAAGCACCGTCTGCCGCGATTGAATAGTTTGTCTTTCCTGCGCTGATGATACCAGCAGAGCTTTCGAGATTTTGAGAAGACAAACTTTGTCGCACTTGAGAAAGGCTCAAAGAATACGCTTCAAGTCTGTCAAGAGAAACAGAAACTCTAATACACTTTTCCTGCCCGCCAGAAATATCGCAAGAAGCAATGCCGTCTATCTGCTCTAAAGAAGGAGCTACAATGTCGTTTGCATAATCATAGAGTACAGAAGGGCTATGGTCGCCTTTCATAACCAAAGTCATCAAAGAAATTAAAGAAGCATCAAGCTGTTTTGCAGAAGGGCTATCGGCAATATCGCTCAAAGTAGAGCGAGCGCGGTCAATTTTCTCTCTGACATCATTTATTACAGAATCCATGCTGACGCTACTAGAAAACTCAAGCATAATCTGGCTGTAACCAGTAGAAGACTCGCTTGTCATATGCTTCAAGCCGCTTAGCCCGCTAAATGCGCTTTCAAGTTTGCGAGTAACACTGCGTTCTACTTCTGCGGGGTCTGCATTGCCGCATCTTGTCGTTACCATTACACTAGGATTGTTTACCTCTGGAAACATATCAAGAGAGATGCTTTTTCCGCAAAAGATACCCAAAGCCACAAGCAGAGTAAAGACAATAAAAACCGAAATAGGCTTATTCAAGATGGCTTTTATCATAGTTTTCCTCCTCTAGTCAGCTTTAACCGCGTTTACTTTTTGTCTATCAGAAAGCATATTTTGACCACGCACAACAACAGCTTCCCCTTCTTTCACGCCCCTTGTCAATTCTGTCATTCCATCTACAGATAAACCTGTTTCCACATAAGTGCGGAATGCAGTGCCATTATCTTCGATAAAGACGCAACTCTTTCCCTCTCTGCTTAAAATCGCCGAATTAGGAACAACTATCACATCTTCTTTCTTTTGCGTAACAAGACGAACGTGTGCAAACATTCCTGCTTTGATAATTCCCCTTGTTTCTGCAATAGCAAGAGTTACCGCCATTGTTCTTGTTGTGGGATTTAATACAGGGCTTATCTTTGTAACCTTTGCCTTAAAAGTTTCATCAGGATATGCCTTGAAAGAAACATCTGCACTTTGTCCTCTTGAAATGAAAGGAACAAATCTTTCACTCACCTGCACTGTTATTTCAAGTTTATCTGCACTTGAAATGTCTGCAATAGCAGAAGAAGCCGTAACATAAGCACCCACGCTCGGCACAACTTGCGTTATTGTTCCGTCTGCGCTCGCTCTTACAGAACTCAAGGCAAACTCTGCGCCAGGCTTTGAGGGGTCGACTTGTGCAATAACTTGATTTTTGCTCACCTTGTCGCCTGTGTCTACAAAGAGTTTTACGACTTTGCCCGCAACAGTCGGATAAACAGTAACCGTATCAAGAGCCTTTACAGTGCCGCTAAAATCTATATAATCCTCAAGAGTAGAAAGGCTCGCCTCTTGAACACTCACCGTAAGAGCCTTTTCTTCTTGCTTTGTAGCCACCGCTGTTTTTTTCTGCTGTGAGCAAGAAAAAAGAGAAATAGCAAGTAAAAAAAGTGCAAAGTTCGCTTGTTTCATCATAAAATCCCCCTCTATTTGTTCCAGCCTTCTGGCAAATCCAACATATATTCTAGGTCTGTGAGCGCGCAAAGGTATGTATAAAGCTCGCTTTGCTCTGCAAGTCGGCTTTTATTAAGTTGCATTTCTGCGTCGCTTACTTCGATAAGGTCTGCGCTTCCTGCGTTATAAGCACGGCTTACGAGTGAATAAGACTCCTCTGCCAATGCTATATTCTCACGGCAAGAAGCAAGACTTACAGATGAAGTTTCAAGCTCATCAAAAAGCTTTGAGCTATCGAGCAAAATATCATCTTTTTTCTGCTCAAGATTCAGTTTCTGTTGTTCTTTCTGTCTTTCCAAATCGTGATACTTTATGCGATTGTTAGAAAATGGTAGCGCATTCGTAAAGTTCCAAGTAAGAGAAAAACTCATACTGCCTTTGTCGTGCCAATTTGAGCTGTCAAGCCAATCATTATCGATTCCAGTAAGGGTTGGCTTTGTGGAATATCCAAAAGAAAGCGTCGGAGTCCAAGAATCATAATTCAAAGCCTTCATCTGACAATCAAGAGAGTCAATCTGCATTTCAATCAATTTGATGTCAGATGAATAAGCACTATAGGCAGAAAGGAGCTTTTCGCGGTCTATAGCAACAATCTCGGTTTCTAGTGAGCCTGAAAGAGTAATCTTGGTATCTGGTTTAAAGCCCAAGATAACAGCAAACTCACGAAGCTGTCTTGAAAGAGCAATAGAAGCATTATCCACATCTCTCTTCATATTCTGATACGTTACCTTGCTCTGCAAAACATCGAATTTAGGAGCATTTCCGCTTCTGTATTTTTTCTCAGTGCTCTCGTATCTAGCCTTTGTGTTTTCAAGAGTAGCACGGTCGTTCTCAAGACTTTTATGCTGTAAAAGCAAGTTGTAAAAGAGCTTTTTGATGTCGCGATTATTCTGCTTTATGGTCTGCTCCCAACTGATAAGCCCTGCTTCATAATCACGATTAGCTTTTTTGACCTTTTCGATTATAGAAAGTCCCCAATTAAGCGAAATAGACGCACTGCCCGTAGCAGAGTAGCTTCCAAGACTGCTTTCTGTCTTTATAGAACTCTCATTAGGACGGCTCAAGGCTGCAGAAAAGCTTATGTCCGGCAAAAAGGCGTTTAATGCGTGATTTCTAGAATCTTTCTTTGAGTCAACATCAATAGCTGTTTTTCTTATCGAACGGCTGTATTTCTGCGCATAGTCAACAGCTTGCTCTACAGTGATTGTCACAACTTCTTCCTGAGCAAAAAGCGCGAAAGAAAAAAGAAAAAGCGCACTAATCAAAAACAATCGCTTCATAAGCTCTCCTCTCCTAAAAAATATGTGTGTAAGTAAGCATTACTCCATTCCACGTCCATTCTCTTCCATCGCTCTTTAGCAGAGGCTTATAGTCTTTTTCATCTTCTCCTGTATTCTCATCATATTTTCTCCTTGAGGAAAACGGAAAGGAAAGAGTGAAAACATCTTTATAGCCAATACCGCCCGAAAGAGTTGGAGCGAGTTTTATATTCATAAAAGTCTTATCATAAGACTCATATTCATCATCAAAATAGCTTTCTGAGAAATATCCGTCAGCACTTGCCGTAAATGAAACTGCGCGCAAATATGGATTTGGCACTTTATAAGAAAGGTTCAGCATAGCATTGTAGCGAAAGCCGTTCACCTGCTCACATGAAAACATCTCTTTCCACATAACGCCGTTTTCCACACCAGAAAGAGCCGTATAAGACGCTTTGTACACAGCAGAAACAGTGAGCGAATGCTTTTCGCTAGAAAGGAGCTTTCCAATATCATAAGACAAACGAGCTTGCGCAAAAAAGCTGTAAAGCCAATGTGTAAAAGGAGTAACATCGTCGTATTCAGCCACAGAGGGATTATAAACACCGATTGAGTTTACTTCCAAATCACCAAGAGCAAAGTTCCAGCTAGTACCGCTTTCAGCTCCTAAGCTCAAAGTGCAAAAAGGAAGAGGCGTATAGTCAAAGCTCGCTGTAGCAGAGAGCCAAATTGGAGCAAGAGTGCCATTCAGATTAAAAGAAAGTGCGTTTATTGCCTCCGAGTCCGTAAAGCGATGAGAAAAGCGGGAAGAAAGCATCGGGAGAACATAAGGATAGTCAAAATCAATCATATCTGCACTAGGATTATAGGCGGCAACAAAAGTAGCCATCGTGTAAAACTGTGTTTTTGGACGAGATTGCACTTCACTGAATGCAAGAAATGACAGCATAAAAATGCAGACAAACAAAACAGGTCTTTTCATAGAATCTCCTTCTAGTCAATACTAAAAGAGATTATAAAAGACCTGTGTTAAAGCCGTGTTTCCAAAATGTTTCAGAAATATTAATTTTTCGAATATTTAGCGGCACAAGTATATGCTACTTAACTGAAAAATACTGTGCTATTTTTCGCATTTTTTTCTTAGAGATTTGAAAGTCTTTGCTCTACTTCTTCGATTACGCTATCGGGGGTACTTGCTCCTGCGGTAATGCCAACAGTGGCTAGATGAGAAAAGGAGTCGCTTAGTTCGTCCGCACTTTCGATATAGGCTACATTATTACAGAGCTTTTGGGCAGAAAGATAAAGGCGTTTTGTGTTTGCGCTCTCTTTTCCACCGATTACGACAATTCCGTCAACTTCCTTTGCAAGTTCCGTCAATGCCTCTTGCCGCTCTTTTGTGGCAGGGCAAATCGTGTTGAAAACTTCAAGAGATGTTAAATCAGCCTTTTTTAATTCTGCTACAATTAATTCAAACTCTTTTGGGCTAAAGGTTGTCTGACTCAATAAAATCACCTTTTTACCCACTAGTACACCGCTTTTTATAAGCTCTACAGTGTCAACTTTATTTTCTACAAGATAAAAGAAATCTTTCGCGCCCTCGCAAGCTTCTTCGGCATATCCTGCAATTCCTGTAACTTCGCCATGATTTTTATCACCCGCTAAAACAACTGTAAACCCCTGTTTAACGTATTCCGCCGCTCTTCTTTGGCTGATGAGAACACGAGGACATGTCGCATTTATCACATTACAGCCTCTTTCTCTCAATTTACGCTCAAGGGCAGGAGGAACGCCATGAGCTCGGATAATAACAGTATCTGTTTCCTTCAAGGAGCTGATATTCTCTTTTGCAAGCACTCTTAAACCGCGCTCAGCAAGGGCTTTTAGTGCAACAGGGTTGTGAATAAGAGGACCTAGAGTAAAAACTCTATTATCACTAGAAGCAAGGGCTTTTTCCGCACTTTCAACAGCACGACGAACTCCCATACAATACCCTAATACTTTCGCTCTAATGATTTTCATATTCACCTCCCAAAAAACAAGGGGGATTTTTCTTCCCCCTTAATTGTAATTAGAAAATTGACTTTATCAAGATTCCCGTGTCAAGCACAAGAATGACATTATTCTATAAAGCAGCCAAAGGCTTTAAGAAAAAGCCTCTGACTTACAAAACAGACTTCGGCTGTTACTGCATCTGAATTACATGCGCGCTTGTTGCGTCGTGATTGAAAACGTGGATTGAGTTCTTTCCAGGCTTCCAGTTGCGACGAATGAATGAAATCAAGGCGCTTGAAATAAAGATTGATGAATAACAACCGCTCAAAAGACCAACGATAAGCGCAAGCGCAAAGTCTTTGATGCTTCCTGATGTGAAGACGAACAAAGAAACAACAGCGAACAATGTTGTAACTGTTGTAACGAGCGAACGGCTCAATGTGCCAGTGAGGGCAGAATTGAGAATATCGTTAAATGTTGTTGCTTCTGTTGTCTGCATATCGCTTCTCACGCGGTCAAGAATAACGACTGTTGCGTTGATTGAGTAACCGACGATTGTGAGGATTGCAGCGAGTGTTGTTGTTGAGAACTCAAGCTGTGTCCAAGACATAAATGCCAAAACAACAAGAGCATCGTGAACGATAGCCACAACTGAACCGAGAGCGAAATCCCAGTGAAAGCGCACTGCCGCATAAGCCCAAATCAAGAGCAATGTAGCAGCAACAAGCAAGAACGCAGAGCGAACAAGGCTTGTTGAGAACTGTGAGCCGATGAAGTCAGTTTTCACGACAGCAACTTTCTCTGCGCCGAACTTGTTGCTAAGAGCTTTTGTAACACCATCTGCAAGCTGCTTTGAGCTGTTCTCTTCGCCAGAATCGCCCAAGCGAATCTGATACGAATTGTCTGCTGAAGAACCGAGCTCTTTTACAGCAACGCCGTCAAAAGATGAAAGAGCATTGCGAATTTCTTCTACAGAAATATCCACATCTGAAGGCACATAAAGGCGATATTTTTCGCTTGTAATCTGTGCAGAAGAGGCAGAATCAACAAAGAGATTGTATGTTGAAGCGTCTGCGTTTCCCACAACTTTTGAAGAAATACCTTCTACAGAATTGAGCTTTTCTGACAACTCTCTTACTGTTGGGTACTCGTGATAAGCGAACTCTTCTGTGCGGTTTTCAGCACCTGCTCCGCTAATAATCAAGTTGAAAGAAGCTGCTGTAGCTTCTGCTCTGATGTTTGCACTGCCAGAGTATGAAAGCTCAATAGCAGGAGGAGCAATGCGAACTTCTTCGATAAGGCCTGGCTTAAAGTCGAGTCCGAAGTTGATTCCGCGCACTGCGATACCAATGATACCGCTAACAATGATAGCACAGCTGATAACAGCGGCAGGCAAGAAACCTTTGCTAAATTGAATAATCTTTTTCATTAGTTCTTCCTCCAGCTGATGCTGATTGATTTCTTTTTCATTGTCTGTGTGTTCCAGTCAAAGATAAGACGAGATACAAAGAGTGCTGTGAATACAGAGGAAACAACACCGATTGCAAGGCTTACTGCGAATCCCTGAATTGTTCCAGTTCCGAGCTGAGACATAAAGATTGCAGCGATGAACGTTGTGATGTTAGAGTCCATAATTGCCCAGAATGCATTATCAAAACCGTTTGCGATTGCTGTTGCTCTTGGGCGACCAAGTGCGATTTCCTCTTTGATACGCTCAAAGATAATTACGTTCGCATCAACAGCCATACCGATTGTAAGAACCATACCTGCGATACTTGAAAGCGTGATTGTAAGGTTGAACGCTGACAAAATAGAGAACATAATGTACAAGTTCAAAACCTGTGCAACAACAGCATTAAATCCCGCTCCCTTATACCACACGAGCATAAAGATAAGAATAAGCAAAAGACCAACACTCAAAGCCATAGCCCCCTGATGAATAGCTGTTTCACCAAGAGAAGCACCGATGACCTGCTGACTTTCCACGCTAAGAGGCACTGTGAGCCATGCAGTCTGCAAAACTTTCTGCAAGTTCTGCGCTTCATTCAAGCTAAAGCCAGAGATTGCAACACGACCGCCTGGAATCGGCTCGTTAATTGTTGCTCTTGATTTTACTTTGTTATCAGAGACGATAGCCATTGACTGATTCACATGGCTTGCTGTGAAATCACCGAAAATCTGCGCACCCTCGCTATCGAGAACGAAGTTAACCTGCGGGCGATTTGTGATGTTTTCTGTTCCAACATCTGCACTCTTGATGTGCTGACCGTCGAGAACAACTTCTTTCTTTACAACAACCCAACCAACTCTCTCATCAAGACCGTAATCGTCTTTTACATAGTAGCCAAACACTTCACAATCTTCAGGAATAACTGAAGAATCGATGAGTTTTCCAGCTGCGTCAAAAGTACTATTCTGATGAGAAGCATAATACTGCATAAATGAGCTTGTAGCCTGATCGTCAACCAAGCGGAAGTTAAGAATACCGCGACCCATAATAATACTGTTGATCTGATCAGCTTCTGCAGCACCTGGAAGTTCAATATAAATGCGATCATCGCCTTGCTGTCTGATTACAGGATTTGAAAGACCAAAGCGGTCAATGCGGCTTGAGAGGTTTTCAATAGCCTGCTCCATAGCCTGCTTTTTCAAAACATCGTCTGTAATAGCAGTATCTGCACTTTTCTGAGAAGCAATAACACTCTCAAGGTCAGCCTTTACGATAACATTCATACCGCCAGAAAGATCAAGACCAAGTTTTACAGCATTCTCATAGTACTCTTTATTTTTAAGAATTCTATCTCTGTAGTGTCCCTCAAAAACAGAAAGAAGCTCTGCTCTTGAATCAAATGCTTCCAAAACATCTGTTACGCTCATAGGACTTGCAACTTTTTCTCCAATGAGCTTGTAATTTTTCTTTGCAACCTTTTCAAGCCAAGCAAACTCTTCGCTTAACGCTGAATCAGGATTTGCACGAGCCAAACCAAAAATAGTATCAATATCGGCATTAGCCTTATCTGTAGAATAATCTTTGATTTTCTCTAGTGAACCCAATGCTAAGTTCTGCTCTTCTTTCGGTGTGCGCACATACCAACAAATAGACGGCCACAAAAACGAAAAGCAAAGAGCTAAAACTGCAATAAGGACAAACAAACGCGCTCTCTTACTTCTCATCTTTAGACTGCTCCGATTTGTTTTCTTCAGATTTTTCTGCTGCCTTATCAGCCTTGTCCATCTTTACGACTTTCTCGTCTTTTTTCTCTGTTTTTTCTGTAAGAACAGTAGAAATAGCAGAGCGATTGAATTCAATCTTTGTACCATCGTCAACTTTCAAAACAACAGTTGTTTCTTTTGGCTGACTTACAACACCGTGAATACCACCGATTGTAACGACTTTGTCACCCTTTTTAAGAGCAGCAATCATCTTTTCGGTTTCCTTTCGCTTCTTGTTTTCAGGGCGAATCATAAAAAAATAGAAAATGACGATGATTAATACTAACGTGATAGGCATCATCATTGCGCTACCTTGTGCTGCGGCAGCGTCCTGTAATACTAGCTGAATAAAAGACATAGTTCCTTCCTTAGCATTTTTGGATAAAAATAAAAGGTGTAGAATAGAATACCACTTCATTATTTTACCGTCAAGGTGTCATAGGCATTTTTTATGAACATACAATTATGGAAAAGCTATACAAAGATGCTGATACTAACGCTTGATAAGACTTTCAAGCTCATTGTTCAACTGCAAATAAGTTTCATCATTCGGATTTAGAGCGACAACCTGTTTTAGATAATACTGAGCTTTACGGTATTCCTTCTTTTCGTAATAAAAAGTATATAGGCGAAAAAGAGAATCAGAATTGCGGGGGTTTGAAGTAAGGCTTGAACGAAGAGCATTTAAAATATCATCATCGCTTGTAACAACAAAACT
>Ga0256407_10010158_pt1 | contig 13297 bp, 22 predicted proteins | sample RumenRJG_04DNA_FD_193489 | JGI IMG/M metagenome (GOLD analysis project Ga0256407, IMG submission 193489) | Bovine rumen microbial communities from Lethbridge, Alberta, Canada - RJG_04 | ecosystem: Host-associated > Mammals > Digestive system > Stomach > Rumen | place: Canada: Alberta... | reverse complement strand
ATCAAGAGTAATGGTTCTTGGCTTAGTATAGCTTACTCCGCGAGAAATATTAGCATTTGCTTCAAAAATAGCAAGTGCAGATTCCTGATTAGCAGTAGAATATACATTATTAAGTGCATCTGTAACTGCAAAACCAGTAAGACCTTTCTTTGCCATTCTTTCAACAGCCTGTTCAGTAAGTCCACTGTTATAGGTCAACACTTCACTGTTGCCAGGGTACATAAGATCGCATTCCTTATTGGTTAGCTTTCTTTTGACAACAACTTCTGTGCGGGGATCAGGTAAATACATCTGTGGACCGCGTACCGTAGTGATTTCACCAGTAAGTCTATTAAGAATATATCTACCTTCACCTTCAGGGATAGCAATGGCGTGATGCATATATTTTCCATCATACTGAATCATAGCATGCTCAGGACGAGGATAATAAATCATCTGATCGTTACCAGTAATAAACAATTCCTCTCCAATAGGATGATGAATGGTTTCACCATTCTTTTTCTCATCATATGCAGCAATTACTTTTACATAAATACCGCTAATAGGAGAAAGTTCAAGAGCGCGGAAAATCAAACCACCCTTAGGAGCTGCTACGAAAGTTTCAGTAGGCTTCGGGAATACCACGGCAGGACCGTGAATGTATCTCTTTTCACCATCTTCATCTTTTAGAATTGCATATTCCAGCCGTTCAAGAGTAACGGCATCGCGCACATATTCATTACTATTTTCAATAGGAATAACTTCAATTCCTGTTGGCGGAATATAGAAAGATACTTCTGTACCTTTAATAACGATCATCTGACCGACAAAATATTCCTCAAGAGTTGCAGTAATTTCCTTACCTTCAGTATCTACAATAGTTGCAGTTCCAATTCCTTTTCGAGCAGCTTCTGCATCATAAACTCGAGCCAGAAGATACTGGTTAGAACGAAGTCTATGACCTCTAATTACTCTTGTCATCTGACCAGGGAAAAGAGAAAACGAAACAGGGCCTGCAATATTAATCTTACGTCCAATTTCAAGAGTAGGACTATTTACAGCTTTTGCCGCCTCAGGATGAGAATTATCTGTAGCGGGATTCTTTAACACTACATACCAACCCTCAGGCGCAGAAATAAACAACTGCTTAGCTTTTTCAAAATCCTGAGTTTCCTCAAATTTCTTAGTTTTAGCATTAAATACTACAAGAGATTCCTGTGCGGAAATTGTCATAGTAATAGGACCAGTATAAGTTTTAATAGCACCATTGGTTTTAGACTGTAAAAAACAAAATTCATTAGTGGACAAAACCAGATCTCGCTGACGATTCATCTGGGGCTGATTGTCCCAATTATCATTCTCATATCTTGCCATATTTTTTTTACCTTTCTTACTTTTTATATATTTATTATATTAAAATTTTTATTAAAAATCAAATATTTTCATTAATAATTTCAATTTTAAATGAGATAGGGCATTGCCGCCACATATTTATTTTTAAGTTTATCAGTTAGTGTATCAACTTGTGCAAAATGATCGTGCATATCTGCGAGTTTTACAATATATGCAGGCATGTATTTAGGATTACTTGCAGCCATTCCACGAATTTTTGCAATATAATCATTATAATCTACATCTTTTTCTTTTGTTAAAAGTTGAAGGTTTTTTTCAAAATCATAATCGAACCATGCACCTTGTTTAATGGTTGTATCTTCATACAAATCATGTGCTAAGCCAAGTTGATAAACAAATTTATCATTACAGTTTGTGTAAGGAAGTTTAAAAAGATTACAAAGACTTTTTGCTTCATTCGCAACTCTTTTTGCATGTTCCATTGTTTTTTCATCATAATAAAGATAACATAATTCAAACATTCCTTCATTTGTCATATATATCCCTCCTTATATTATTTTGAAGACTTTAGATAGTTCTTCTTTATTTTTCTATAAATATTATATCAAATTTTTTATAAAACATCAAGAAATTTTTAAATGGTCGAAATAAGATAAATAAAAGAGGTAATTTTTTATTATATGTATAAAGAGAAAAATTTTTAATAGGAACTATTGAAAGTTCTTATTACTTTTATATAACGGAGGAAAAATATTATGTTGAATGGAAGAGTTGGACAGGTCATAGGACCTTTTACTGCAGGATTAGATTTACTTGAAGATAATGCCCCAATTGGAGCTTTTACACCAGAAACTACAAAACCTGTTTTATATAAATTAGGTATTCAGACTGATGAAGGTACACAGGTTGAAGTTAATGGAGTTACTATAAAGATCGGAAAAACAGGCGTGTATGAACTGGATAATGTCGTAGCGGTGAAGACGCTAGTATTCCCCAATGGGGCGCCCGCGAACACATTAATTGATTTTGTCTATTGATAAGGAGGAAAATTAAATGAGTTCATTTTATGGAAATGGTACAACCACAATAGTAAGTGGGGTCACTCCTGGTGAAATATAGGCGAAAGTTTAGGACGCAAAAAATCATGTAATTTTTTCAAAAGTACAACCAACAGTCCAAAAGGCCGGAGATATTTGGGTTGTTATTGGTGAATTTGAAGATAGGAATGAAAATAATAATGGATAAGTAATTATTTATTAAGGAGATAAAAGGAATCATGGCAAATGAAATTAGATATGGCGTCAAGTTTGACGTCGATGCTAGTGGTTTAGCTAGAATGAAATCTGCTTTATAGTAGATTAATGCGTTAAATAAGTCTTTAAGTAAAGGTGATGTTGCTAAAGCTATGGGCGTTAGTGCAAAAGAAGCAACATCTTCTTTTTTAAAAGTAAAAGAGTAGATAATGAATGTTGAAAAAGCATTAAAATCTGCTTTTAACGCTAAATTAGATACTGTTAATATTGAAACTTTTAATAGAGTTTTAAAAGAATCAGGCAGTTCTATGGATCAAGTATATGCAGCTTTTAAAAACGCTGGTCCCGCCGGAATTGCTACATTTAATAGTATATCTTCTTCTGTATTAAATACAAATATACAATTAAGATAGAGTCATACTTTATTAGATAAAATGGCTACTACTTTAGGTAACACTATTAAATGGAATGCTGCGTCTTCTGTTGTGAATGGATTAACAAGATCTGTTGAACAAGCTTGGGGATATGTTAAAAATTTAGACAGTTCATTAAATGATATTAGAGTTGTTACTGGTAAGTCAGCTGATGAAATGGCAAATTTTGCTAAACAAGCCAATGCAGCGGCACAAAGTTTAGGTAGAACTACAACTGATTATACAAAAGCTGCTTTAATTTATGCTCAACAAGGTTTAAGTGATGAATAGATTGCTAGAAGATCTGAGATTACTTTAAAGACTGCTAATGTTACTGGACAATCTACTTAGGCAGTTTCTGAAGAATTAACTGCAGTTTGGAATGGTTATAAAGTTAGTGCCGAAGAAGCAGAACTTTATGTTGATAGGTTGGCAGCGGTAGCTGCAACAACAGCATCTGACCTTGAAGAGTTATCAACTGGTATGAGTAAAGTAGCCAGCGCGGCCGCCGCAATGGGCGTTGGATAGGACCAGTTAGCTGCTCAATTATCTACAATCATTTCTGTAACTAGACAGGCTCCTGAATCAGTTGGTACTGCATTAAGAACAGTATATGCTCGTATTAGTGATATTAAAGCTGGTATTGATGAAGATGGCGTTACTCTTGGTAATTATTCTGGTAAGATGGCAGAATTAGGATTTAATGTTCTTGATGCTGCTGGTAATCTTCGTGATATGGGTTAGGTTATGGAAGAAATTGGAGGAAGATGGCAAGATCTTACTCGAGAACAACAAATTAACCTTGCTCAAACAATGGCTGGTCAAAGACAATATTCTAATTTAATTGCTTTATTTGATAATTTTGAATCATATAATAAAGCATTAGCTACTGCTCAAAATGCAGAAGGTACTTTAGCACAGCAACAAGATATTGCTATGGAAAGAACAACTGCACATTTAAACATTTTAAAAGCATCTGTTGAAAATATTTATGATAGTTTAATTGATACTAAACCTATTAATAATTTAATAGATGGATTATCTGATGTAGCTAATAAAGTAGCAACTGTAATTGATGGTTTTGGCGGTGGAATTCCTATTTTAAAAAGTCTTGGTGCCATTGGACTTTCTGTTTTTAGTACACAAATAGCAAGAGGAATTAATACCACAGTTATTAATTTAGAAACTGCTAGAAATAATGCGTTACAATTTAGTCAGGCTCTTGAATCAACTAGGAATGTTTTAAAAATATAGGGGTTAGATGAAACTAGTGATAAATTATTAAAAGCAAGAGAACAAATGCTCTAGCTTTCTAAAGTTATGACTCCTGAACAATTTTCTGGTATTCAAAATTTATTAAATGATTTAACAAAAGCAGAAAATGAAGTTTTAAAATTTAAAGGGTAGATTAAAGATTTATCTAATGATTTACAAAAATTAGGAGTAAATTAGAATTTTAATGAAGTTGCTAATAATGATGCTCTTAAAAATTCTATTGATGAAAAAATTTCAGCATATCAAGATTTAAACGAGAATATTGAAGCATATCAATAGTTAGTTAGAGACATGCCTGAAGAAAAACTTGGTGAAAATGCTTCAATAAAAGCGTTGATAGAAGACCTTAAAACTTTACAAGATTCTCAAATAATTACTAAAGAAAAATTTGAGTAGTTAAAAAGGACTTTTGATGACGCAAATCAGGTTGGAGCGTCTCAAGACCAAGTTATAAATTTTTATGAAAAATTAGATGCTGCATTAGAAGAATTGAGGCCAAAATTAGATCCAGCTACTTTTGAAAAACTTTCTGCGGCATTACATGGAGATTTTTCGCAGGCTGCAGATGAAGCGACTGAAAAAGTACGAACATTATCAGAAACTTTTTCAGATGCAATGGATCGAATGTTTAATGCTCAAAAATTAAAAACTTTTACTGATACGGTTGGAGCACTTGGTCGTATTGGTTCTGGAATTTCACAACTTAAAAATTTAGGTGGAATTTGGAATAAAGAAGATGTCTCTATAGGAGATAAAATATTACAAACTTTAACAAGTGTTGGATTTGCTTTGCCGATGGTTATTTCAGGAATAAAAAATCTTGGGGCAGCATTAAGTCTAACAGGAAAAGCTTTATCAGCTTTTAATGGTATTGCAATTGCTTTTACTGCAATTACTACTGTTATTGGTGTTGTAAATTCTGCTTTAAAATAGCATCAAGAAAATTTAAGGAAATAGAAAGAATAGGCTATTGAAACTCAAAATAAATTACAATAGCAAATTGCTAAACAAGAATAGTTATGTAAATCTTTAGATGATTTAAATGAAAAAACTCAAAGTGGAGAATTAAGTAGAGCTGATTTAAGATCTGAAATAGATGAATTAGTTAAATCTTATGATATTGAAGATGAACGAATTAAACAGTTAAAAGGAAGTTATGAAGATACGACTAGAGCTATTCGTTAGATGCGTGAATAGGCCTTAACATCTAAAGAAGAGTCAACCGCAACTGAATTAGAAAATGCTCGTGGATTAGTTTGGAATAAAAATAAAAATATTGGTGTTGGGACAGCAGAATGGCGAGATTATGATAATGGTAAATATAATTTAACATTATCTGAAAGTGCTCAATATGATGATCAAAATATTAGACAGACAATGATGTCTATATTAAAAAATAGTAGTCTTTATACTCAAATTGCTGGTGAAGAATTTGATCCTAACGCTGAAGATCCTTATGCTTCTTTTTCGCAAGTTGCTTTATCAACTGAAGATTCTGTAGAAGGTTTTATTAGTCTTTATGAAGAATTATTAAGAATACAAGAATAGGCTACTAAACAATTAGGAGATAATGTTGAAAATTCTCAAGTATTTCAATTAATTACCAATTGGTTAGATGGAATGTCTTAGGCTTATGATAAATATACTAAAGCTATAGAAGATCATAAGGCGGCAGTTGCTCAATTATAGGCATTTAATTTATAGGATCAATTAAAAAATATTAAATCTTATAGTGATTATATAAAAGGTTGGCATCAATTAACACAACAATTAATAAAAAGTGGCGATTATGAAAGTGGGGAATAGGCTTCTCAGGCTGCTAGACAACTTTTATAGGATGCATATGGAGATGTTTATAAAAAATATTTCCTTATGCAAGATTTAATTAAACAATTTTATAATTCTTCTCATGATATAATCACTGATTAGCAAAAAGCTATCTTAGAAGACATGTCTGTTGAACAGTTAGAAAACGCTTTATCGCTAAAGAATACTTCAGTTATAGGATCTTGGGAAGATTTTATAAAGATATTACAATAGACTGAAGAAGCTGCTGATGGAGCGGCCGCAGCAACAGAAGAGGCAAAAAAAGCTGGTGAGATTGTTCCTAAAGTAACTCCAGAATAGATGCGTCAACAAGCTATTGATCAATACAAAAATTATACGGCTGTTGAAGATAAAGTTAGAAAAGGTTAGAATATTTCAGATGAACAATTTAGTTTATTAGATGCATAGGTTCAGCAAATGTTTGCAGATACAGCTGATGGTATGCATAAATTTATTGGTAATGCTGAAACATTTTATGAAAAAATCAATAGTTTAAAAGTTGATGGCTTTGAAAGTGCTATAAAATTTGTTCAAGATGAAATTGATAAATTATCTCAATATCAAAAACATCAAAAATTTGATTATCAAACATTAAGCCAAGAAGCTTCAAGATCAGTAAAAGATACAAATGGTGTCGCTGTTAATTTAAATGAATTGATGACTGCTCAACTTGATTATATAAAAACTTTTGGTAATGCATCTGCTCAACAAATGGGTGTTTGGGAAAAGAATTTGGATGCATTAATGTCTGGTCAACTTTTTGGTCAATCATTGCAAGATTTTGCTACTTAGTTAGCTGGCACCGTTAGTAATATAGGAATAGTTGATGTTGAAGGACAATTAGCTACATTAAATCAACTTCTTCCTGGCTTATCTAGCCAGTTAGCAGATGCTAGTAAAGGCCCAAATGGATTATCTACAGATTAGATTAGACAAAACGCTGCAGATTAGTATAATAAATATCAAAGTCTTATTGATGCTACTAAAGATGGCGGAACTATTTCAACATAGTTATTTAATAGTTTAGACGAAGGCATCCAAGGATTCTTTGAAGTTGCTGGCGTTGGTATTTATAAATTAAAAGATAATGCATAGGGATTTGAATAGGCAGTTAATAAAATAAGTTTAGATTCTTTACGTAAAGGGATTGAAGAATTAGAAGTTGCAAAAGCTTCTGCCTAGAGTGATTTTAATAGAGGTAATTAGCTAAGAGATAGAGGCACTTATATTAATCAAGATACTTCTGCCGCAGATTTTGTTAAATATTCTAAGGATTATGATCTTTTAAAGAAACAGGCTGATTTTATAAGTAAAATGAGTCCAGATGATGCTGATATTCAAAAACAAGTTGAAGGTTGGAAATAGATAATAGAAGCAGCAGAAAAAGCTGGCAGCGGAATTAAAAAGTCTATTTTAAATTAGATAATGTCTGGATTAGATAATGCCATTACTCAAACTTCACTTTGGGGAGATGAATAGTAGGCTAAATTAGCTACTATGAAATAGGAATTAGCTGTTCTACAACAGATGACAGCTGAAGCGCGGCAAGCAGCTATTGAAGAGGCAAAAAATCGAAATCTTACAGAAATGTAGGATAAACGGGGTTAGAGTGGAAATAAATATCAAAATCTTCAAGATGCTTAGCTACAAGTCCAAGGTGGAGAGCCTATTACTAAATAGCAATATGATAGTCTTTCATCACGAGCTAAAATGGCTTTTTCTATTAACGAAGATTTATCAAGCTATTCAGTTAGAGATGGAATGGAAGAAATAGTTATTTCTGAAATTCAAAAAACTAAATAGAATATATACCAAGCTTTTATAGATTAGTATTCAGGTTTAAGCCAAAATATTAAAGATTTATATAATAATCAAAAATTTGATTATGATCAAACTTTAGATAATTCAGGCATTGGTATTAATGAAAATCATCAAGCTGTAATGGATGAAGAAAATATTCGTTTAAAAACTGAATATTTACAACTTCTTAATTAGGAAGGTCTATTAGTTGGTGAAAATAAATAGGATATGTCAGAGTTGCTAAAAAATGCAACAGACATGTTGGATAACCATCGGTTAGATAGCGATATTTTAGCACAAATTAATCAAAAATATCAAGAAGCTGGAGATCAATCTAAAACTTTACTTTAGTTATAGAGATAGTATAATAAAAATGTTAGATAGGCAGCTAAAGCGCAATAGAAAATAAATGAAAATCAAGGAGAACCTCTTAAAATTGATTCTGATGTTAATGCAGATTAGTTAAAAAAATTAACAAAATATCTTATGAATTTCGCAAAAACTTCAAAAGATATAAATGATGATTTAGCTGAAAATGCGGAATTAGCAGAAGAATGTGCCCATGCTATTTTAAGATATGATCATGCAGTTGAAAGTGTTACAAAAAATTATGAAGACTGGATGGATCAATTAACAAATGGAAATATTCAAGAGCATTCTCGAACTTTATCAGAATTAGCAGAAGCTTATGCTGATTTATTAAATATGAATGCTGAAGATTTCTCTCCAGATTTCTTAACAGAAGCACATAATTTAGAGTTGATGAAATCTGCTATTGATGGAAATATAGATGCATTAAATTAGTTAAGATTAGCAGCTTTAGACTCTATTAAAATAGATCTTGATGTATAGCAAGGGACTTTTGATGAAATTTATGGATTAATTGAAGATTTTATCCTTAATACTGATTTTGACAATATCGAAGTAGGGGCAGAAGTAGATGATACTGCATTAGTTGCAGGATTAAATCATATGATTGATTCAAGCCAAGTAACACAAGCAACCATTAATAAGATTCTTAGTGCTATTGGTTGGAAAGGTAAATGGGAATCAACTCAGGAATCAATTACATTATCAGTTCCTCAGCCAGTGGTTGAAAATCCTACTCCTGTATTAGGTTTCTCTTCTGGGGACGTGGGATCGGTAGGTTTAAGATATGTAGAAACTCCTGCTACAGTAGAAACTCCGCGATTAGTAGGTTTTGAATATGTTGGCGGCGGTTCTAGTGGAACTCGTCCTACCTCCGGTGGAAGTTCTGGTGGCGGAGGAGGCCGTGGAGGCGGCGGTGGTAAAAAAGGCGGAGGCGGAAAAGGAAAGAAAGGCGGAAGCGGCTCTAAAAAAGATAAAGAAGATAAAAAAGATTAGAAGTAGAAGAAAGAAAAGCGTGAAGATTAGGTTGATATTTATCATGATGTAAATAAAGAACTTAATAATATAGAACGTGCTTTAGGACGCCTTCAAAAGAAACAAGATAAATTATGGGGTAAACAATTACTTGATAATTTAAATAAGCAATCCGCATTACTTGAGCAACATAAACAAAAGCTTCAAGAAAAACTTGCCTTACAACAAAAAGACCTCGCTAATAAACGTAAAGATCTTGAATTACTTGGTGCTACATTTGATGAATATGGTAATATTTCTAACTATATTGAACTTGTCAGTAAGAAACAATAGATTTTAAATAAATTAATTGATAAGTATAATAAACTTGTTGAAAAATATAATAAAGCAACAAGTGAAAAGAAGAAAAAAGATCTTGAAGAGCGTATGGAGAAGTTTGAGAAGTAGATTGAGGCTGCTGAAAAATAGCTTGACGACTTAGAAGATAAAGTTAAAGATTATGATGCCCTTCAAGAAGAGATGGCAGACGTCCAAGATCAAATTGAAGATGATATTCAACAACAAATTTAGATCAATATAAAGAAGTTTAGAATGTCCATTGAGATTCGTCTTGAGATGGGCGAGGCTGAACGTGATTGGAATAAATTTGTTCGTGAAGTTATGCATCATACTGATGTTATTAAAGATTCTCCATTCGACCAAATCTTCCAAGATGCTAAACAACATCTTGATGATGTAATGTCTTACTTTGATGTTCATGGTGCGGGAAGCACTTTAACTGCACTTGCGGACCAAATGTATGCGACTAAAGATCAGATTGAACAGATTGATGCGACTGGTTGGGCTAGTATATATGGTGATAATAACGGAACCGCCATGTAGGATCTTCAAGGAGATCTTGATACATTAATGTCTCAACTGTAGGATATTGAATCCTTATTAGATGATATTGATCAAGCATATCTTGATACAATAGATGATGTACAAGATAACTTTGATAAGCAAATAGATGATTATGAATATGTTGCGGATTTAATTGAACATGATATTGATTTGTTAGAGCTTTTATATGGTGAAAAGAATTATAATGCTATGAATCAGTATTATACAACCTTAGAAAAAAATCAAACTAATCAATTAGATGCGCTGCGGAAACAGGCTGAATTTTGGCAAAAACAATGGCAAGACGCCGCAGCCTTAGGTGATACAGAAGCCGCAAAGAAATTTGAAGAAAATTACAGATAGGCTCTTGATAATTTAAATTCAGTTATTGAGCAGGCTGCAGAAACTATTCAAAACAAATATATCAATGCTATTGATAATATTTTTGATAAATTAGATAAAAAGATTTCTGGCGGTCTTGGGACAGATTATTTAGATATGTAGTGGTAGTTAATGAATAAAAATGCTGAAACATATTTAGATACTGTTAATGCAGCTTTTGCTGTTCAAGACTTACAAAGAAAATATAATAAAGCAATTAATGATACTCAATCTATTAGAAATCAACAAACCTTAAAGAAATTAATGGATCAACAATTAGAGAATCTTAGAAACAAAGAAAAGATTTCTCAATATGATGTTGAAAGAGCAGAAAAACTTTTACAGATTGAACAAGCTAGAATTGCTTTAGAAGATGCTCAATCTAGTAAAACTTCTTTAAGATTAAAGAGAGATGCTCAAGGCAATTATTCTTATCAATACGTTTCTGATAGTGATAAAGTTACTGAAGCTCAATAGAAAATGGCTTAGGCTCAAAATGATTTGTATAATTTTGATAAAGATGCTTATAAAGCCAATTTAGATGAAATGCTTGCCGCATGGCAAGACTTTCAAGAACAATATAAATAGATTGTTCTTGATACTTCTTTATAGGAAGAAGAACGAATTGAAAGATTAAAAGAATTAAGAGAACAGTATGCTACATTTATTAATGATAGGACTGCGGATAATTTAAATATTAGGCAAAATTTATTAGAATCTGCTTTCCAAAATATTAATAATTTATATAAACAAGATGTTAATAATTATCAACAGATGACAAATCAAGAAAAAGAAATCTTGATGGGAGATTTAGTTCCTATGTGGACTAGCGGCATCCAGATGATGATTAATAAAGTTGCGGCGGAAGGCGGATTTATACCAGTTTGCAAACAAGCCTTTGAAGAGATTCATGAAGCAACGAGAGATTATAAAGAATAGTTAGATGATATGGCGCATACAGCGGGCGTTGATTTAAATGATGTTCGTAATGGTGTGGATGATTTAGCTATATCTTTTGAAAGCCTTATTATGGATAATGATGAGTTAATTGATCGTATGTTCCAGGAATTAAGTGCTATTCAAGAGTTACGTATGGAAGCGCAAGCTCTTATGATGCAATATCAAGGCGTATATGAATCTGCATTAGCTGCGGCGTCCGCAATTCATGAATTTATCCAGGCCTAGAGAGCACAAGCTGCGGCAGAAGCTGAAATGGCAGCCGCCGCGCAAGCACAAGCAGAACAGGCCCAAGCAGCCGCAGCTGCGTCTTCATCTTCGGGTGGGGGGTCTCAATCTGGCGGTGGAAAAGGTGATTATTTAATTCAATAGACAAAAGTTAAATCAACCGATGGGTCCGGGACTTTAACTATTGAGGAAAAGATTTATCCTATTGGTGGATCTGGCGGAGGCGGCGGTAAGAAAGGTAAAGCTGCGAAGTTTGATAGTGGCGGATATACTGGAGACTGGAATACCTCTGATGGAAAATTTGCTATTCTTCATGAAAAAGAATTAGTATTAAATCAATCAGATACTCAAAATCTTTTGAATTCTGTTCAGATTTTAAGAGATCTTGCAACGAATGCTCAATTAGGAATATCTTCAAAATTAAGTGATGTAGAAGTATTTAGAAGTTCTATGTTTAATGAAAATAAAGATACAATAGAGCAGAATGTACAAATAACCGCAACTTTCCCGAATGTTAATAGTAAACAATAGATTGAAGATGCATTTAATGATTTAATTAATCTTGCCGCGCAACGCGCAATGAGAAATAGATAATATAATATAAAGAGAGAAGTATTAATTTACTTCTCTCTTTTGTTAAGGAGAAAAAATGGATAGGAATGAAAAAAAGATGATTGAATATAAATGGAAAACTGGAACATATGGATTAGCTGATATGATTAAATTAGTAAAAAAAGGAATTTTAAATTAGGCAGAATTTTTTTATATTACAAGATATAATTTTCAAGGAGTAAATAATAAGCAAGGATAAATTAGACTTGAAAATTTAAAAATTTTATGCTATAATATAATAAGGAAATACAAGGAGGATTTATAAATGAGCGTAAGTGAAAAAGTTCTTGATGCTATTGAATTGTTAGCTACAAGTTCAGTTGAAAAAGCTAAGTATGATAAAACAATTCAAGCTCAGATTTTGTCATGTTAGGATGCTACTATTGGAAAATATAGATGCCGCTATCAAGATGCTGTGTTTTATGCTTATTCTAATTCGGCGGATGTTAGTTATCCTGCGCGTTCTTATGTTTACATATTAGTTCCAGGGAATGATATGAGTGAATAGAAAACTATTCTTGGTACTACAAAAAAACTTGGAATTAATTATATATCTGCCGCTTAGGGAAAATAGGCTTATAATATTGTAGGCTCTAATGGAGTTACATCTAATAAAATTTATTATTTAGATACTGATATAAAAACTTATTCATATTTAATATATGATAGTGAACAAAGTGAAAATGCGGTTGATATAGATACAGAATCATTAGAAAGATATTTAAAATAGTCCTCTTCTTTAATCGCAGGAGCGACTTTTAAAACAGATATTTTATCTGATCGTCAATATAATGGTCATTATGGAATTACTTTTTATTTAGAATTTATGGATAATGTAGCTGAAAAAAAAGTAATTCGTTCGTATATAATTGATTAGGATAATATGGTAGATAATCCATATAGATTAATTTATCCAACAGAGCAGTATCAAATTTTTGATATTGATGGATAGAATTTTATTTAGTTAAAAAAAATTTAGATATTTTGTAAAGA
>Ga0256407_10010157_pt1 | contig 13297 bp, 8 predicted proteins | sample RumenRJG_04DNA_FD_193489 | JGI IMG/M metagenome (GOLD analysis project Ga0256407, IMG submission 193489) | Bovine rumen microbial communities from Lethbridge, Alberta, Canada - RJG_04 | ecosystem: Host-associated > Mammals > Digestive system > Stomach > Rumen | place: Canada: Alberta | collected... | reverse complement strand
AAATAAAAAAAGTCTTAAATTAATATAAATATTTTGAATAAATTTTTCAATATTATTGATATAGATATAAAAATTTTAAATAGATTCTTAATAATGAATATAAAAAATATATTTTAATTTTTTTTTTGTTTACTTTAAAATAATAATTTAGATTATAATGGAAAAATATAATTCAATAAATAAAATATTTTATATTAAACAAAAAAAAAATAAAATTAAAAATATTTTTGAAAAAATTATTTTAAAAAACATGAAATATATAAATTTATTTTTAGAATATAAATGTAATTTAATTTTTTTTAATGGCATTAAATCTTTTAATTATAATCAATTTTGGATTGATAATAAATTCAATAAAGGGAAATATTATTAAACTTCATTTTTATAAAGAAAAAAAACTTTATAAAAATCAAATAGAAAATATTTTTTTTACAGCAATTTCAACAGATATTTCCTTTGGAACACCATCATTTGATATTTCAACAGAAATAAGTACAGATACTCCATATTTTATTGTTAAAGGTTCTAAATCAAAAAATGAATATAATCAAGAAAAAAGTTCTTCATTTGATTTTATAAAATATGGTAATAGTTATGAATATAATAATATTTATTTTCATGCTGTTTTCTTTCATGAAAATTTCAAAATTGATAATAAAATAATAAATTTAATTACAATGATGAATTGGAGTAAAAAACAAGTTTCAAATAATTATGGTTTAATTGGATTACAATTATATGATAATAAATTTAATGAACAAAATATTTTTATAAATCAATTATATGATAAAGGTTTAATAAAAAGAAAAATGTTTACATTAATATATGAAAATGAATTTAAAGGTGAATTAATAATTGGAGATTTTCCTCATTATAATTATACTAATTTATTATCAGATAAGAAAAATTTTACAATAGCAAATAATAGTTTTATAACTTTTGGTAAAGTTTGGGGAACAAATTTTGAAAATATTGAATATGGACAAAATGGTTTTTTTGTAAGATATCTTCAAATTAAAGAAAATATTAAAATGGCAATTATATCAAATACAATTAAGGGAATAATTGGTTCAAATAATTTTAAAAAATATGTTCATGAACTTTATTTTAAAAGAAATATTGAAGATAAAAGTTGTTGGATTGAAACTGTAAATGATGATAAATATTATGGTTATATTTGCAGTAATGATACTTATATTAGTAGAATTCCTACTATTAAATTTTATAATAAAGAATTAAATTATATTTTTGAAATTGAAAATGATGAATTATGGATTAATTATGGAAATTTGAAATATTTTATGGTTTTTTTTTCTAATTCTACTCAACATTATTGGATGTTAGGACAAAAATTTTTAGAAAAGTATCCTCTTGTTTTTGATGGTGAAAATAATTTAATTGGTTTATATTATACTGAAAAAATCAAAGAGGATAACTCGATTAAATTTATTTTCTTATTTTTATTTATTATTTTCATTTTAATTATTATTTATTTAATTCATAAATGTTTTAATCATCCAAAAAAAAAAGTATTAGATGTGAGTATTGAATTAAATAATAATGATTAACTTATAAAAAATCATTGTTATAATAATATTTAAATATTTAATATATTTAAAGAGTAAATTTAATTTTTAAAAAAATAAAAAAATAATTAAAATTCTTTTAAAAAAAATAAATAATCATTTTCTTTTTACTTAAATGGGTTCAAAGTGTGAAAAACATTATTGTGATAAAAAAATACCATCAATTACATTTCCAAGTTGGATGAGTTTTTTAAATAATGATTTAGAATTAAAAGATTTAACTATTCCAGGAACACATGAAAGTTGTGCTTTACATGGAATATTTTTCGCAGTTAATCAGACATGGTCATTAGAAAATCAATTAAATGCAGGAATAAGATTTTTTGATTTAAGAATGAGACTTTATTATAATACATTAAGAGCTTATCACGGTATAGTTAATCAAAAAATGAATTTTAGTGAAATAATTTATATTTTTTCTAAATTTTTAAAAAAATACCCTTCAGAATTTATTTTAATGTCAATTCAAAAAGAAAATACAGATAAAAAATCAAATAGAACAATAGAACAAGTATATAATGATTACATTAAAAATTATAAAGATATAATAATAAATTACGAACCAAATTTATATAATGAAAAAGTAGAAAAATTTAGAGGAAAAATAATATTTTTTAATGCATTTGAACATAGATTAGATATACAATCAGGATTTTTTGCTCAAAATAATTGGGTTGTAAATTTTTCAGCAGATATAAAAACAAAAAATAAATATATTAAAACTCAATTTAATAGAGCAATAACATATAATCAAGATGATAATTTATATATTAATTATATAAGTGGTTCAAGTGATTATTTAATGGTTTCTCCTGCGTTAATTGCATATTATACAAATAAAGAAGTTTTAAAATATGAAGGAAGAATGGGAATTGTTTTATGTGATTATCCAGGTGAAGGTTTAATTTATCATTTAATTTCACAAAATTTTTCAAAAGATTTTAATTTTGAAAATATTGCTAAATATAATCCTTTAAAAATTAAAAGTGATAGTATTGCTAATTTAATATTAAATAATATTAAATATAAAATAACTCCTGTTGAAGATGAGAAAGAATTAATAAGTTTTGAAAGTAATATTTCATTTATTCATGTTAATACTTATAAATATTTTGCTTTGGATAAAAATAATGAATTAATATGTCAAAAAGAGAAATTTACTTGGTTTATTGATATAGTTGAAAAAGGGGTTGGTAATGGTAGAAAGGATAAATTAGAAAAAAACGATAAAGTTTCTTTAAAAAATGGAAATGTAATTTTAACTTTTGTTCTTAATAAAATTAAAAATAGACATAATTTCAATAAAAATAGAATTAGAAGAGCAGTTTATAATTGTGATATTGTTGCTATTCAAGAAAATGAATATTATCTTAATTCATCATATTTTCAAAAAAATAAAAATGATATACAAAATATAACGAAAATTAAAGGAATTAAACCTGGAACTGAATTTATAATTACTAATAATTAAAATTTATATTATGCTTTTTTATATATAAATTCAAATATTTAATTATTTTAAAAATAAGATATTTAATACACAATGATTTAAATATTAATATTATTATATTTATTTACTAAGATTCTAATTCAGTTCCTTCATTTTCATTTTCTTCAACTAAAGTATTTGCTTTATGAGTTTCACCAAAGTTTAATCTTCTATTATCTTCATTAAAATTTAAAATAATAAAATCACAAAAAACAAGAAAAGATAAAAATGCTATAATATTTCTTAATAACATTAACATTTCAAAATTACCAAAATGACTATAACTAAACATAATACCTAAAATAACTCCAACAAAATTTTCACTAAGAATCCAATGATAACAAGTAAATTTAGAATTAACAATAATTTTAAATATATCATAAGAAACCAAAACTGTAAAAACAATAATAAATCTAACAACATCTGACATTAATCTATTAAATCTTCTATTTCTTCCATCATCTAATCCACCTGTTATATATAACATTATAAAAGTAATTAAACTTAAAAATAATTCTATTACTCCTTGCATTGATAATATTAAAAATGGATTTACCTTATTTTTTCTTAACATTATATTTTCACACATTTCTTTAATTGCCATTAAAAATTCAATAACAAGTAAAAGAGGAATTTTTCTAAATATATAATTTGATAAAGTATCTCTTGAAAAAGGGAAAATTGAAATTAATTGAATAACAGATAATATCATAATAATAAATAAGGAAATTTTATGACTATAATAAAAGTTATATCCATTCAATTGAGGTGATAATTTATAAACCACAAAAAGAAAGAAAAATTTAATATCATATCTTAACATTGGAGAATCAAAATTTGGTCTATTGTTTAATATTTGAATTAAAAAGAATTTAATTATAAAATCAATTAAAGCTGTTAAAGTAATTAATTTTTTATTTGCTGAAAATAATGTTTTTTTATATGCATTTTCACTTAATTTTTTATTTGTTTTATTTCTTAATTCTTGAAAACGATAAATGAAATAAGTTATACTTTTCCAAATAAATGAAAGAATATATGCATAATATAAATGTTTTAATATGAATCTTTTTCTAAATATACGATTGAAATACATTGAAATAGCTCCATTAAAGAAAAAACTAATTCCTAATAAAATAAGGTAAATTGCAGTTGCAGGAATTTTAATTTGGATATTCATTAAAAAATTAAAAATAAAAAACTTATATTTATTTTATTAAAAAAATTAAGGATTAAATTTATTTTTTATTTATTATTATATTTAAAATTATTTATCTTTTTCTTCAATTCTTTCTCTTTGTTGCCCAATATAATAATTTTTTAACCAATTATCCATATAAGTTATTCTTTTTTTAATAATATAATCATTATCATCTTCATCAATTTTAATAACTTCCTCATTATAATTATTATTATTATTATTATTTTTTAAGCTATTTTCTTCCATTTTCAAATAAAAATTTTTTAAATCACTAAAATCATTATTTACTTTAACAACATTTTGAAAATCAACTTTATCTCTAATCCACTTAGAAAAATAATTCCCAGAAATAAAACTTTCATATCTAGAATCAATACAAATCATAGCACCATAATCTTTATAATGTCTAATAACTCTTCCTAAAGATTGATTAACTGCCAAAACAGCATCATTATGATACCATTCTTTTCCATTCATAGTTCTAAATTTTTTTGATGATGGATTTAAACAATTAATTTTATCTAAATATAATTTTTTTAAATTTACTTTTTCATCATAAAAACTTGCATAAGGTATCCCAATACAAATTACCATTCTTGCATAATCATCTGAAAAATCTATTCCTTCTGAACTTGATCCTCTATATACTGAAAATAATATTGAATTTATATTTTCTTTATATTGATTTATACAATTTTTTTCTTTTACTTTATCAATTATTAATTTTTTTATTTTTGATATTTTTTCATTTATTTTTGCAGGAATCCATTTATTTAAACATAAATTTAAGAATTCAAATGAAGGAAAAAAAACTAATACTCCTCCTTTTTTAACATTTTGAATTAAATCAATAATTGTATATCCCAAACTTAATATCATAGAAATATTATTTCTTTCTTTATATGTAAATTGATATGCTATTTTTTTATTATTATATTCTCCACAAGAAATAATTGAAAAATAAATATTTTCTCCTGGGATAATATGTTGATTTTCAAAAGAAATTGGAATTTTAATTTGTAGTTGACTTTCTATTCCCCATAAAGGATTTAATGTTCCTGATGTAAAAATTATATTGTGTGGATGTTGATTTAATATATCTAAAAATACTTCTCCTGGATTTAAACATAATATTTTTATTTCTATTGGATTATATGGATTTTTCTTTTTAATATTATAATTTGGATTTCTTGTTGCTATAAATTCATATGATGATATTTTTTCTAAATTTTTTTCTTTAGATGTTCCATATAAAAAAAATAAATCATTTAATCTTTCATAGAAATATATTAATTTTTGAAATATTTTTGATATTTTGTAATTTATTCCTTTTGATTTTTTACCTATTTTTTTTTCAATTTCTATAAATAAATTATTTAAATTCTTTGATTGTTGATTTATAAATTGATTTATATTGATATAAAATTCTCCTCTTTCATTTATAAATTCAATCTCACTATCATTTTCATCTAGAAATAATTTTAAAAATTTTTCAAATGAAAATTTATGTCCATTTTTTAACCATTGAAATTGATTATCACCAATTGGAATATTTTCTATTTTTACTTTTAATTGTTTTAAATAATTAATTTCTTGTAAAATTTCTCCTCTAGTTATAATTAAAACATTTTTATTACTATCATTACTAAAATTATCAAAATCAGTTTCATAATTTTCTGAATCATCATCATCATGATTTTTTTCAATTTCAATAATTTCTTTATTTTCATAAATCCATTGACAAATATCAATAATAACATCAATATCTTCATCATTAATTTTAGCAGATTTTAAATCTTCTAAAAAACTAGGAACATTATGAGCTTCATCAAAAACAATAATATTATTTTTTATATTAATTTTTAATCTATTTCTAATCCATCTATTTAAAATATAATTATAAGGAAGTAGAATTAAAGAACTATGATTATATTTATATATTTCATAATAATAAGGACAAAAATCTTGCTTTTGTCCTAATATACATATTTCTTCTATATTCAAATCATTCATTTTTGAATGGGAAATTTCTCTATTTTTTATTTTTTTATAAAAAATACATTGTTCATGTATTATTGCACATTTATCATTTAATTGATAAGGAAATTCTTTTTTTAAACCATGATTAATACATGAATATTTTCTTGATGAAAGTATTGAAACATTTGGAGTATATTTTGTTTTATTTAATTCTTGAATTATATTTGAAATTTGTGAATGTGTTCTAGTTGCATAAAAAAATTTTCCTTTAAAATTATTTTGGTTCATCCATGCAATAATTGTACATAATAAACAAAGAGTTTTACCAGTTCCAGTTGGAGATTCTAATGAAGCATATTTTTTTTCTTTTAATGATTGAATTATCATTTTCATATATTCTATTTGGTTTTTATATGGTATATGAGGAAAAAATATTGTAATTCCTGATATTTCTAAACGATTTTGTTTAAATTGCTTTTTATAATTTTGTATTACAGAATTTGAAGGTTCATATTCAATTTGAATTTTTGTTGTTTTTTTCATATTTATTTAAAATCAAATGTCATATAATAAATCATTTATTTAAGGACATTTTTTGAATAAAAATATTTACTGAATAATTATTCGAAAATATTATATTATTATATTAGATATTAATCATCTAATTATAAATATTGAATAATTATTATTTTTTATTTTTATATTTTTTTAAATATTTTTTTGTGAAAATTAGATTTTTAGTAAATAAATATTTATAATATAACTATAATTTAAAATAATATGAAAGTCCTAATTGGAAATCAAATTAAAGTAGGAGCTAATTCTACTATTTTTGAAGGTTTATTTCCATTAAAAATTATAATAAAAAGATTCTCAAAATCAATTAATAATATAGATTATAAATCACATAAAAAAATCTTAGAATTAATAGAATCAAAACATGTAATTCATTTATATGGATCTCAAAATACATCAGAATACTCAGAATTCTATTTAGAAAATTGTGAATCAACATTAGAAAATTATTTAAAAGAAGAAACATTTTCAATAAATAAAATAAAAAAAGTATTTAGTCAATTAAATGAAGCATTTAAATTAATGGTAAAAAACAAAATAATTCATAGAAATCTCAACACAAGTAACATTTTAATAAAAAGTTTAAATGATGAAAATATAATAGTAAAATTAGGTGGATTTTCAAAAAGTACATTTTCAGATAAAGTAGATTTATTATCTTCATATACTCCATATGATGCTCCAGAAATTATAAATAATCAAATGGCAAATTTAAAAAGTGATTTATGGAGTATTGGAATTATTTTATATGAATTATTATTTCATAGTAATCAACCATCTTTTGATTCATATGGTGGAATTTCAAAAAATATAAATGATAATGATTTAAAAGATTTAATAAATAGATTATTAAAAAAAAATCCTAATGAAAGAATTGATTGGGATGATTATTTTTCACATCCTTTTTTTAATAATAATAATAATGATAATATTCCTATTAGAAGAAGTCAATCTACTCCACTTGCTAATATGGAAATTAATTTATTAAAAATGGAAATTGATGATCATAAAGCAAAAATAAATAAAATATCAAATGAAAATATAGAATTGAAAAAAATAATTAATAATACAAAACAAGAAAATCTTATTTATCAAAAAAAATTAAGTGATTATGAATCTTCATCATATACAAATAAATTAAAAAATGAAAATAATATATTAAATGATAGAATTGATAATTTATCATCTGAATATATTAGAGCAAAGCAAACTTTTCAAGATACTCAAAATAATTATGAAAAATTATTAAATGATAAAAATGCTGAAATTAATAAATTAAATGGTTCAATTAAGGAATTGGATAGAATAACAAAAGCATTAAATATTAAACATAATAAACATATAAAAATAATTGAAAAATATAAAAAGAAATATGGTGATATAGAATAAAAAATGAAAATATTATTTTATTATTTGATGAAATTTTAGATTAAAAAATAATAATTTTAATATTGAATTTAAATTAATTAAACAGTATTATAATTATCATCATCTTCATCCCTTTTAAGTAAAGGTATACATTTAATAAAAATAAAAATTAAAATTGAAATAATAAAAATTCCCACTATAAAATAAATAAAAATTAAAAGACCATTTATTTTATTTTTTTCATCATCATCATCAGTATTATTATTTTTTTTAAAATAATATTGATTATATGTAGAATCATATAACCAATATTTAGTAGAATTCGAATATAAATCAAAAAAATCATATTTTTCCCTATCTTTCATTTCAAATTTATTTTTATTTTTCCTTCCTAATTCAACAATAAAAGAACCAATTAACATATTCATTCTCAAAACATTATTTTCATTTTCAATATTCCATTTAGGACTTCTAATAAAAGGCATTGATTCAGGATGAAATTGACTACCAAAAATATTAATAGATTGATTTTTAGGTTCAAAAGTATTTGCAAATTTTTTTCCTTTTGAATCATTTGCATATGTACTAATAACTAAATCATTTTTTAATAATTGATTTTCATTATAATCTTTTTCAGAAAGACCAAAAGAATGATCAAATAAAATACTATTATTATTAAATAATATATTCAAAGATTTTTCATCAAATAAATTAAAAATTTTTGAGTTTTTCAAATCTTCTTTATTTATTTTATCTAAAACAGACAAATGTGAATATTCTTTTTTAATAATAGAAGCATCATTAGCAATTAAAGAAATAATTAATTGAAAACCTTGACAAGTTCCCCAAATAGGTAATCCATTTTTTTTTGCTTTATTTATTATATATAATGCATTTTTTTCCCATTTTGCACTTAAATTAAAATCTCTTGATCCACCTATGAATAATACTCCATTTACTTTTGATAATATTTCATCTAATTCTTTTTCTGAATACCATTGATGAATTGCCATTGTTTCTGCACCATGTGATTCAAGGAAACGAATATTTGAGCCTGCATATACTGTTTGGTTTGCATATATGAAATCTGTATCTGGATAGGAATTTCCATATATTCCTATTACTGGTTTATATTCATTGATATCTATGGTTTTTATTATTGTAATTATAAATGAAATTATAAGAAATTTATATATTATTTTCATATATAATTTTTTAAAAATATATGTTTATTTTTTTTATTATTTTTTTATTAAATGAACTGTTCTTTTTTGTTCATATTTAAATTAGCATTTATTTCATTATTTTTTCATTTAACTTTTCAAATAAGTATTATTGATATTGAACCATATAAAAAACAAAAAATTTTATATGCAAGGGAATCAATATATAAATTTAATAATACAGATCCAGGAGATAAAATAGGGGATATCATAATTCAATTAGAAATTGAACAATCGGATGGTTTTTTGATATGTGTTTCCCAAGATATTAATAATTTTTATTTAAATATAAGTGATCCTTTAAAAAAATATTGTAAAAATTTTAGTGTGAATGATTTTAAAATAAAAAGAATTTTAGAAATTGTTTTTCAAAAAAATATATCAATTAATAAAGGAAAAGGAATTTATTATATTCAAATAAAAGTACAAATTTCACAATTTTCATCAATTACAATTTTTAATAAAAATGATAAATATATTTTAGATATTGATAAACCAAATCTTTTATATTTTTTTGGTAATTATTCTGAAAATTCTGTGTGTTTTAAAATTCCAAAAAATAATAAACAATTAAATCTAACTTATGAATTTGGACAGAATAATTATATTGAGATTTTTGAAGATAGTAAAACTAAAAAACTAATTTATAATGGAACTGATTTTGTTTCTTCTATTATTTTACCTGAAAATAAAGAATATATTGTGAATTATACAATTAATAAATATGATTTAGATAATTATATTATTATTTCTTTTAATGAACAATTGAATGAATTAAAAGAGGAAGGAATTATTAAAAGTTTTTATTCTTTTAGAAATTTGAATCAAATATTAACGATTAATCTTGCAGATAAAAAAATAAATGAAACATTTTATTTATATATATATGGAATAATTGATCCCTTAAGAATAATAACTTATGATAATAATATGACTGAAAAAACGAGAACAATAAAAAAAATAAATAATAAATATACAATTCTTCCTTGTGAAAAAAAAACAATTGAAGAAACACAAATGTATATAACTTTTATTTCAAAAGGTGAAAATGAATTTAAATTATTATCTAAAATCCAAAAGTTGGAAAAAAATAAAAAGGAAAAAATTGAAAAAAGAAAAGCATATTTTTATCAAATTCCAAATAAAAAATTAGAAGATAAAAATATTTCTGTTTTATTATATGCCAGTCATGAAGATTCAATGTATTTTTTTAATAAAATTAAAACAGATAAAGTTTATAAATCTCAACAAATGGAAAGAATAATTGAAGTAAAATCAGATTCAAAATATGATGATTATTTTATTTTTCTATATGGAGAAAATGATTTTATATTTGAATATTATGAAATTACTTCAAATTCAAGATCAATTGAAATAATTAATCATTCTCTTAATTTTCAAATTAAAAATAGAAAAATGAAAAAAGATGAAAATTATTATTTTTTATTTTATTCTGATTATATATCAATTCCAATAATGTTATATCCATATATTTTATATGGTGAAGTAGAATATTATACAAATAAAGAAAATGATTTTTCTTTAGAAAATATTTATAATATGAAACAAAGTGATGAAATTATATTAAACTATTATAAAGAAATATCAAATAATATTCAATATCTTCATATTAAACCAAAATATGATTCAGAATTAAAATTATTTTTTCCTTTTAAAATAATATTTAATGCATTTAATATAATACCACAAAATTATATAACTTATGCTAATAAAAATGAAGAATTTATAGTTAGGAGTAATGATATGATTGTTGAAATTGAAATAGATGATAATCAACCTAAACAAGAATTAAAATTACTTTTTGATAATAAAACATTAACTATAAATAAAAATAATATATATCAAATAGTCAAATCTCAAAATAATTTTACAATCAAAGTCATTGAAGGAGATAATATAATAAAATTACTTCCAAATCCAAATTATGGTTCAGAATATATTTTAAATAAAACCACAAAATTCATTAAAGATAAAAATAAAACAGGTAAATATTTAGTATTTGTATTTCCACCTGATAAAAAACAAACAGTAAAAGGAATAATTAAATCTAATTTTACAAATATAACTAGTAAGATTAAAGAAGGTTATATGGGAAAAGGAATTTATCCTTATTTTGCTCATGATTTTGGTTATGCAAGTCAAGATTTAATTGGAAATAATAATACTATAAATATAAGTAATCCTTATAGAAAAAGTGGCAAACAACCAAAAAAAAATGAAGTTTATTATTATTTATGTAAATTTGAATTTGATGAATATGATTCTATTGAATATTATTTTGAAAATGATAATACAAAAAGAATTATGATGGTTATTTTTATTATTACAGTAGTAGTTTTATTAATTTTTATTATTCTTATAATTGTATTTTATATTAAAAAGAAGAAAGAAGAAGAAAATAATACAGAAGGAATTAGTTTAATACCAAAAGATGAAAAATATGAAAGAATAGTATAAAATTTATTAATATTTTAAATATTATATACAAAATATTTTTTTTATTTTTATTTATTCATTCAATATATAAGTAATGGTCGATAAAAAAGATTTAATAATATTTGATATTGATGAAACTGTAACAGATCCAAATTCATTATTATTTTCAACAGAATATTTAATATCAAAAGAAGAAAAAGAAAATGTTTTAAAATTAGCAAGTCATATGACTTGGGAAAATCTTTTTACATATTTTATAGAAAAATTAAAAGAAAATAAAAAAAATAAAAAAGATTTAGATGAAGCAACAGAAAAATGTCCTTTATCACCAGGAATGAAAACTTTATTTGAATATTTAAAACAAAATTTAAATAAATATTATATAATAATCATATCAGGTGGATTTACTTATCAAATAAATTATTTATTAAAATATCATAATTTTAAAGATTGTGTAAATGAAATTTATTGTCTTAATTCAGAAGAAACAAATGATAATTTATTAAAAATTACTAATAGAAGACAATATAATTGTCCTAATTGTAATCCTAGTCAATGTAAAAGTCAAGATTTAAAAGATTTTTTAGAATTAAAAGGAAGAGACTCTTTTAAAAATATTATTTTTATTTGTGATGGTGGAAATGATATTTGTTTAGCTAAAGATTTATGTGAAAATGATATGGTTTTTGCAAGAGATGGACATAGATTAATTCAAAGAATTAATAATCCTGATGAAAAAATTAAAACTAAATGCATTTTTAAAGTTTGGAAAAGTGGTGAAGATATTATTAATTTATTAAAGAATATATAAAAAAATATTAAAAAAAATGATTAAATTGGTAAAAAAATATTAAAAATTAATTATTATAATAAAAATAAAAAAATTAAAAAAACAAATGAAAAAAATATTTCGTAAATCTCAAATAAAAATAATAAACAATTCAATAAAAGCAAATAATGATAAAACAATAAAAGCATTAGCAGATTTATTAAAAGAAAAAGAAAATCAAAATTTATCAATAGAAACATTATTTCATCAACAAGAAACATTAACAATAATAAAAATGATATTATCAAAAATTCAAAGAGATGAAACTGATATATATGTATTATCAAGTTTATTAAAAACATTAAATAATTTCATGCAATTAATATTAGAAGGACAACCAGAAGATTATAATCCAATTCCAATATTAAAAAAAATAAGTTATGATTTAGAATGTGAAGAATATACAAAAAATTCTTTTGTTATGAGAGTAGGTGATTATGGAAAAAATTTTTATATTATTTTAACTGGAAGTGTAAGTGTTTTAGTACCAAAAAATATTACTATTAAAATGACTAGAAGACAATATTTAGAACATTTAAAAATGTTATATAAATATGAAGAAAAAAATTTATTTGAAAGAACTTTTTA
>Ga0256407_10010153_pt1 | contig 13298 bp, 9 predicted proteins | sample RumenRJG_04DNA_FD_193489 | JGI IMG/M metagenome (GOLD analysis project Ga0256407, IMG submission 193489) | Bovine rumen microbial communities from Lethbridge, Alberta, Canada - RJG_04 | ecosystem: Host-associated > Mammals > Digestive system > Stomach > Rumen | place: Canada: Alberta | collected... | reverse complement strand
ATTGTTTTTTTGATAAATTATGTGGAGTTATTGGAGAAGGTTTTAATTGATCATATGATTTTAATTTTGGAATTGGAATTTGTGTTATGTTGTTATTGTTTTTTTTTTTTGAAATTATATCTTTTTCTTCATTTGAAAAATTAAATATTGGCTCAAAGTCTTTTTCTTTTACTTGTCTATTATTATTTGTATTTGTATTATTTGTATTATAGTTTGTTATGTTATTTTTATTATTTATGTTTGTTTTATTCTCATTTTTTTCATTATTTGTGTTTTTTTCTTTTTTATTTAGAAATTTATTTAAGTTTTGCTTTTGGGGTGAATCACTTTTTTGTAAAGTAAATTCTTTATTATCAAATTTTTTATTTAATTCATTTATTTCTTGTTTTAATTTTAAATTATTATCATATAATATTTTATTCATATTTTCTTTTTGATTATTAATTTCTTTTAAATTATTAATTTCTTTTTCAAAATTTGAATATGAATTTAAATAATTCTGTGTTTGTTCTTGTATTTTGGGATTTAAATTATAAATAATATTTATTAAATCTTTTTGAATTTGAAAATTTTTTTCTTGAATTAACTTTAATGATTTATTTAATTTATTCATATCATCTTTATTTATATTATTATTTGAATTTAAAAATTTAACAATTTCTTCATTAAGAAAATTATAAACTAAACTTTTTGCTTTTAAAATATTTGTAGCATATAAATAATTAGGAATTTCAATTTCAGAATTAATTTTATCAATTTCATTTTTTAAAATTTTTTGAAATTGATTTTTAATATCAGAATTAAAATTTTTAATTAATTGTAATTCTTTTAATATTAAATTATAAGTATTAACATCTTTATTAAGAGAAACTCCTTCAACTTCTTCATCATTAATATCAATTTCTTTACAATTAATTATTATTTCTTCTCTTGTTTTTTTATCATTTAAAACTTCAATATTTGGTAATGAAGATAAAATTAAATATACATCATCTTTATTTGTTAATTCCATATTTAATATTTTTAAATTTTCCACTTTTTTTAATAGTTCAATTAATTTTTGAATATTTTGAATTTGATTTTTGGAAATATCAATTGCTATTAAATTGGGAAATTTTAATATTTCATTTGGTATTTCAATTAAATTATTATCACTTAAATCAATCTATTTTATTTTATATAATATTGATTTTTTTACTTTTAAAACTTCTTTTGGTTGTTCAAAATTATTAATTATTTCTTTTATTTGTTCTAAACCCTTTTTTTTTAAATTTAATATTCCTTTTTCTTCTTCAATTTCTTCATCTTTCATTTAATTTTTATTTAACTTTAATTTTTTTAAAAAAAATTTATTAATTATTTATATTTATATATGAATTCTTTTTATTTTTTAAATGAATTTATATTTGGTAAGCTAAATGTTTTCTTTAATACAACATTATTTTTTATATAATTTCCATAATTATTATTATTGGTATCATTATTACTATTATTAATAAATAAATTTTTAGTTTTATTAAATTTATAATTAAAAGTAAGTTTAGGAAATTTTTTAAATGATCTTTCAAAAGTTTTTTCTCCTTCTATACACCAATTTTTATTTGTATATAATAATTTAGTTTTATCAGAAATTAAATTTAAAGATAAAACTTTATCTCTTAAAGTTTGATGAAATAAATCTTCACCATATAAAGTAGAATTACTAGAATTAAAAATTTTTTCATTATTAGAATTATTTTTAAATAAAAAACATTTATTTTTTGTATTATTATTATAATTATGATAACTTGAAAATATATTTGAATATGAATTATACTTTGTATAATTATCACAAAGTTTATTATGTTTTTTTAAATATGGAGATGTATTTATTGTAGATTCAAATGTCATTTCTGGAGAAGAATAATGATTTTTTTCTTCTTTTGAGCAACTAATTATTTTTCTATTATTATTAAAATTTAATTCATTTGGATTATTTATTAAATCTTTCTCTTTATAATATTTTTTAAAAGGAGGAATCATAAATGTTTCTAAATTTCGATTTTTTGTTCCATAAAAAAATTGAGGTATTCTTATTATTGTATGTGAAACATTCCCATATTTCATTAATTTTTTTATGAAAATAAAATATTTTATTTAAATTTATTTTTTAATTTTATTAATTTATAATATTATTTTAATTTTATTTATTTTATCATTATAAAAATATAAGTATTTTAAGGAAAAAAATGACTCAAATTGATGTTTTATATAAAGGAAGTGAATTTCAATTTAATATTGAAGAATCTGATTTGAATAATTTTGATAAATTTATGGAAAATTTAAGAGAAAAAATAAATGAAAAAGATGAAAAATCTCAAATTAAAATTATGACTTTTAATACTTCTGTTTCATATTTATATTTAAATAAAGATAATTTTTATGAAATATTAAATGAATTTAAAAATTCAACTTTAAAAGTTGTGATTAATGTTATAAAACCAGAAGAAAAAAAAGAAGTAATAATGAAACATAATGATGAATTAGATGATGTATTAGTAGGATATAAAAAAAAAAAAGATGAAATTGATTTAGATTTTTTTGATGAAGAAGATTATATAAATGAAAAAAAAAAAGAAAATGAAGAAAAAGAAAAAAAAGATGAATACAATATAAATAATATTAATAATGAAGAAGAAAAAGATAAAAAAGATGAAGAAAATATAAATAATATTAATAATGAAGAAAAAGAAAAAAAAGATGAAGAAAATATAAATAAAAATAACATAAACAATGAAGAAAAAAATCAAATAAATATAAATGAAATAATAAATATAAATGATAATATAAATGAAGAAAAAAAAGACCAAATTGAAATAAAAAATATTCCAGAAAATATAATACAAGAAGAAAATATAAACAATAATATTCATAATGAGCCATCAATGAGTATAATGTTTCCAAAATATTCTCCATATGAAGAAAATAAAGATGAAAATAATAAAAAAATTATACCATTATTTCCAGAAAATAAAAATAATTCAATAAATGAAAATGGTTTATCAATAAAATTAGATTCTGATGATAATGAAATTGAAAAAATTATTCCAGAAGAACATAAAAAAATAAAAATATACTCAAATGAATTTTCAGAAGAAATTTGTTCAATGTGTAATAATGAATTAGAAGGATTAAAATATATATGTTGTATATGTGATAAATGTATTTTATGTGATATTTGTGAAGAAAAACATCATCATCCAGTTTTTAAATATAAAAAACAATTCTTATCAACAATTAGTGAAACATTTAATTTTATTGGTAAAATGAATAAATTTGATATTTCTAATAATCCAATTAAATTAATTGGTGGTTTATTTGAAAAAGATTCTTCTATTTCTATTGAACCTGATACTGATTATGATATTTCTATTAGACCTTATAAAAAAATTAGAATTCCTGTTCAAATTAAAAATAATAATAATAAAGATTCTATTAATTCTAAAAATTTTCTCATTATTATTAGAAATTTTACACAAGTTAATATTTATTATAATGATAATATTGATTATATTCTTAAACCAAAAGAAAATAAAATTATTTATTTTACTTGTGAAAGTGGAGGAAAAACTTGTAAAGAAAATATAACATTTGAATTTGTTTCTAATAAAATTAAATTTAAAGAAAATGATAAAACAAAATTCAATATGACTATTACAGTTAATGAAGATGAAGAAGAAGAAGAATTAAATAAAGAATTTAAAAATTATGATGGAATTTGTTTATTAAGTAAAAAACATAAACAACAAATTTTAAATGTTATTAATATGAAAAAAACTAATCATAGTCCTTTAGAAATTTATTATATTCTTAAAAATCATAATTGGGATATTTCTCTTTGTGGAGAATTACTTCAGTAAAAATTGTTTTATTTAGTTAGATAATATTAAATATAAAAATTAGATAAATTTTTAAAAAGCTTATTAAATAAATAAGTGTTTAGATAAAAGAAATAAAAACATTTTAAAATATGAAACTATAAAAAAAATAATGTTGTTTTTTTTAATTATTAATTTTATTGTTTTTATTTTTCTTTTGGTTTATCATATGTATTTAAATATATTTTTTTTTCTTCTAATTCAATTTTTTTTTTCTCATCTTGAGGAATTAAGTCAATTTTATTTATGCCTCTTGTAATATTTGGTATTATTTTTTTTGGTAAATAATGATCTTCACTTTTATCATCATTTCCAAATCCTATTTCAACTAAATTACAATTTCCTCTAAGTAATTCTTTATTAAAGTCTGCGTTTGCATTACTAATATTTTCAATATTTTTAAATTTTTTTAAAAGATAAGTTGATGCCATATTATATTTTTATTATTATATAAAAAAAGAAGTTTTATTTAAATAAAAAATTTAATTATGAAATTTATTTTATTAATATTTAATTTATGAATAAATATAAAATATAAAAATATAAAATTAACTTTATTATACAAATATAAATAAATTACTTTTTTTTATTTATATTTTTGTTTACATTTAAATTATAATATGCATCTTTTATTTGAATAACATCATTAAGATTATTTACTGGCATAATATAATTTTTTGAATTTATTTTTCTTCTTGGCTTATAAGAAAAATTATTTGTCAATTTATTTAATTTTAAATTTTTTACATCTTCTTTTACAATTTCTAAATAAGTATTTTTTTCAGCACTATTATTTTTATTATAATAACTATGAATAATTAAACTTTCATTTTTTCCTAATTTATCATTATCACTATTTAAACTACTTGATTTATTATTACTATCTAAATTTTTTGAATCTTTTTTATTATCTGATATTTTTCTAAAACTAAAAAATTTTTTTTCTGAATTTTTATTAAAATTAAATTCCTTATTAGTGTTAAATGGTTCTGATAAAATACTTAAATCACTTCTTGCTTTTAATAATTTGAAATTATTCTGTTTTTTTTCTTTTTGATTTGTAGTTTGTATTGTATTTTGAATTGGTACATTAATTAATATTTTTTTCCAATTTTTTCTAAAACTTTCATTTTCATTTTTTTGTTTTATTTTTTGATTTTTATGTGCTTTTTCTTGAAATAATTTAAATTTCTTCATTTTTAAATCTGATTTCTCTTTCATTAATTTTTCTAATTCTTTTTTATGTTGTTCTTTATAATTAATTAATATATCATTTTTATCTTTACTTGATTCTCTAATTTTTTTTATTAAATTATTTATTTCTTCATTTGTTTCTTCTATACTTTTTTTTAATTGATTATTATTATTATCAAAATTTTCTGAGTCTACATTTATAGATGAATTTTCACTTTTAATTATTTTTTTCCCTTTTCTTAAAATATATGATTGAGAATTTCTTTTTTGACTTTCTAAAGTATTTTTATTTGAATTGGATTCATTGAAATTATTTTGTTCTTCAAAATTTGAATTATTATTAATAGAATTTTTTATAACATTATTTATATTATTTATATTTTTTGCTTTAGAAAAAATAGTTTTTATTTTTGTTTTTTCATTTTCATTTGAATTTTTTAAATTACTTAAAAGATTATTATTTAAAGCATTTTTATTTAGATTATTTATATTTTTATCATAACCTAATAATTGTTTAATTGTTTCAAAATCTTTATATTTATATGTAAAGTTGGATGATTTTGATTTTTTAAAATATTTTTCTATTTCAGAATTATTTAAATCAAAATATTTATTCTTTTTATTATATTCCTCATATGAATTATTATTTTTCAATAAAACTCCGTTTTTTCCAAATAAAATACAATTTTTCTTTTTATTATTTAATTTATTATTGTTTAAAATATCATTTAATTTTTTTTCACTATTTTTTTTAGAATTATCTTCATCAACATTGATAAGATTATATAATTTTATTCCAAATTGATTATCTTTTTCATCTTCCTCATCAACTTCTTTTATATCATTATTAATTAATACATTATTACATTTTAAAATATCATCATTAATTATTTTCTTATTAATTTTTTTTAAAGGTGATTTAACATTCTTTTTATTTTTATTACTTTTTCTAAAACTATTTTTATCTTTATTATCATTTCTATTATTTTTTTTCTCTAAATTATTCTTATTATTATCTTTATCATCATTATTTTTACTATTATTTTCTTCATCATTATAACTTTTTTTTCTACTATTAAAAGATTTAAAATATTCTTCACTATTATCATTTTTTATTAAACTTGAATCATTATTTTTTCTTTTACCATTTTTAAAAGGAGAAAAAACAATATGATTTTTTTTTTTTTTAAAAGGTGAAGTTTTTAAAGGTGAATAAATATAATTTTTATTAGGACTATTTCCAGCAGTCATATTTCTCTCAGACATTATCATTGAATTAATTAGACTTGTATTACTTTTATTATCAAAATCTTCTGTGTTTAATTTAATACCATCTTTATAAAAATTTGAATAACTACCACTTTTATTTTGACTTAAACCAATATCTGTTGATACATATTTTAATTTTTCTTTAAATATATTTGAATATGATGATTTCTCTTTTTTTAATCCTCTTCCTAAGTCAAATGTTATTTTGTTTTTTTTCTTTTTTATTACTTTTGAAGTTTTACTTTTTTTTATTATAGGTGAATTCATTTTTAATTTATTTTTTAAATAATAAAAATTATTATATAATATTATTATTTATATAATAGAATTTATAAAATTAATTAAATTTTATTTTACCTTTATTCTCTTATTTTCTTTTATTTTTAAAAAATATTACATTCTCTTTTATCATTTTGACTTTCTTCTTGTGAATATTTTCTTGATATTTCATTTATTTTTTCTAATTCATTTAAATTATTATTTCCTTCAGTATAAATTTTTTTATTTTTTAATTTTTCATTAGTAATTAAATTTGCATTAGTATTATTCGTACTTACTACAGTACTTAAATTAGTATTATTTCCTTTATTATTATTATTTTTAGTTTTATTTTTAATAGGAGCTAAATTTTTATTTTCTCCATATGAATCATCATTTATAATAGTTGAACTTTCATCATCATTTTTACTTGTTTTTAAAATTCCCATTTGCTCTTTTTTTGGTGTTTCTTTTATTATTATTTTTTCAGTAATATCACTTTCAGAAAAATTATATACTGTTATACTACTTATATCATCTTGAAAAGGAAGAATTTCTTTTATTGGGATTTGTATATTAAAATTTACTATATTGTCTTTATGAATAAAGTTTTGATTTTCATATAATAAAATATTTTTTATATCATCTATTGATGTATTTATCATATTAAATAAATTTGAATATGTTTGCTTTCTTTTATTTGAATCATCAATTATATTTTTTGCCATATCAAATTTTTGATTTGATGTTAATTTTATAAAATGTTGTTTTTTATTGTTTTTTAATCTTTTATTTTTTTTTATATTTGGTTTTTCTTTAATTAATGATTTATTATTATTTTCTGCACTCATTGTAACATAATGTTGAATAGTATGCAAAATTTCTAATGATTCTTCAAAATATTTAGGTATATTTATTATATTATTTTTATCCATTTTGTTCATTAATGGTTCTGTTTTATTTCTTATATGTTTTTGTGAATTTTCATCATTATTATTTTGTACTTTTCTTATATTATTATTTTCAAATGAAATTTTATAATTATTTCTTGCTTTTAAGTAAACTTGTCTATTTAAATTAAAATTATTATTATTAACATTTTTTTTCATTTTTTATTATCAATTATATTAATCAAATTATTTATAAATATTTAATAATTTCTCTAATTACAATTTCTATATTGAATAAACATTATTTCTTATTTTAAATTATAAATTCTTTTATTTATTAATCTAAATTATATTGAATAAATTTTTAAAGAGATTATTAAAATAAAATATTAAATAAAAAAATGATAAATGATATCACAAATAATAGCATTTTTGGAGATGATGACCTTCATGAAAATAAAGTAAATCCAAATGTTATTGACAATGAAAAAAATATCAATTACTTTATATCAGAAAACGAAGAAATGTGCAATAAATTAAATAATGAAGGAAATTATACAAATTATTTAATTGATGGTTTTTCAGATATAAATAATCATAAATATAATGAAGCTTTATTAAAATTTGAAAAAGCTTATGAAATTGCAAATTTAATTAATGATGATTATAAAAAAAAAGAATCTCAATGTCAAATTGGAATTACTAAATTTATGAATGGAGATTTGAATGCAGTAAATTTATTGGAACAATTATTTAATGAATATAATGAACAAATGAATAATATAAAAAATTATGACATTGATTCTTTTCATTTATTGTTATTTACTAAAATTGGAAGCAACATAATTCTTTTTTATTTTATAAAAAATAATATAGATAAATGTTTAGAAGTAATGAATACAATGATTGAAACAATTGATGGACAAAAAGAAAATAGTAATAAATTAAATGGAATAAGAAATATAATACATATTTTATTTAGATATAAATCTTTAAATCAAAATAAATCTATAGATATTAGTGATAATAATAATAATCCTAATAATAATTTATATTTTATTAATGAAGAAAATGAAAATGAAATTATTAAAAATTCAATTCATAATTTAATTCAAGAATTTAATAATTATTTAAAAATTAAAGATTTAGAAATATTATTTAAGTGTATCAGTTTAACTGAGGAAGCTTTTAAAAAAATAGAAGATTATAATGGATTAATTTTTATAATTTTTTTAGAACAAATTATTATATATAATAAAGAATTGGATAATGAAAATTTGGATGATTTAAATAAATCTCAAGAGAAAAATGATGCATATATGAAAATTTGTTCATTATTTCAAGCAATCAATGATGATAATAACTTTCATAATCTATATACAGAAAAAATAGATACTCATATTAAAATATTTAAAGAAAAATTAGAAGCATCAGAAGGAATATATGATACATTATTAGAGAAGGAAAAAAATATTATAGAATTAATTGAAAATGAAAAAAATATAATTAATAATTCTGATGAAAAAAATAATATTAAAATTCCAAAACAAGAATATTATAAGGAATTATTAATTAAAATTTTAAATCAAACGATTTCAGAAATTGATAATATTCAAAATAATGAAATAAAAATTCAAATTAACAGTCAATTACAACAAACATTGAGTATAATTAAGAACAAAAATATATATTTATCAGAAAAAATAATGGAACCTTTTAAAAAAATAATAAATAATACAATTAAAAAAACATTTAATGATAAAATATCTAAAATTTATCAAAGAATTCAAAAAGGAATTTATTATGAAATTTTAAAAAAAAATGTATTGTCATCAAATCAAAAAAGCAATAATGAAAAAATAAAACAATTTTATAATGATTGTTATATGAATATAGTCGATGGAAATGTATTATTAAAATTAAATATGGGAAATAATGGAATTAAAGAACATTTTTATAAAATAAATTTTGAAAATCAACAAATTGAAGTTTATAATAAAAGAGGTGAGGCAAAACCTGATAAATCTATAAAATTTAAACAAATTCAAAAAATTACTTTTGGATTAAAATCTAAAAATTTTATTACTAAAATGAAAAATATTCCTATTATGAATGAACCTTGGAAAGGATTATCTTTTCATTGTAAATCAAGAAGTCTTGATTTGATTTTTAAAAAAGAAGATATTGGTAAAAAATGGTTTTATGGTATTCAACATATATTAAGAAATATTAATGAAATATATAAAATTAATTCTACTACAGGATATATTATTCAAAAATTAAAAATGAAAATATTTAAAAAAGTAAATAAAAATCAAAAAGATGCAAAAAATTCTACTTTTTTAAAAGCAATTTTAAAATATTGTAATGACAATAATATAATATAATAAATATAATTAAAAACCAAAAATAAAAAATTTAAAATTAAAAAAATATAAAAATTCAATTTATATGAATATAAAAATATTATTTTTTATTTTATAAAAGCTCATCATTTTTTTGAACATTACCTTGAACTTGATCATTATTTCCATTTTGTTCTTCATTATTATTATCATTTCCTTCATTTTGATAAATAACTTTTAATCTAGAAAACAAATCAGGAACAACAGGAACAGGATTTTGATTTTCATAATAATCAACATCTAATAATCTTCTTAGAGATTCATTTTTAGGATAAATTACAGGAGGAATATTATTAATAATTTCTCTAATATTTCCTAATTCATCAACTCTTTGAGTTAATTTAACTGAATTTTCCCACATATTAATATTATCATTTTTAATTTTTTCAAGAGCATTATTAATTTTATTATCAATAATATCATTTTCTTGTTTATCTAAAATATTATCATTTTGACCAATATTATCATCAGATATTTTTTTCTTTAATAATTTACCAGAATTTAATATATTATAAATATTATTAAATTCTATATTATTTAATATTTGATCTGTTACTTCTTTTACTTCTAATTCATTTGCTTTTTTTACTTTTTCACTTTCTTCATTTAATTTTTCTACTTTTTCTTTTAAATCTTTTAAATTATTTTTATTTTCATTTGATATTTTTTCAATTTCTTCAAATTTTTTTAATAAATTACTTTCATTTCCTTCAGTTAATGTTAATAAATTTTCTCTTTCTACAATTGTTTCAACATTATTAATAATTTTTTCTAAAGTTCTTTGTACACCATCTTCTATTTCAACATCTTTTGCTTGATTTTTAATATTTTCAATTTGTTCTGTAAATTTATTTCCACTTGTATCTAAAGCAGTATCAAGTCTAGAAATATCATTTTGTATTTGAGTAATAATATTTTTATTTTGTGAAATATCATTTTTAGATTTTTGAATATCTTCATCATGTAATTTTAATTGTTGACCATATGAAAATTCTGTATTTTTACTTTTTTGAATTAAATCCATTATTACATCACTATCAACTCTTGATTCTATTTCAAACATTATTTGTTTTACTTCCATATTATCATTTTGCTTTTTAAAATCATCAAACATTTCTAAATTTTTTTCTGCCATTGAACTAATATTATTTTCAAGATTACTTATTCTTTCATTTACATTATCGAAATTTATTTTTGTATCTGTTTTCATTTCTTCAATTGTTTTATCAGTTATTTCTTTATATTCATTTAAATTTGAATTTATTTTATCTACTTGTTCTTGAATAAAATTATTTTCAATTGTATATAACATTCTTTCATTTACAATATGAACATCGAATAAAGCTCTTAAATCAGAAATATTTTTTTCTAAATTTTCTTTTACTATATGATGATCTTCATCATATCTTTTTAAAATATCTTCATATAGATAAATTCTATTACAAACTTCATCCATATCATCAACTAAAGATTTAAATCTTGATCTACTTTCCATTTCAATTTTTTCAAATTTTTCATTTATTCTCATTCTTGTATCTATTAATTGACCTGCTAATAAATCAAAATTTTGATCGACTTTCTTTGAAAATTCCATTATATTATTATTAAGATAATCATTACTTTTTTGAATATTTGCTTCAGTATATAATTTAACTTCTCTCATTTTAGTAATTAATCTTTCTTCAACTCGACCTATAAATTGATATGTTTCTTCTTTCATTATTTTTAAATAATTTTCAATTTTATTAAATCTCAAAGCAAAATTTTCATTTTGATTATTTTGAGATATTAAATTAGTTTTAATTTGATCAGTTAATTTATGAACAAAATTCTTTAAATTTTCACTAGAATTTCCTTTACCATTAATAGCATCATTGATTTGTTGATCAATATATTTAGAAACATTATGAGTTCTTTCAGAACATTCTTTAGAAACAGTTTGAATATCATATTTAGTTTTATTAATAATATCTTCAAAATCTTTTTTTAAAGTATCTAATTCAGTTTGAAATTGATTAGTCAAACCTTGACTATAAACTTTATTATTTAAATCTGCTTTATAACGAGCTTCAACTTCCATTTTAACAGTCTCTGAAACTTTAGCAGTTAATTTACTTATTAAAGTTTTATATAATTCAGAATCTCTTTCTCTTTGTTGATTATTAATCTGTTCTCCTTTATCAATTAATTCTTGTAACATAGTAATTTTAGAATTTAAATCATTTGCATTTAAAATATTTTGATCATTAATTAAAGAAATAGTCTTATCTGATTTAATTCTATTATCCCTTTCTTCAAAAGCACGAAGTTGAAGTTCTTTTATTTGTTCATCAAAATTTCTTTCATTAGCATTTAATCTCGAAAGTAAAATTTGATTTGCTTGTTCTAAAGTTTGTAATTTTGCTTCTAAATCTTGCATTCTATTATCATAAATTATTGGATTTAATTTTTCAGTATTTGAAAAATGATTCATTGATGGTGGACGGGATTTATTAAATTCTGGTGTTGAGATTATGTTTCCTCCATTTGAACGAAATGTTTCTGTTGTTGTATTTTGAGGAGATGGATTTCCGTAATTTAATGTTGATTTGTAACCATCTGAATTTATTGCTGAGATTCTATTATAGTTTGACATTTTTTTATTTTATTTTTATTTTTTCGTTTTTTTTTTTATTATGTTATAATTTTTTTTATTTATTTTTTAATAATTTTTTGAAAATTATTTATTAGGATGAATGCAACAAGTAGTAATATTATTAAACCTTATTGTTTGTTTAAGGAATCTTGTTTTAATAATGTAGATGAAAAAAAAAAATTTCAAACTTTAATTGTTTATGGTGGTAAATTAAAATTAGAACCTTTGGATAATTTAGGTAAAATATTAGAAGAAAAAAATAAGGCAATGGAATCTTTAGATTATTTGGATAAAATTGATGATGATGAAGAATATGCCAAATCAATCGAATATATATATAAAGAAATTAATATTATGAGTTCAGCTTTTGATTCATGTGCTTTATCTAATAGTTTTGAATCTGAATCTAATTTTTCTGAATTAAATAAATAAAAATTGTGGAAAATAAATTGTAAATTTTGTCTTTATATTATAAAATATTATTATAAATAAAAGTCATTATATTAAATGAATTAAAGAATTAAATCTCAAATCATAAATTATATATTTAAAATTATATTGAATTTATTTATTTATATTAACTGTATTAATTTTTATTTATTATTTTGTATATTTTAAATAATGATAAAATATAATATTTTTTTATAAATTTATTATATTTAATGAAATAAAATTTAAAAAATATTCAAAACATTATAAAAAAAAAAAAAAAATTTTTAAATTTTTCCAT
>Ga0256407_10010149_pt1 | contig 13305 bp, 12 predicted proteins | sample RumenRJG_04DNA_FD_193489 | JGI IMG/M metagenome (GOLD analysis project Ga0256407, IMG submission 193489) | Bovine rumen microbial communities from Lethbridge, Alberta, Canada - RJG_04 | ecosystem: Host-associated > Mammals > Digestive system > Stomach > Rumen | place: Canada: Alberta... | reverse complement strand
AAGCACGCGTCTTAGGTGAAGGAGCCGCATAAGTACGTGTCGACTGGATTTCGAGATTGATAGGGTACACCTTCATCGTGTCGATGAAAGATCGTTCAGCCTGTAGCGCTCCCAGTTTCATCATCTTACTGTCCTCGCTCGAAAGACTGAATACCGCATTATCCTTGGCAAAGAGTGGAGTGATCTCCACAAGCTGCGCATTCTTTTTCTTGTTTTTACCGATCACCTTCAAACTGGCGATGATAGGGTCGGTGGTAGAAGCCTTCAGCGTCTCCGAGATTTTTGTCTTCTCGTCAGCCAACTGCGAGAGTACATAAGCGCGCAAAAGCAAATTCTTGTCATTGCGCTGCTCAAAATATATCGTCTGCTCGTTCACTTCCTCGCCCGAGAATTTCCCGAAGCCCTGAGGTACAGAGCGGAAGCGCGTCACGGCAAGCAGATAACGGCCAATGACAGAATCGGGAACCTCGAGATACCATTTGTCCTCGATGTGTCGAACCGTGAAGAGACCTTTCTCCACAGAGCCACCCTTCTTGATAAGAGCCTCGTAGGCATCTACCTTCTTTTCTTTTTTCTCTTTCTTTTTGTCGTTTTTCTTTTTCTCATCATGCTGCTTGTCCTTCTTCACCTCAGTCTTGGTAGTATCCTGAGGCAGAGTCGTATACACTGGACGAGCTTCGGCAGAATAGCCGAAAGCCATGCTCAAGGCAATGATGGCAACGACAGATCGTTTGTTCATGTTCATATTGGAAAATAAAATGTTAACTTTTGTGCACAAATATACATATAAAAGATGATAATGCCAATATTTTTATTAACTTTGCTGCATATATTTATAGCGAAAAACTTAAAGCCATCTTATTATGAATAGAAACAAACGTATTATTCGTGCTAGTATTTTGGGCATTGTCGCCAACGTTTTACTCGCTTCTTTCAAGGCTGTAGTGGGATTCTTGGCCGGTTCTGTGGCCATCGTGATGGATGCTGTGAATAATCTCAGCGATGTGCTCTCGTCGGTGATTACGATCATCGGTACTCGATTGGCTGAGCGCCCCGCCGACAAGAATCATCCTTTTGGCTATGGTCGTATCGAATACTTTTCGGCCATTCTTATCAGCGTCATCGTATTGATGGCTGGTGTGTCGTCGCTTGTGGAATCCGTGAAAAAGATCTTCCACCCTACAAACCCTGAATACACCATGTTTACGCTTATCATCATCGTCGTAGCCATCTTGGTGAAGATACTTTTGGGTCGTCATGTCAAACGAGTAGGCAAGCAGGTAGAGTCGGATGCCTTGATAGCGAGTGGTGCCGATGCCATGTTTGATGCCGTTATCACCCTTGCCACATTAGTTTCGGCAGGTATCATGCTACTCTGGCACATATCGATTGATGGATGGCTTGGTGCCTTCATCTCCTTGGCTATTATCAAGGCAGGTTTCGAGATGCTCAGTTCTCCGGTTAACGAATTGCTGGGTATGCGCATTTCTCCTCAGTTTGTCAAGGACATCAAAGCCGAAGTACTCAAACAACCGGGCGTTCATGGTGTTTTCGATGTCATCGTCCATTCATACGGTCATGGCACCTATATCGGTTCGTTGCACGTGAATGTCCTCGACACCACCACTGCGGTAGAAATCCAGAAGATAGACCGTCAGATAGCAGAGCGTCTTTTCGACCGGTTCGGTCTCATTGCCACAGTGGGCATCTATTGCATCAATACCGGTGATAGTACGGCGTCGAGGATGCAGAAAGATATATTGCGTCGCGCTTTCAAGCATCCGCAGATTCATTCATCGCATGGTTTCTATGTCGACTTTGACAATCATGTGATATCTTTTGATATCATGCCGGAATATGGCGTGGAAGATCCGGTAGCGCTTCGCGATGAATTTATACAGTCATTGTTGGACAAGGGCTATTCTAACTATGAATTCCATGTGGCATTGGACAATAACTATTCCGAAGAGTAGGCTGATTCGTTTCCCCGCCATAGTTTTCGAGTTTAAGGGTTAACAAATTCTTCCGAAGGTCCTTCGAGATTTCTTCGAGACAGCGTGCTTTGTCTTTCGGAGCTCTCTGCAGGCCTTATCAACGTTGACGGCTGCAAAGGTACGAAGAAATTTTGAAAAACGAATCAAAAAAAACGGATGTTGAAAGTCAACATTCTGCAAAACACTATATATCAGCACTTTACAAAGTTGCTGCCAATTCTATAATTGGGGGATGGCGAGGTAAAAATCGCTTAATCTGCGATTCTAGCGGGTGATTCGAGGAACAAATCAGTCCCCATCTCAACGTGATATGTAATCAGTAATCAGTTATTCAGTTAATCAGTTTTTTATCAAGGCTGAGAAAAATGTGAAAAAGAGAGTATAATATATAAATATATATATATTTATATATTATAAGGCTGAAAATCCAAAAAATGGGGGTAAAAACGCAAACTGATTAACTGATTAACTGATTACTGATTACGCAGAATGATGGTGTGTATAATGGCTGATTGTTATAAAAATAAATTTACAATCTAAGATCGTGCGTATATGTGCCTCCCATGCCACCGTAGTATGTGGCTCGGGGCACACGAGCTGTACTTATATCGGCGATATTGAGAATATGCCAATATGATAAATATTTTACACAATATATTCTTCGCAAACCTTGCACATCCCCCGTCTATTATTGTCACACTCTCCTCACATTGTTTCAACACATCACACGATACGACTAAAAATCGGTCGATTTTGGGGCGAAAACGAAGAAAAACAAGTCCGGAAAAGCAGAATTTATATCATTCAAAACAACTTTTGAACCCATTATGCGGTGTTTTTGAATTTTCAAAACCTATGATTTTAGAGATAGCCAACATAGTCTTTTACCCAATTTTTTGGCCATAACATCCTCTATATAAGTGTTTTAACGTGTTTGTAAAGAAATATTCAAAATTCCCGAATTTTGAGGTAAAATCCCGAAAATCGAGGATTTTTTGATTTGATTTTGGCAAATCGGGAGCAAAATGCGTGAAAACCGACATGAGTGATGTTTAGATTATCATATCTGTGTGTGCGCTGCGATGAGTTCTCTTTATTAAAGTTTGTCATCTTTTAACATATTTTACACTCGCAAAAAACGCTTCACAGTATGTTTGATCATATCGACAACACAAATGGGGAGGAGCAGTGAGCGAAAAATGACAGATGACAGATGACAGTTAATTGAAAAGAGGAAATCATCCTAATCATGGTAATATAAAAAAGCACTTGCGAGAAACTTGTAAGTGCTTGATTTTTAGTGTGGACCAGCCAGGGCTTGAACCTGGGACCTCCAGATTATGAGTATCGCAAAGTGATATTCCATGATATTCCGTTGTTCTGAAAGTGTTCTGAATATCAGCGTTTTATAAAAATGCGGTTTTCTCTGAATATTATAAAATACCCCTAACTGAAACAAAATGTTTACGCATTGTTTACGCAGAATTTGGGACATAATAGGCGGTTTCAAGCAACAGACTATAATCTGGAGGTCACAAATAACCGAATGAAATCGCCACAAATGACCGAATACAAATATGCCAAATGACCAAGCGAAAGAAAGACAAACAATCAAATTACGCATAAAATCGACCGAAAAACAGTCCTTTTTTATAGTTTTTCAACAAAAAACTTGCAGGAAATCTCAAAAAGGTGTATCTTTGCATCACAAAAAACCTCAAAAAGGTGTAAAATATAACAGAAAGGAAATCTCAAAAAAGTGTAAAGCGCATTGTTATGAAGCGTAAAATATATCAGCAACTCCTTGATTGGAAGGAGAAAAGGAATGGTGAAGTGGCACTGCTTGTAGAGGGAGCGCGACGCATCGGAAAGAGCTATATCGTAGAGGAGTTCGCCAAGAATGAGTATGAGTCATATATCCTCATCGATTTCAACAAGGCTCCCCAGATGGTCAGAGACTGGTTTGACCTTTATCTGGAAGACCTTGACACGCTTTTTCTCTATCTGAGTCAGCACTACAAAGTGAGACTCCATGAACGCAAGTCACTTATCATTTTTGATGAGGTTCAGTTATGTCCCAGAGCAAGAGCTGCTATCAAGTTTCTGGTGGCCGACAGGAGGTATGACTATATTGAGACTGGATCCTTGGTAAGCATCAAGAAAAATACGCAAGGAATCGTACTCCCTTCGGAAGAACGTCCTATACAGATGTACCCTATGGACTTTGAAGAGTTCCTTTGGGCTACAGGTAACGACATGCTGATGGACTTGATACGAAAGATGTACGCAGAGAAGAAACCGATGGGACAGGCTTTCCATCGTCAGGCTATGGATGCTTTCCGCCTCTATATGATAGTAGGAGGAATGCCGCAAGCCGTCAAAAAGTATGTTGAGACCAAGGACTTTGATGCTGTAGATGCTGCCAAACGCGATGTGCTGACCATCTATCGTAACGACATCTTTAATTATGCTGGTGAGATAGCCGACAAGGTGGTTTCAATCTTTGATCAGATACCTCCTCAGTTATCCAAGCATGAAAAGAAATTCCGCCTGTCTGCCCTAAAGCCAGGTGCGAAATATCGTGATTGGGACGATGCTTTCTTCTGGCTGAAGGATGCAAGAGTTGTCAACATCTGCTATAATTCAACAGAGCCGAACATCGGACTAAAGATGAACGAAGACCGCACGACATTGAAGTGCTATATGAACGATACAGGCTTGTTGATCAGTCATGCCTTCGATGAAAAGGGCATTGTCTCGTCTGAGATTTACCAGAAACTGCTTTTTGGTAAACTGGAGGTAAACGAGGGGATGCTCATTGAGAATATCGTGGCTCAAATGTTGACAGCCAGCGGTAACAAACTCTTTTTCTATAGTAAGTCATCAGAGGAAGCTGAAGAACGTATGGAAATAGACTTCCTGCTCCAGAAGGACAAAGTGACCAGCCGTCATAATATCCGTCCGATAGAAGTCAAGAGTGGCAAGAACTACACGTTGTCTTCCCTTACGAAGTGCATGAAGAAGTTTGGAGAATATATGACCTCTCCTACTATTTTGCATGCAGCCGACTTTAAGGTAGAGGGTGATGTCACCTATCTTCCTCTTTACATGACACCCTTATTGTAGAAAATCATACTCTATCCAAGTATGATAGTTAAAGATGCTCAAAGATACTCTATTTTCTGCCAGACTATTACGTTCCATTAGGGAAAATGTTGTACCTTTGCAACGCATTAGCATTTGAGCGAACCATGAACGAAATGTTGCTCTTCTTGTTTCTGACAGGAAAGTGAGTATGCTCACCAGAACGTGGACTGGTAAAAATCCATTCCGATGGATCATCGTGCGGAGGGAGTATTAGTCGGAAGATACTTCATTCAACTCCACACAAGAGGCGCTTCAGGGATTGGGACCGATTAGCATAAGCCCGGTTATCATACAGCGACAGAAGATGCCAAGATTGCACAGCTGCTTTTGATTATTGCTTCGGCAATGGTCAAACGCAGTTGTTTTTGTATATATCCACATACTGAAATGACTGCATGTGAGAAAATTCAACATGTTCAACAATTTTAAATCATTTCAGTAGTCATGAAACTTACGAAATCTCTACCCGTCATTAAGGAGCGCAATTGCAACGCTTCTTTAGTTCTTGACACTCGCACCAATCGAAAGAATGTGAGTGAGTACCCTCTTGCCATCCGATTCACGATTGACCGCAAGTTCTTCTATCATCAAGTCGGAGGCTCCTATTCCGAGAAACGATTCTCTGACATCTGTACTGCTACCAAGAGTTCTTCGGAAAACTATAAGGAGCAGAAGATGTGGCGTGAGGATATTGTTCCGAAATACAAGGAAATGCTCGTCAATCTCAACAAGGGTAATCCTTTCACTTATGAAATGGTACGTGTAGCTATCACTACAGGCAATGCCAATGTTGAAGTTGCCAAAGAGGACAAGTCCTTTATCGGTATCTGGCAAGAATATATCTACCATCTTCAGAACGACGATAACGGTAAGCGATATTCTACAAGCGACAGCTACGTCAGTGCATTAAAATCCTTCCAGAAGTTCTTAGGGAAGGATGCCATCAAGGGTTTTAATATCAGTGTGGCTGAAATACAGAAATGGAAGGATTGTATGTCCAATGGCGTTAAAGGTAAAGATGGCAACATTGAAGGACAAATATCCGATGCCACTGTTGGTCTTTACCTTCGTTCCTGCCGCACTATCTGGAATCTCTGTCGCAGTCAGGGCTATCTGTTGGATGTGACCTATCCTTTCTCTAACAAGAAAGAAAAGAATCTTGTCAGTATTCCACGAGGCAAGGTGAAGAAGAAAGTCTATCTGAAACGAGAACAGTTTACAGAACTATACCATGTGTTTATCAACAAGAACTATCCTGAAACATGGAAGAAGGGCTATGCAGAAAGAGCGCATTATTCTCTTGGATTGTTCCTAGCCCAGTATCTCTGCAACGGCTTTAATCTTGCTGATGCTGCACGTTTGCAATATAACGACTATTATTTCCAGACTGGCAGAAGGGCATTTCTCTTCAACCGCAAGAAGACTGCAGACAGGAGTGCCAATAATTCCGAGGTCGTTATACCTATCATTGAGCCGCTGCAAGTTATACTCGATGACATCGCAGCTCCTCCCGCTCTTGGAAGTTACGTGTTCCCTCAGATATTCAACGGGGAGACATGCGAAAAGGAGAGACGGAAACTGACGGCACAGGAAAACTCTAACATCAAGGACCGTGTGACCAAGATATGTCATGACGTTCTTGGATGGGACGAAGCAATAAAACCGTCAGGAACCTGGTGTCGTCATTCGTTTGCTACAAACCTACGTAATGCAGGTGTGGAGAAGACCTATATTGATGAAAGCATGGGTCACTCCAGCAACTCAAACGACATGACCAATGTTTATCTGGACACGTATCCAATTGAAATGCAGATGGAGTACAACTCCAAACTGCTTGTTCTCGACGCGAAATCTTCCGAACGGGATGAACTGATGTCGAAGCTCTCAAAGTTATCAAACGAAGAACTCACACAACTTCTCGCAAAAGCAATGTAGAACCTGTATAATAATATATAATGTGAAGAGTATATTTGATATATTAAGCGACGTGAGCAATTTCCCCGAATTGCGAGAAAGAGCATCACTCAGCATCTGTTCTTGGAAGGCAGAGCATGAAGATGTTTATTCGGAATTTAAGAACAAGATGGACAACATCAGTTCGGGAAGCCTGTCTGCATTAGACGCGATGTTCGGTCTTGCCTATGACTGCTTGCCTGATAAACCAACGGGCAAGAAGGTGACATCATTGCCAGACTTCGGATCTGCCGAAGGGATTTGGCAAAACCTTCCTCAATACGCCAAGTCCTATATTGCTGAAACGAGCAAAAAGGATGGTAAGGCGACCAAGGAGGATTGTCTTTCTTTGATAGAAGAATCCGTTGACTACATGAACACATGCATGTCATTTGTCCCCTCTTTTGTGAGCAACTTAAAGGCGAAAGCTATGGATGAAGAGAATGACGTCATTCGATGCATGTACTACTACATGATGTTTGATGGCGGCTCAACAAAGATGATTGAGACGCTGAATAGCATCATGGATGAGGAAATCCTTGACCAAGAAGATTTGACCATGATCCATGGGGCTGTAGGCTTTATGGTTCCAAGCAGCATAAACCTTGGGGTGGAGACAAAAGAATCTTGGGAAAAGGTTGCAAACTTATGTGCCCCAGAAATCTGGAAGGATATCAGCTATGAACTTAGTAGGTCAGAAGGCAACCGGGGAAGAAAGGTTGAGGTGAAATGTATTGATAGCTTGTTGATGAGAAACAAGTCAGCATTGAAAGAAAAGATTTTTCTTTTTATTGAAGAGAATCCTGGACCAATTTGTTTGGCGTACCTGTTAATTGCGTTAATACGAGCAGATGCCATTAAGAAGAACGTCAGTTATACTACTTTCCATCGTGCCATTGAACAGCTTACCGGACGAAAGATTGGCATTGACTGTCCCCAGAAACGCTATGGCGAACTGAAGGACTATAGATTTAGTGGGCCACAGAAAGGCTGTTGGGCTAAGGCTAAGCAAATCATACATCTTTGGACGGATATATTTGCGGCAGTTGTATAAGTCTCTCTTCTTTTGTCAGCAATATTATAGGCGGATAATCGGAATAAAAACTGATTATCCGCCTATTTTGTTGATTTGCTGTTAATAAACATTGATTGTCATCGTGTAAATGGTTGGTTATATTAAGGTATAAATAAACCGACCAATGCCCCATTGAAATGTCATTACCTTTGCTCTCGGAATCGATTCCAAAGAGAATCATTGAGGTTCTGCAGGCCTCGTAGTATCAATAAAAAAATGACATTAATTATGAATATTGACGAATTAAAACAAAAACCTGTAGCAATGATGACAGGAGAGGAACTGAGTTTTCTCATTGACAGCCGTATGGCTACTTGGGCAACAGAGATTGCGAGTCTCAGTCAAAGACGTATCTACTATGGCATTGAAGGCATTGCTCAGATATTCGGTTGCAGTGTTCCAACAGCCAACCGTATCAAGAAGAGTGGTGTGATAGATGATGCTATCACTCAGATTGATCGCCAGATTGTAATCGATGGTAACCTTGCCCTTGAATTGGCAAAGAAAGCTGGTACCATCAAAGTCAAAGGTGATAATAAAGCTCATGAGGTATGACATATATCGATTACATGAATCAGTTCTGGCGTGCTTCATCTTTGGAGTACATGTCCACCAGCGAGGTTGCACTCTACGCTTTCATAGTGAATGAGTGCAACCAACACCGGTGGAACATGCCAGTGCCATGCTCAACGGTACGAATCTGCGAGATGCTGCACATGTCCAAACAGACACTTTGCACCGCTCGTAAGAATCTTACCAAGCGTGGACTTATCTCTTTTTCTGAAGGCAAATCACGTCATGTACCGTCTAAATATTCACTACTAATTTGGACGGATAACTTGACAGTAGAGTTGACGGATGGATTGACGGCAAACTTTACCCCTTTAAAAGATAAAGAGAAAGACAATTTTAATAAAAAGGATTCGATCAAAAATTCTAGTAATGGAAAAGAAACTCAAAATCGACGTAGAGGCATTAAAGAAATCTCTACTACAGCGTCGCCCTATGAAGGCTCGTTTTAAGTTGCCCATGTCTGAAGACGAGGCGTATGCATATCTGTTAGCTGCAATGATGGCTGAGGTGGCATATCGCCACCGTAGCTTCTGTACTAACGAGGATATGGAGAATCAACTTCATGAGATAGCTCATTGGCTTACCTCGTCATCACCCAAGTTCGGTATGTTGCTATGCGGTGGCTGTGGTAATGGCAAAAGCACCATGCTCAAAGCATTCCAACAGTTACTAAACAATCTGCGTATTCCAAAATCATTCAACGATGGCACATACGGAATCCAGATAGTGGATGCTAAATACATTGCATACTTGTGCAAGAACAACTATGAGGCATACCGCAAACTCATCAGTGTGGATATGCTCGGCATCGATGATCTTGGCACAGAGCCTTCGGAGGTGATGGATTATGGCAATGTCTATACTCCAGTCATAGACCTGTTGACAAAACGCTACGAAGAGCAGCTTTTTACCGTCATCACCACCAACCTCACTCCACAACAAATCCGAGAACACTACGGTGACCGCATCGCAGACCGTCTCAACGAGATGGTGGAGAAAATAGTATTCAAGAACGGTACATACCGCAATAATTAACTAATTCACATATTGAGATAAAGATAGGGAAAGGAAATGCCACCTAAAGGAGTCTGAATTTTCGTACTCTCTAAACAAGAAGTGTCAATGTCCGACAATCCGCTTCGCTACTTGCCAAACTGTTTGACCTCTTGCAATACTCGCAGGCTCGCATTGGGTTGACCAATCCCAGTTATAACTTGACGATAAAACCCATCTACAAATGAACAAGATAATAGAACCCCAAGGGCGTAATCCACGTATCACCGTGTGCTATACGCCCGACGAGAACCGGAAAATTATAGAGATGGCTTCTGCCTGTGGGCTGAAGAAAAGCCAGTATATCCACGACACATCTTTGAGACAGGAACCAAAGGTGATGATGAGCGACAGGGAGGCAGAAGCCCTGATGTCGCTGAAAGCTGCCCGTGGCGAACTCATTCTGATTAAGAATGCCCTTCATGGCACTACCCAGGAACAGCGTAAGAAGTACTTCCGCAACGAGCAATTCATGCGCCAGTGGATTGAGGGTGTTAACAGCCTTATCCGTAGATTAGTAGAAATAGAAAGTATGTTCAAAAGATAAAACGTATGATTGCAAAAGCAAGGTCTATATCGCATGGCTCAGCCATGACGAACTATGCCACTAAGCATAATCGTGCTGACATAGTGCTAACACGTAACCTTGACGAAGGGCTTACTCCTCTCGCCATGTGGGGAGCGATGGAAACTATCCATCAGAAGTATGAACCGAAATTCAGGCGCAAGCCTGTCACCAAGCCGACCCTTCGGATGGAGGTTTCCCCATCCCTTGAAGAAACAAGGGGATGGACACTCAAAGACTGGTACGACTATGCGATTCGGTTTCTTGATGAGTTCAAGAAAGAAGTCCAAGTCAAGGATGGAAAGAAGAAAGTAAAGAGCAAGTTCAATTTGGACAGAGCACAGATTTTTGCCTGCCTTCACTTTGATGCAAAGTCTGGCATTCCTCACCTTCACATTCTCATCAATCGCATTGACCTTGACGGGAACCTGATGAACGACTCCTTCATTGGCGATAGTGTAGTCAAGGCTGCCGATGCCATCAACGTTGAACGTGGCTGGGAGTTGCCCGAGGTTATTCATGAGGCTCACGAGAAGGAGATAACGGAAGCATGTTATGACATTCTTCGTGGAATGTCAAGCTACGACTGGAGCAGTTATAAACATGGTCTTGAAAGTCGTGGTTACAAAGTCCATGAGCAGCGTGACAAACAAGGTATCTTGCATGGATATACCATACTTCGTGGTAACTCCCGTTTCAAGTCATCTACGTTAGGCAAAGGTCGTAACTTGACCGTTCCCAAACTTGAAGCCACATGGAAGAAGCTTCATCCTGTAGCTCCAAGTATTGATAAGCCCAGTTATACTATTGGCACCACTCAGACTACAGAACGAAAGTCGTTCACAGAACACAATTCTGCACGTCAGAGCATCGCTCAATACAAGCCAGAAGCGCCATCTGTCTTCAGGAAGATATTGTCTGTTGGTGGAAAGAATTATTCCATCGCAATGCCAGTGGATGCTTACACGGCTATGAAGGAGACCATCGACTCACCTGACGAATCTGTGTCTGTTGAAAACGTCTTGAATGTGGCTATGCTACTGTTCATGAACTACGTTGATGCAGCCACAACCGTTTCTGAATCATGTGGTGGCGGTGGTTCCACTTCATCAAACTGGGGTAAGAACGATGATGAAGATGAGCGTGAGAGGGCTCGACGCTGCGCCCAACATGCCAACTGGCTATGCAAACCAATTAGAAAATATAAAGGTCCACACCGTTAAAATAAGATTCTTTATGGGAAATAAATATGATACCCTTGTCGAAGAAATCAACAAACAGGAAGAGGTCAAGGAGCAAAAGGTTAACCTTGACAAAGAACTTCAACTTCTTAAGCAAGCTATAAGCAACTTGCACGATAGCATTCAAAAAGTTGAGAAGGCTCGCAAAGATGGAACAGATATGGTGATTGCAATGAAAGCAGCCACCGACAGTATGGATATGGCAGTTTTCGCATTTTGTCGTGCTGTTACCCGTGCCGAGGCTACAGTCTTAAAGGTTGAAATGACCGACGAGTGCTTAACCACCATCCAATCTGCAAGAGAGAAACTGATTCAGGCAGAGACAGATCTACTTGCCAGCCATAGAAGGTTGCAGCTACAAGAATTTCGCAATCAGAACGAAAAAATCATGTCTTTCTTAAAGTCTTGTCAAGGAGTATTCCTGGCACCCAAGGTATTCTGGTGGTGGGCTGGCATCTCGTATGTCACAGCGCTATATTCACTTTGGTGCCTTCTGCAAATGCTCCTTCAGTGGGTGAAGTCTTAATCAACCACCTCTGAATAACACAAAGGTGTGTCACTTCAAAGTGGCACGCCCTCATACACAAAATGAAAAATGAATTCTATTTATATAAGGATAACTCTTATATGCGATTCAATTCACTCATTTATTAATTAATACCTATGGCAACGCCACTCCAAACATAATGATTCGGAAGATTATTTCCGTTTGTATTAAATAAGGTTTCTGCCCCATTTGCAGGATCATACATGGTAAAACCATTTACTTCCCTTTTTACTGCAACCCAATGACCACCATTGTTAACTAATACCACAAAGTGGTTATAGTTTATGTTCTGATCTTGCAATATGTCCTGCAAAGTAGGATTACCTCCATTAAAATTCAGAAGCTGAATGTGATTGTTATTAATTCTTACAGTCTCTTCAGGAAACACGTTTGCGAAGGCTATATTTGCAGCTATCAGCAATGGCGTATTTACGAAGACTTCTGCTGCCATCCCAAGCTGATGTGCATAAATAGCTATACTTGATGGCAAACTGATATGTGTGCCTCCGACTATAGATGCATCTACCAAAGCTTGTGAATTAGGTGCCAAACCAATTTGGACCACTTGTATCCCATGATATGTATTCTCGGGTTGAGGCGGATTATGTACATTCAAGTCGAATAGAATAGCGTCCAATGCATAATCTCCACAACAATTGTTTGGGTTGGGTTGAAAACCAGTTTGAGCTAAATTAAAATTAAAAGGCATATTACTTGTTTTTTACTTTCTTACTCTATCTTAGGCTTTTCAGGAACCGCCTTGTTAATGGTAAGATTGCGATGCAAAGATACGGCGGTTTTTGGAGGGGAACAAGCGATTTACATGAGGGGTGGACTGGCTTACATGAACGGTGAGAATAATGAAGAAAATTTAGCCTTTATGTAAGCCGAAAGGCTGTTCATGTAAGTCGTGAGGTGGAGTGTTTCGTTGCCTTTAATTTTGCGTTCATTGTAGGCAGGTTTTGAGCATGCTTACAGAGTAAACAACTGTTTAACAAAATTGAAATGCAAATGAAATAAGATGAACTTTTGTAAGCACCCGAATTTATCTACGCTCCTTGTCTTGTGCATAATCTTTAACTTTGCGGCGTAATTTAAAACGCTATATTATGGACAAATACTATCGCATGTCTCGAGAAAGGTTCGAGCAACTCAAT
>Ga0256407_10010146_pt1 | contig 13306 bp, 16 predicted proteins | sample RumenRJG_04DNA_FD_193489 | JGI IMG/M metagenome (GOLD analysis project Ga0256407, IMG submission 193489) | Bovine rumen microbial communities from Lethbridge, Alberta, Canada - RJG_04 | ecosystem: Host-associated > Mammals > Digestive system > Stomach > Rumen | place: Canada: Alberta... | reverse complement strand
TTCTGCCTTGTGTCGCAGAGATGGGGCTATCCACCCTTCAGGCTTCGTATCCTTGTTGAACCGGCACTTGCGGTAGCGCAGGCGATTTCTACGGGCACGGCGATACTTGCGGCAGTCATCATGCCGGCTCTTTTCATCTATCAGTAAATCGAATTGTGCAGAGAAGAATTCCTTTCGCTCTGATTTGACGGACACTCCGACATGAATATATCCGGAATCTACGCCTATTTCCAAAGGCTGAGTATGCTCCCCGGATTCGTAGAGCAACTGGATAGTGAACGGATGCCTCGATACAATTTTAGCTTTGCCATCCTTCAGGAGATGGCGGACATGCCCGCACCGATTGGTCGGCATGAGGTATTTTCCGTTCACGGACATAACATATACCGCCACGATGCGGTTCACTTCCTTTCTATTTAGCATGATCTTTAAGATAATTCGCAGGAAATCCTGCGTGGTCCACATCGCCAATGTTGTCGCAGGTTTAGCCTAGCAAGCTAGGCGTCCATCGTACACTTCCCTTCCTCCTTTAGGGATGTTTAATACGATGGCGTCTCACGGAGGACTTGTGGAGCATCCAACCGATACCTATAATATTCCGCGATAACGTAGCCTAAGATATAGCTTCGCACAATCCGAGGCTGAGGCTAATCATTCGGGCTTGAAAGTAGCTTACGCCACCTTCAAGCCCCCGCCTTTAGGCGTGGGGTTCATGACACGCATCCGCCGCCAATATCGGCCAGCAGGAAGTTACTACGTTCTGGAATAATGCTACGTTACGCATGTTAGTCTACCTCCCGTTTTATGACTCGGAAGGGGATCAAATTGATCCCCTTCCCGTTAATCGAATATTCCGTCTATTTTCAATACTACGCCGCCCATTCCCTTTCTCCGTTTCCGTCTTCTCTCTTCTTTTTCTTCATTTCTTGCTCCTTCTTCCCGCTTCTCAGTCGTCCAAGTCCCCGCCGATATACAGTGTGTCTCCTAGGAAGCTTGTATAGAGGTCGTCCTCGTTAAGAGCCCTCCCACTGTATTCGTCATCCACGATGCAGGCCTTCATATCCGCCGGCAACTTTTTCAGTGCCGAGATCAGTTCTCCTACCACGACGAAGTTGTCGTCATTTACCTTCAGCTCCACCTGCCGGGACATCTTTTTTCTTGCCTCGTCGTATACCGTTTCCTTCTCGAAAAGTGGTTTCTCGAGTGCCTTCTTTTTCATGTCCTCGGTCACGCCATACAGTTTTTTGCTATTGAAATCCATCTTCGTCCCCTCCAAATAACCGAATATTCTGTCTATTTTAGGATTTATGCCGCCCATTCTCTCTTCCCTGGCTCTTTCTCTTCCGGCGGCGATAAGGGAAACCCTTCCGTATCTTTTCCCTTGTTATTCTTTTTCCTGTCGCTTCTCCTATTATTCTTTCCTTTTTTCTGATAAGAAGAGAAAGAAGCTCGATATATACTCTGAACCCTGATTATCATCCCCATCCCCCTGTATCCCCCTTTATCCTTGCCGGCATATTTGTTTAACGATGTCTTCGTACGCCTTATTTCTTTCCTCGGCGCCATTAAAGAAAATCTTCACGTCTCTTCCTTTTTCTCTCTCTATACGGATCCCGGGAAGCCCTTTGAAGTCCGGCGTCCATCCCATATCATCGGGATTCCCTAATTCCAGGTACTTCTCTACTTTTATGGCATCCATTACTATGCCTCTACCGTAATCTATAATCATCCTCGTCCCCCTATATCCCCCTATATCTCCCTTATATCCTATTTCTCGCCTTAAGTAACTATAACTATGGGTATAAACTATTTCTCTATAGGTAAACCTATTAATTTTCGTAAAAAAACTACTATATTGAATTTTATATCCCTTACGTATTCATTTGTGTCGTAAAACCCGTATTTATATAGTCTATAATCCTCTTCTTCCCCTATTCTCTTTTCTTCTTTTAAGGAAACGCCCTCTCCACCCTTGCCCCCTCATAACCCTCGTTATGCCCTCATTATACCCTCATATGTCCTCATTATACCCTCATATGTCCTCATTATACTAGGTGGCGCCCCATATTTTTACCTCGTTCTTTATATTTCCTTCGGTCATATATACCCTACGGGTTTACCCCTATTCCCCACTTTGGTATGTTTTTCTAGGATTTTTAGGGCGACGCCCTCCACTTTGATTGCTTTCTCTATAGAGGCGGACACGGGTTTTCTCCCACTTCGGCTATTTTATGGTTCATAACTGTGAACCATCTTATTTTTGTACTAACAGTTATGGATGCTTTTATCTTACTATTTAACGAACCTTCCTACGGTATTCGTCGAGATATTAAAATGCTTAGCGGTGTCTCTATAAGTATGTCCGTTTTTATAGTAAGCTTTTACCTTTGCTCGGAAATCAGAATCATATATATCCGGTCTCCCTGCCTTAGGCATATTTTCCAGTTCTTGTTTAAGATCAACTGCAGTCTTACGATGTATCTTTATACATTCCTTAAGGTATGATATTTCATCCTTAAGTTCTTCATTCGTTTCCCGAAGGCTATTAATAACCTGGCTATCGTCTTTCCTTGCCGCCGATTCGTCGGTTTCTTTTTCTTGACCGCGGGAAGCGATAGCCAACTGTAGTCTTACGATGTATCTTGCCATGCTTACACATCCGTCGATCATTTCCTCGTTACTAAATGCTGATAGCTTATCCCGGTCTCCCTCTATCGCGGCCAGGAACGCTTCTCCTATGATAGCTTCCATTATTTTTCCTCCTTCGTCGAAAGTATTCTCTTCACGGTGCTCATGCTCATGCCGGTAGTCTCGCATATCTCTCTCATGACGGCTCCTCTTTTCCTCATATCGAGGACGAGCTTCCTTTCCTTGGCGGTATATACGGTCTGTCTTCCGCCCGGGCGACTGGACTTCAGTTCGTCTATCTCTTCCCGCAGCCGCGATATGTATTCCGGGTCCGCCAGCAAGGAAACGATGATGTCCTGGAGTTTGGATGCATGTCTCGCCAGCTTGATATATTCGGAGACGACTCTCTCATGCGTATGCGATGCCACTTCTTCCTCTTTCCTGTTGATTGCTGCCATATAGATTTCATTAGATAGTCCTGTATCCATTTTTTCACTTCCCGTTTTCGGTTCTTTTCTGATATATTACCTTCTGCTTATGTCTACAAAACATATACCGAAATATTTTTATGGTTCACAGTTATGAACCATACATGTATGAAATCATTTTATTTTTATAGCTCACAGTTATGGACTGTTATGAAAAATAACAATACGTTTTTCTTGGTTCACAATTATGAACTAAAGAATATGGTCCATAATTGTGAACCATTTATAAAAAGCATTTCGTTTAGTTCACAACTGTGAGCCATAAATCCCGCCCGACCCGCCCCGTATGAATATAAAACCAAACTGATCGAATCACCAAACTGTTTCGAATGGGGATCTCCTACCCGGGCACTCGGTCCTGGTAAGCATCATTGGTCAATACATGGGCGTTCGGCAGCGTACCTAAAAAATAGGGGCGCTCGGTCCTGGTAGACGTCCCTTTTTTGTCTCGCGGGTAACGCAGCTTTTCACGTACTCCAAAGGAGACATCCCTCTATGGCTTTCTTGCTGGATGTCTCTTTTAGGCTGCGTGAAAAAATAACGTGGCTTTTTCGCTACTAAATAAAACGTGGCTAGTGACAGCTTTTTTGCTTGCCGTCGGGAAATAAAAACGGGGCATATCAAGAGAACCCTCTCGACATACCTCATCATGGACTTCTTGTACGGAAAAAGAACGGGGGCTATCCCGAAGGACACCCCCTTGATATCTTGTATGCATCAGGCTGCGACACGTGCCTCATTCAGTCCGCGAATCATGGACTGGATTACGGTACGGTACTTTACCTTGTACTTGCCGGTCTTCGTCAGCCACGCCGCCGGAATAGTGATAGCGTGACCGTTAGCGTAGACGTAACAGTCATGCACGCCGATACCCTGCTTGTTTCCCATTACATGGGAGAAATCCGTTCCCTTCATGCCACTGCCTCCTTTGCCGTTGCCTCGTCCTGCTCCTTGATGAATTCAAGAAGCTGTTCATCGGTAAGGTCGGAGATGTCATACTCCTGAGCCTTGTCTTCGAGAATCTTGCTTCCCGTGTAGCATGCCGTAGAAGTGACCTCTCCGGTCTTCTCGACAGCGTTGCCAGCGAGATGGAGAGCCCCGCCTACGAAGCCGGTGGTCTTCTCCAACGTGATGCCGGTTCCCTTGAGAGCCAGTGCCCCGCCGAGGCAGAGCTTGTTCATAAACCCGGCTGAGATGCGAGTCAAGCGAGCACGCTCGACATCGGTGAGAGTAGCCTGATTGGTTTCCTGAGTTGCCATTTTTACCACTTTCCTTCCTATTATATGCTTACAATATACCAAGTAATACTTTTTATATACGTTTTCTTAAGCCGCTTTCTTTCTCTCGTCGCTGACAGGCTCCAGCTTTAGAGCCGTAGCCACGATTCTCCTGAGGTCATTGAACCCCGGAGTGACCGCTTTGATTGCCTCCATTACGGAAGCCATAGCCTTGCCAACTGCCACGAACTTACTAGCATTCGTAGCGATGGTGCCGCTGATGTCACGGATATAGTCCGTCTTGACATCCAGCTCCACGATGGCGCCGTTGTCCTCGTAAGCCGTGACCTTGGCTCTCATATACGGACTGAGTGCCTCGAACTTCTCGCGAAGAATCTCGACTTTCTCATCGCTGTTTACCTCACGGTTGATAGCTTCGCCCATATTTTCGAGGGCTACGAGTTCCTCTTCGTCATAAGATACTAATATCTTCATAGATAGCACCCATCCTTTCTGGCGGGCGGCCCGAATGAGACCGCCCTAATGCCTACACAGTTTTCAAATCAGAACTCAGCGGCCTCGCAGACGATACCCTCCTCGCGGTGCGGGAGTGCCTGACGAAGTACGCTGTCTGCCTTGCGGAGGTTGGAGATGTCAATCCCCTCACCCATGCGAGGCACATAGTAGCGAGTAATCTGCCGGTCGTTGTCGCTATTGCCGAAGGTACGGGAGGAAATCTCGAGACCCTCACCGCTCACGCGGTTATTCTCGACCTTGAAGCTCTCAACTCCCTCGATGACACCGTCCTTGACATTAACCTTGTCGCCAGCCTTGAGCGGGAACACGGCATCCTTGACATCGGAACGGATTTCCCAAGCATACAGGTTCGTATGCTTCATGACTCCAATCTCGATGCCCTCGCCGACAGCCTCGGTGTAAGCATGCGCGAACGCCGTAACTGCCTGTGCCCATGCCTCGTTCATCCAGCTCTTGATAGCCGGCGCCGCGATGGCGTCGACAATTTCGTCGAACTCCATGGAGTCCGTACGGTCATCGTCGAGCAAGGACTGCATTGCCTTGCGGATTTCGAAGTGCCGGATAGCACAATCATCGGGCAATACGAGCATGAGGCGCTTCTGCGTAGCCTTGCCCTCCGTCACTGCCTTCACGTAGTTGTGAAGCACCGTAGCGGCAAAGAGGAACGTAGCCGGGGTCAGCTGGGAACCTGCCTCATATGAATAGTCGCCAGCGCAGGCGAAAATCTTGGTCTGCTCGCCGCCACGTCCGATGACGACATTGGAATACTTCGCTACCCCCTCCTTGAGGCCGAAGAGAAACGCGCGGTCAAAGTTACGATAGGATACGTTAGCCATGGTTAATCACCATTTCCTTTCTGAGCCCGCTTTTTGCTGGGCTCTACCATATAAATTTTTCATCGGTGGTTCTTTTTTCCCACCACCAAGGGGCTTATTGGGAGCTAGATGGATTGTATGAAAGGAGAAGAAGATTTTGAGTTAGTAGGTGTATCTTCCCTTCCAAGTTTATCCATACTTGCTTCCGTGAGCAGTCCACCTGCCCCCCAAGGGGCTTGTTGGGAGTTAGATGGACTTGCCCGTAGGGGATATTTTTGTGTTTTGTGGGGGAAGAAAAAAGACCGGGGCAAATGACCCCGGCCAGTTCACTCTTATTAGCCTTCTCCCGGCCCGTAGAGTTTCAAGGCCTTGAGCTTCATCCTCTTCCGATTCGGCATAAAACAGATGTCTCCCCACAAGTAAGAAATACGGATTGTCATGATATTCCCTCCTTCTCGTCGCTCACCAAGTCACCGCACAATCCTGCCGAAAGCGCGACGACCTGTCTTTTTCGGACATCAGTCGAACATTGCCCCGAGGATAATAGCCGTCCCCGAGAATACGGACAGCATTGCCATCATGATGAGTACTTCTTCCATCTTGCTTCCTCCCTTCTGTTATCTCGTGATACGCTTGACGATGTACGCGATATTCCTCGCGTCCGACACCGCCCTCCTTCTGTCCTGCTTGGCCTTCCTCTCCTCGGGTGTCTTCGCCTCCGTATGGTTCTCTATCACGGTGGCAACATTGGAGAGGGTAAGCCCGATATCGGTAATCGTATTGAACAGTCCCATTATGCGGCCCTCCTGCGGAATGCCTGCCGGCCATCCACCAGCAGATAATCCTCGTGGCCGTTGGAGTAGACCACGGTGAAGATGCCGTCCTGTGTCTGGTGGAGTTCCGACACGTTGCCATGCCTCTCCACACTGTAGGCTGCCTCGGCGTACAGCTTTGGGTGCCGGATGATGAGAGCCAAGGCATTCAGGTAGCCCTTTTTCTCCCATTTCTCCAGTGTCTCGCCAATCTTTACCAAGCGGTAGTGATCCATAAAGTAATACGCCCTTTCGATGGCCATCAAGGCCCTGTCCTTGAGTTTCATATCCAGATTCCTCCTTTTCAATAGACAGAAAAAACCTCCTTTTTCAGGGGGTTTGTTGGGAGTTAGATGGTAGTATGTAGTGAGAATGTAATGGTGAGTTTGCACGGCGGCAAACGTAGAAAAATAGAGGCACTTTCGGGGCTCCTCTTGTCCCGGTATATTCGCGACAGAGAAAGGGGGGCTTTAACACCCAATGTCATTAAGTTAAGAGTCGATTAGGAAGAAATTCCAGTCGGCTCTTTTCTGAACTTCAAAATCCATTTTTAGTCAAGAAACAGGTATTTTAGTCAACGATTTAGTCAAAGACTGCATGACTTTTAGACTCATCAAATCGAAGTGGTTTTTTGCCTAAAGGCTTAACTTAATGACATTGCCTTAACACCCCCCCTTTTTTCTCCTTCACCATATCAGCATCTTGCGCACAAGAGGAGTCTAAGAATCCAGAAATCAAACGGTCACATACCAAGGGGCCTGAAACCCCTTATCGTTTCGGCGGGCAAAATCAAGCAGCCACCTTAGCGCATGCAGGCACTTCTCCCGTAGGGAAGTATCCGTTCCCATTTCCAGGTAATCGCTCAACTCTTTGAGCTGAGCATATACCCAGTTGATGGAATGGCGCACTTTCTCGCGCGCCTGGTTCCTACGGATTTTCTCCATCATCTCTTTCTTGGACATCAGTACGCCTCCTTTCTTACATACAATCTTAAATGCATAACGAGGGCTGCAGGTCTTGATATACCCCTCTGCTTCCTCCTCGGTCCAGAATTCGCCATATAGATTCCTCCTTTTCTTTCTATGCAGAATATTCCTCACCAAGGGGCGTATTGGGAGTTAGCAGGCCGCATGATAGAGGAAGGCATTCTTTCGATTGTACGAAAGAATATTTGTGTGTATTAAGGGGTGTGTTAGGGGAGGCGTAGCCACCCGCTAGTAAAATAGAAGATATGATGTGGTTTTGCCGGCATAATCTTTTGTTTACCAGCCTTCCGTCACAATAATGCTAACTGCTCCACTCCTTTCTCCAAGGTAACTCTAACACTAGAATCCCCCTTCTTATACAGTCCCATCAGCCACCTCCTTCCCGGAACACACTTGATATACCTGTATACAGCCTGCGCCGGGGACACCGCCTCCATCCATGCTGAGTGATGGAAACCCTTTTCGTAGAACTCAATATGATACTCGTTCATGATAGCCCTCCTTGTTCCGTGCTATGTGAAACGCAGTCAATATCCTTAGATGCTGAAAGCCCGTAGGGCACCAACCCCGTAGGGGTATTGACTTTTTCACTAAAAACATGTATACTAAGCCTATTATATACAGAATATTCTGTATATAATAGCTATAACAAAACCCGTATCATGAAATGGGCAACATCCTTGCGATGTTGCCCATCTATGGTCTTATGCCGCTGTTTTCTTGGCCATACGGATGTCTCCGTTAGCCAGTGCCTCCCTAATCATCTTCTCCTGTGCCGCGCGGTCAGACACAGTGAAGACGACATACTCGAAAAACGTTTCGACGACATAAGTGTTGCCGTTTTCGTCGAGGAAGGTTTCGCCATGATTAAGGCGAGTGTCAGAATTTGACTCCATCGCACTTGCCGCGATGGAATCCAATTCAGGATCAACATGGATCTCTACCTTTTCGACAACAGGAGTTTCGTCAATGTTGACTTCTCCGGTAACGGGAACTTCGACAGAAACCAGTGCCGTCTCAACAATAGCCCCCTCCTCGACGTGGATATTCTTTGCTTCCTCGACCGGGACGGGAACGAAGGAAGAATCCTCGGCCTCAATGAGTTCAAGCTCTTCCTTGAGTTCCTCTTTGAGGTCAGAGCAAGGTACTTCTTCCTTGAGATGTTCTATGACCTCCTCCATGACGGGAGACTCCTGTGCCCCATCCTGGTTTGCAAGCTCCTCCTTATAGAGTTTGAGGAGCCCGTTGACAAGCTCCTCCTTCTTGGCGGCATACTTAGCCCTGAGTACTTCTTCCTCCTCCCTGTATTCCGCTACGAGCTCGTTAATACCACGAACCTTAAGCTCGTGGTATTTCTTCTTGAGTTCGACTTCCTTGCCAAAGGCAGCTGGTTTAGTGGCAACAGGAACCGCCTCCTCGACTGCCGCCTGAGTTCCCACGGTCGTGCCGGCAAGCTTCGCCTTGGCCAGCTCGCCTGCCTTCCTGGCCACTTCCATTCCGCGGGTATCGTCGGCGGCTTTGGCCTTTACCCAAGCCTGGCGGGCGCGGACAAGCTGGTTCTCCCACCTGCTATTAGAGGCGGGAGCGGCTTTCTTAACCACCGACGGCTGTGTTGCCGGAACAGCCTGGGAAGCCTTGGCTGCCTTCCACTCCTCACGGAGCACTGTCAAGTTCTTCTTGGCATTTTCCCCGGCCTTCTGCGCCAGCTTCTTTGCGCTGGCATCCTTTGCTGTCGCCCATGCCTTGCGGGCGGCCTCCAACTGCCTTTCCTGCTTCTTAGCAGCGACGATGATAGATTCGAAACTACGTACGGACTTCTTCATGTTGATCGTCTCCTTTACATTCTGGTTGGTTACGGCGTTGTTGTTCAGATTCTGATTGCTCATGTAAATTCCTCCTAAAATATCATAATATTCAGTTAATTATCGACATAAAAAAGCCGCCCATTTATGTTGATGGGCGGCTAAGTTTTACACTGCTTCGCGTCGTTTTTCTGCCAAGATCTTTTTCATATATTCCTCAGAAAGAGGCATACAATCTTTATCAAATACAATTGGTCTATGATCAAGATCGTCTAATGCCTTTTCTTCTTCTGGAGAAAGAGTCATTGGCTCATTTAAATCTAGGTATTCCGTTATAATCATAATAGAAATTCACCTCACTTTCTGTTGCCTTTCTCGCCGAAATTATTCTAATAGTATCGCTATAGCGTAAGGTATATGACACGAATAAGATCTTCTTTACCATGCCGTAAGCTATATAGCGATCTTCTTCCAGACTATGTTTTTCGTCTGGAACAATAATGACATGGCTGTCTTGAAAGACTTTTTTTGCCGTAGAAAATGCGACACCATGCTTTTTCTGATTCGCACGATCCTTATTGGAATCCCAGTCAAACTTCATCCTTCTTCACCTCCTTAATTATACCATATAATAGATAGTGCAGTAAAGATGCACTATACGGAGTAGCCACTCCATAAAACCACCCTGGTCAGAATCCTTTCCGGCCAGGGTGATTCTAGCAATGGTCACTTAGAATTCGCAGCTCATGCCGGAGAACTGTCCGAAGACGGCATCCGCATCAGTCGGCGGGGGAACGATCTCCCTCTTCGCCGGCTGTACGGCAGGTTTCCCGAACGGATCCCTCTTGCTCGCTCCGAAGCCGCGAGCTTTCGGCTGCGCGAAGAGAGCCTCGGCACGATTGCTCGTCCCTACGGACTTCTTCTGCGGTGCCTGCCTCTCGGCCTCGGGAGCGACAGTGATCGCCGGATATTCCTTACGGAAGTTCACCGCGAACGTCTTACTCACGTCCTTGAGAGCAACGAAGACGTTATAGCAGCTCACGTTTCCGGAATCATCCAAGATCTCGTTGATCTCGGAGCAGAGCCAAGCCCCCTGAGAATACTCGTAGAACGAGTTCACTGCGGGCGAGACCATTGCCTTCTGTCCGGCCTTTACGTTGCCAGGCAATGCCTTGTGGCTCATGAGGTACACCGACGGGGCCACCTTGTTGTCAAAGTAGCCGGCGACTACCCCATCCACCACTACGGCGTCGGAAAGTCCCAGATCCTTGTTGTGAGGAATCAGGGTGACCTTCTTGCCGCGACGGATCCTTTCGTCGAAGGCCTTCGCCTGCTCCTTCGTCTTGAAGGAGGTCGTCTGGAAGACGATTTCAGACGGAACCTCTTCCGGGATGCGGGCACGAACCACGTCGGCCACCTTGCGGCAGGCATAGACGCTCTTGCCTTCTACCTTAATGGCATAAATACCATCAGGAAGAGAGGCGTTCGTGAACGCCCTGCCATCTGCCTGGTGCCCGTTACGGAATTCGACTTCCGTGCCGTCTTCCAGATCGGCGGCGTTGACGAGCTTCTCACGTGCCATCGGCTCCTCGTCAAGCAAGGAACAGATGAAGAGTGTGAACTCCTCCTCCAACGCCGTCGAAACGAAGGTAGAAGGCCGCTTGGCATTCTTGCCCATGGTAGCCATGGTGGTCGCCAACACCACGTAGACGGCTTCCTCCGGAGTAAGATCCTTCAGAGCCCCGCGCATCATGTTGCTGATGGCGGAGAAGCTCTTCTTGAACTTTGCCCGGACGGTGTCCTCGACGGCCTTCTTGTAGGCTTCGTCACGAACACCGTTAGCCGTTTTTGCCATAGCCTTCCGGGTATTCTCCAACGTGCGATAGAGTTTCATCGCGACGCTGATGATCTCCGGAAGCCCCTGGTGGCTGGCGATGATTTCACTAGCCTTTACCATATAATCCTGGGGGATCTCAGGATTTACGGAAAGGATGAGATCCTTCCAGCCATCCGTGGCGTCAGCGGCGGCTTTCGTACGCATCTCGTCGAAGATGTCGGCGAAATGGTACGTCACCTTCTCCTCCCACTTGCCAGTTTCGGGGTCCTTCTTACGGGACACCTTCTTCTGACTCATGGTCGGATTGGCGTTGACGACGAAGTCCTCCTTGTTGAAGTCGAACTTCATGTCAAACGGCTTTTTCGGATCCCACGACTGACGGGACATGAGCTTCCCTGCTTTCATGCCCTCCTTCAGGAAGATCGTGGGCGGTTTCGCCGTCTTCGCCGCATCGATGGTCACCTCCTGTGCCATGCGGCCGCCACGGATCATCATCTCCGCGAACCTGTCAAGGTTACGGAGAGTGAGCTCCTCGGCTGGCACGATGTCGTGCGGCACGCCCATGCCCTCAAAGCTGATAAGAAGCATGTGCTTAGCACGCTCGATACCGGCCTTGATGACCATGGGCGCGACACGAAGCTGCGCCGGTTTGCCGTCCTTGGCAGGTTCGACCTCGTATGGGAGGTTGAACACCGCCAATTCTTTCTTAAAGTCGTATTCATCCTTAAATACGGCCTTCTTGAGCCAATTGACGTACGCATCGATATGCTGCGCACGCTTCATGACCTCGACGGCGTTATTGACGGCGAGGACATGACGATATGCCCTGATCTGGACCTTGAGATCCGACCAAGGCATGTGCCAGACGGTTACCCGCCCGACATCGTCAATGCCCATCGTCTGGAACTTATTCCAGTACCGATAGGAGCCATCCTTGCCCCAGTTGATGTTTACTACCTTTGCCATAATAAACTCCTCCTTCTTCTGACGTGTCCCATATGGACATTCGCCGGAAACACGATTAATACTTATGGAGTAAGCACTCCAGAAAGCCCCCTATCCAGAATCCTTTCCGAATAGGGGCTCAAACAATGCTTACGCGGCGGTCACTTTTGCGGCAGCCGCCTTCTTTTTCATCTCTTCCCTATATTCCTCATCCGACATGATGATCACGGCCAGAGGCATGATTTCATCCCAGACGATGTCCACCAACTCTTCGTCGGTGTACAGGATCAGGGCGTCGCCATCGAAGTCCATGCCTGCCAGCATGTTCTTCAATGCTTCCACGGCGGGCACCATCACGCTACCAGTCTTGAACGCCTTGACCTGATGGATCAGGCGATCGCGCTGAGTCTCGGTGATAGTGCCTTCGTTGAAGAACTTGAGGATACGCTCGATAAGCTCCTCGACGGTGACAGCGACGAACTTGCCATACTCGTCATGCCCCATCTTCGGATACTTAACGCCGATCGCCCTGCGAATCTTGCGATTCAGCAGCATCGGAGCCAAGATCTCGCATTCCCCGGTCACCGGATCATAATGCAGGAGGTCAATCCCGCATTCATGCCCGAAATCAGGAACAATCTTGGTATAGATGCCATCGATCGGAGCGCATACCCTCTCGTTGCGCCCAGTCCATCCATGGAGGCGCTTCCTGAGAATATCCTGGAAGTACGGAACCCATACTTCACGAACAAACTCAGGATTGACCTTCTGGGCGACCAACGACAGGTCACCTTCGAGCTCGCCCGGAGATACGTGCTTGGCCTTGCCGCAAAGGCAGTCAAACATGATATCCTCAAACTCTGCGCCCGACTTCCTTACGTACCAATCGATGGTGGCGTAAGGATTGGCAACCAGTGCCGTCTGAAGAAGCTGGTTCGACGTGTTGGCCTCATCCTCCAAGTCCGTCTTGCCGTGGCAGAAGGACAGGACGTTAAGGCCCGACATCGGCATCGACAGATCGAACGTCGTCTTGCACACGTTCAAATCCACCAATACATCCAGCTTTCCGAGAAGCTCCTCGTTGGTGAGCCCTTCCTTGGACTCGACGAACAAGACGGCGGCCATCTTGTATCCCGCGGCCTTCTCGTCATCCGTCAACATCAAGAATCCTTCCTTGTCGATGACGGCTTCGTTGAAGGCATCCTGCACCTCTTCCGTCAGCTCGTCACGAGCCACCAC
>Ga0256407_10010145_pt1 | contig 13308 bp, 10 predicted proteins | sample RumenRJG_04DNA_FD_193489 | JGI IMG/M metagenome (GOLD analysis project Ga0256407, IMG submission 193489) | Bovine rumen microbial communities from Lethbridge, Alberta, Canada - RJG_04 | ecosystem: Host-associated > Mammals > Digestive system > Stomach > Rumen | place: Canada: Alberta... | reverse complement strand
TTGAAGATCGCCTGAAGTAACTATGAAGTGGTAAAAAGTGTTATTTGTTTGGTTTTTTGCTTGCTTATTCGTAACTTTGCACGGAAATTTGTAATAGTGGACAAAAGATGAAGAAATTTTCCTATATTATTGCTCTCCTGATGGCCGTTGTAGTATTCGCCAGTTGCGATAATTATGAGACCTATCAGGACATGAAGAGAAAGGAGCAGGATGCCATTGAGCGTTTTATTGAGGAACAGGGCATCGAGGTGATAGACCAGACAACTTTTGAGGCACAGGGCAATACGACTATTTTGGCAAACAACCAGTTTGTTAAATTCACTCGTAATGGTGTCTATATGCAGATTGTGCGTGAGGGTTGTGGCGATGTGCTGGAAGAAAACAAGGCAGTGAATATCCTGTGTCGTTTCATGGAACAGGATATCAAGACAGGCGACGTGGTTGTCCGCAACGATGTGCATGCCTCGCTATCTTCTTTAGGAACGGGTATTGACGTGTCGCAATACATCGACAAGATGAGTACGAAGCGTACTGGAACGACCATCACTGCATCGTTCATTTCAGGCATGATGTATCGCTACCATGGTTCTTCTTCGGTTCCTGGTGGCTGGCTTGTGCCGCTGACCTATGTGAAGATTGGACGTCCGGAGAATCCTGGCGAGGAGACTGCCAAAGTTCGTCTGATTGTTCCTCATTCACAAGGTACTGCTGATGCTTCATCGAGCGTTACACCATATTTTTACGAAATTACATATCAGAGAGAGAGATAAAAGAACCATTATGACACTGATTAAATCTATTTCCGGCATCCGCGGGACCATTGGCGGACGCACGGGTGACACATTGAATCCATTGGACATCGTTAAGTTTACAACGGCTTATGCTACGTTCATCCCTCGCAAGACGGGTAGGATAGTGGTAGGCCGTGACGGACGCCTTTCTGGTCACATGGTACGCGACGTTGTCTGCGGTACCCTTGTGGGCATGGGCTTCGACGTGTTGGACATTGGTTATGCCTCAACACCGACTACTGAATTGGCTGTTCGCATGAGTGGTGCCGATGGTGGTATCATTATTACTGCCTCGCACAATCCTCGTCAGTGGAACGCCTTGAAGCTGTTGAACAGCGAGGGCGAGTTCCTGACAGCTGCCGATGGTGCTGAGGTGCTGGCTATCGCTGAGAAAGAAGACTTCCAATATGCGGAGGTCGACAAACTGGGTCATGTCACTGTTGACAACTCCTTTGACGACCGTCATGTGCAGGCCGTCCTTGACCTGAAACTGGTGGATGTAGAGGCTATCAAGAAGGCAGGCTTCAAGGTTTGTGTGGACAGCATCAACTCTGTTGGTGGACTTATCCTGCCCAAGCTGCTCGATAAGCTGGGTGTCAGCTATAAGTTCCTGAATGGTGAGGTGACGGGCGACTTTGCCCACAATCCGGAGCCTCTGGAGAAGAACCTGCAGGGCATCATGGACGAGATGAAGACAGGCAAGTATGACCTGGGCATTGTCGTTGACCCTGATGTGGACCGTCTGGCTTTCATCTGTGAGAATGGTAAGATGTTTGGTGAGGAATATACGCTGGTCAGCGTAGCAGATTACGTGCTGTCTCAGACCGTTGGCAATACTGTCAGCAACCTCTCTTCAACACGTGCCCTTCGCGACGTTACGGAGAAGCATGGTGGCACGTATGCCGCTGCTGCTGTTGGTGAGGTGAACGTTACCACCAAGATGAAGGAGGTGAATGCAGTCATCGGTGGCGAAGGCAATGGTGGTGTTATCTATCCTGAGAGCCACTATGGTCGTGACGCCTTGGTAGGCATCGCCCTCTTCCTGACCTCGTTGGCTAAGAAGGGTTGTACAGTCAGCGAACTGCGCAAGACCTTCCCTGAGTACCAGATTGCCAAGAACCGCATCGACCTCACCCCTGAGACGGATGTTGACGCTATCCTCGTGAAGGTCAAGGAGATGTTCGCTCAGGACAACTCTGCACAGGTCAACGATATTGATGGTGTAAAGATTGACTATGCTGACCGCTGGGTACACCTGCGCAAGTCGAACACCGAACCCATCATCCGTGTCTATAGCGAGGCACAGACCATGGAGTTGGCCGACGAGCTGGGCAAGAAGCTGATGCAGGTGGTCTATGACATGCAGAAATAAACGTTTGAGACGATACAAAAAAGAATAGGTGAGAGCATTTCTCACCTATTTCTTTTTATCCTATTCTTTCAGATTTACTTTTCGCGGTTCTCGGCATCGATGGCCTTGATCTTCTCGCGTACCAGCTGCACCTCGTCCTTCAGCTTCTGCACCTTGCGGTTCATCTCGTCGATGAGGCTGTTGCCTTTCTTCGAAGAAGCATTCAGGAAACCGAGGTTGTTCTCGTAGGTCTGCACCTCCTGCTTCAGCTGCTCATACTGGCGCATCAGACGGGCACGCTCGTTGTCCAGGGCATTCTCGCCACGCTCTGCTACCTGCTTAATGGTATCCTTGAACTTCGACAGACGACGCTGGGCAACGCTGATGTTCAACTCCTTGTAGAGCTTGTCGAGTACGGCATGATACTCCTCGTATAGCTTGTCCTTCTCCTTGAAGGGTACGTGACCAACAGCCTGGTACTGCTCCACGAGCTGCTGTACCTTCTCCTGCAAGCCATCACCAGCCTCTTCGGCGGCTGCCTTCAACTGTTCGATGATGCTACGCTTCTTTTCCAGGTTCTCGCGCTCGTCGCTACGGGTGTTGGCACCAGCGGCATTACGGGCCTCAAAGAACTTGTTGCAAGCACCCAGGAACTCCTCCCAAAGCTGGTCGCCCAACTTCTTAGGAACCATACCGATGGTCTTCCACTCCTTCTGCAGGTTGATGAGCTTGTCACCAGTAGATTTCCAGTCGGTAGAGTCTTGCAGGGCCTTGGCCTTCTCGATGAGGGCGCGCTTCTTGTCGGCATTCTCCTTGAAGGTGTCCTTCAGACTGCGGAAGTGTTCAGCCTTACGTCCGAAGAAGTCGTCGCAGGCGGCACGGAAACGCTCGAAAATCTTCACGTTCATCTTCTGTGGTGCAAAACCGATGGTCTTCCATTCGGCCTGCAACTCGATAATCTCCTTGGTATGACGCTCCCAGTCGCCGCTGCCCTTGTTCTCCTCAGCAGCAATGGCCTCGACCTTCTCGCAGAGAGCAGTCTTCTTGGCCAGGTTTTCTTCCTCCTTGGCACGCAGGTCGTCGAAGTGCTGCTGATGACGCTTGTTGATGACTGTCGAGGCAGCCTTGAAACGATTCCATATCTCCTCGCGCAGTTCGCGGGCTACAGGACCTGTCTCACGATATTCCTGATGCAGCTTCTGCAACTGGTGGAAGGCGCTGATGACATCCTGTTCGTCAGCCAGCTTCTCAGCAGCCTCACAAAGCTTGGTCTTGGCTTCCAAGTTCTTTTTGAAGTCATATTCGCGAGCCTCGCTGTTCAGCTTCAGCAGGTCATAGAACTGCTCCACGTACAACTGGTAGTTGCGCCACAGTTCGTTGGCACGCTCAGCGGGAACGTTCTTGATTTCTTTCCACTCGTCCTGCAGCGCCTTGAAGTCCTTGTACGACTTGTTGGCCTCTTCAGGCGAGGTAATCATCGTCTTTATCTTCTCGATGATGGCCAGCTTCTTCTCCAGGTTGTCCAGCTTCTCTTGCTCCTGCTCGCGGAACAGCTTCTGGCGCTTCTCCTTGATAACACCCATCTCCGCCTTGAAAGCCTCCTCGTCGGGGTCTGGCGTAATCTGGTATTGCTCAGGATCGCCGCCGCCATCAATATATTCCTTGAGGGCCGCTTCGCGCTCGGCAATGTGTAACTTGTAGAAAACGGTCTTCAGGTAGTCTACCTCGTCTTTCTGAGGAGCCTCCTCGTTATGAGCTATCTCGCGGACGCGCTCCAGGACTTCCTTCTTGGAGTCATACTGCTTCCGTTCGACAACCTCTGCTTCTTCAGCAACCTCTACGCTTTCAGCAACTTCTGCTTCTTCTGCAATCTCTGTGCTTTCAACGCTTTCAGTGTTTTCTACTACGTCTTTTTCAACGTTTTTTTCTGCAACCTGCTCTTCTGTGAGAGCCTTTTCTTGAGAGTCCATCATCTAAAATTTTAGTGAATGATACGGTTAGTGTACACAAAATTAGGGTTCAAAATTAGTAAATAATTCTGAAACCACCTAATTTTTTTCCAAAAAAGTTCATTAAATAAGCCTCTTTCTCCTGAAAAGGAACCAGGAAGCCACCGAAATGAGTATGGAAATGAGTATGGCGATGATAAAACCGATAGGACTCGACTCCATGCCATTGACCAGATTCATGCCAAAGAACGAGGCTACCAGCGTGGGCAACATGAGGATGATGGTCACACTTGTCAGCGTACGCATGATGGTGTTCATGTTGTTGTTGATAATCGACTGGTAGGTGTCCATCGTTGATTCCAGAATGTTCGAATAGATGCTTGTTGTCTCACGGGCCTGCGTCATCTCGATGTTGACATCCTCGATGAGGTCGGCATCCAGTTCGTCAATCTGCAGCTTGAACTTCAGCTTCGACAGCAACACCTCGTTGCCACGAATGGAGGTGTTGAAGTACGTCAGCGAGTCCTGTAGGCGCGACAGTCCTATCAGACTTTCGTTGTTCACCTCGCGGTCCAGGTTGCGCTTGGCCTTGTCGATGAGCATGCTGATTTGCTTCAGACGCTTCAGGTACCATACGGCACTCGACAGGAACAGACGGAATATCATGTCCACATGGTCGGTAAAGCCCACGCCACGCTTCTGCTGATACGACACGAAGTCAATCATCATATTCGTCTCGTAGTAGCAGACGGTGATGGTGACATCGCGCTTGTGGATAATACCCAACGGCACTGTCGTGTATGGCGTGCGCGAGCGTACCTCTTTAACATAGGGGATACGCAGGATGATGAGCATCCATCCATCATCATATTCATAACGTGCACGCTCATCTGTATCGCTGATGTCCGACATGAAGTAGTCGGGAATATTGAACTTCTCCTCCAGCATCTGCTGGTCTTCTTCTGTTGGACACGTCACCTGTATCCAACAATTAGACTGCCACTCCTTGAGTTGGCTCAGTCCACCTTGGGTGTTCCAATAGGTCTTCATTGTGCTAATCCTTCAATTTGTTGACAATTGATAGTGACAATTGATAATTCTCGCGGCAAAGGGATTAGCGGCTTTGCCTGCTATCCCCCGCCTTACTCGTTACAAGTATCCGCCGGGTAATCGTCCATAATTTTGTTGTCTTATTTGTTTATCGGGTGCAAAGGTAAAAAAAAAACGTAGATTTGCCAAACAAATCCACGTTTTTTATATTTGCCTTTTGTTTTTTACTTCTCGGGCACGTCCTCGAGAGTCTTCTTCAGCAGTTCCCAGAAAGGCGCTACAGTCTCGATGAGGGCACGCTCCGTAGTGGTGTGTGGCGACTTCATCGTAGGTCCGAGGCTGACAACGTCCAACCAAGGATACTTGCCCAGAATGACAGAGCACTCCAGTCCGGCATGGTCTACCTGGATGATGCCGTCCTTGCCAAACAGTTCTTTATATTCTTTTAATAAGAGGTGTAGAATCTCTGAGTCGGGGTTGGGATCCCAGCCGCCATACGAGCCAGCGGTCTCTACCTTCATGCCAGCCATTGAGAAGCAGCTCTCCAGCATGGTCACCACGTACTCCTTCATATCCTCACGACTCGAGCGTGCCAGAATCTTAATGCTGGTCTTGCCCTCACCGATGTTGATGATGGCGAGGTTCGACGAGGTCTCTACCACGCTGGGGTAGGCAGGAATGAAGCGGATGACGCCGTCGTGACAAGCGAAGATGGCATCCACCAGATTGTCCTGAATCTCTACAGGTACCTCTTTGGCAGGGGTAGCCACCTCCTCTACGAGCACCTCGATGCCTTGTGGCTCGATGAGTTTGAACTCGTCGTTGAAGGTCTCCTGCCAGTCGTTGGCAATCTCCTTGATGGCAGCGATGTTCTCCTTGGGCAGCGTCAGCACAGCCTCAGCCTTGAAGGGGATGGCATTGCGCATGTTGCCACCGTTCCAGCTGGCCAGACGGGCCTCTGTCTCTGCGATGGCCTCGCGGACTACCTGCACCAGCAACTTGTTGGCATTGCCTCGACCCTCGTTGATTTCCAGACCAGAGTGTCCGCCACGCAGGTTCTTCACCGTCACCTTCACGGCAGCATCCTCTGCGTCAGTGTCCACCTCCTGATAGTCTAGCGTAGCGGTAACGTCGATACCACCAGCACTTCCAATCACGAACTTACCCCAATGCTCGGAGTCCAGGTTCATCAGGATGTCGCCTTGCAGCTCGCCCTCAGGCAGTTCGTTGGCACCAAACATACCTGTCTCCTCGTCGCGTGTAACCAGTGCGTCGATGGGGCCATGCTTCAGCGTTTTGTCCTCCATGATAGCCATGATTGCTGCAACACCTAGACCATTGTCGGCACCCAACGTCGTACCCTTGGCCTTCACCCACTCGCCGTCAATCCACGGCTCTATGGGGTCTGTCTCGAAGTTATGCGTTGACTCTGGCGTCTTCTGTGGCACCATGTCCATGTGCGCCTGCAGGATGATACCCTTCTTGTTCTCCATGCCTGGTGTGGCAGGTTTGCGGAAGTGGATGTTCCCTGCGGGGTCCTTCACGGCATATACGCCAGCCTGCTTACCGAAGTCGAGCAGGAACTGTTGGATTTTCTCTAAGTGTCCACTGGGTCGTGGCACTTGTGTCAGTGCGTAGAAGTTCTTCCAGATGCACTGTGGTTGTAGGTTCTGAATTTCGTTCATCTTGTCTTAGTTTAAGGAATATTTTTGCAAAGATACGAATAAGTGAGCGAAATACCAAATTTATTTGAGTATTTCCGAACGGGAGTACTAGTTCACGCGCAGACACATCATGGTGAGGTCGTCGTTGGGTTCGGCGCCGTTGCGGTGAGCCTCGACGGCGACTTTTAGTGTATCGACGAGCTGTTGGACGGTGTTGCAGTGGGTGGAACGCAGCATGTCGAGCAGGCGGTCGTCGCCAAACTGCTCGTGGGATAGGTTCTCAGCCTCATTCAGTCCATCGGTGTAGATGAACAGCTGGCGTCCCTTGATGCTGTCTAACTGTTCGTCCTGGTACTCGTAGTCTGCAAGGATGCCTATGGGCAGGCTGTTCTGCATGGGCAGGAAGTCGCCATCGATGACAGGTGCATTGTGGCCCGCATTGCAGAACATGAGGTGACCGGTGGTCAGGTTGACCATTCCGATAAACATCGTCACGAACATATTGCTATCGTTGCCTGCTGACAGTTCGTTGTTCATGCGACAGGCAATAGCAGCGGGCATCATACCCTCCGTAGCCAGTGTACGGAACAGACGGGCACTCTGCGCCATGAACAGCGAAGCGGGTACGCCCTTGCCCGATACGTCACCCACACAGAAATACAGGTTGTCGCCCTGAAGGACATAGCCGTAGAGGTCGCCACCGACCTCCTTGGCAGGGGTCATCGAGGCATACATATCCAAGCCCTCATGTTGGGGGAAGACACTTGGCACCATCGACATCTGGATGTCGCGGGCAATGCGCAGTTCCGACTCTATGCGCTCTTTCTGCGTGGTCACCTCCTCCAGCTGGTCGTAGGCCTGCTTCAACTGTCGCATCTGCTTCTGGCGACGGCGCAGGTAGATGACCAAGAAGATGGCTATGAGCAACAGTCCGCAGACGATGGCTATGAGCAGCATCCGCTGGTTGGTCAGTCGCAGGGTGCTGGCCTCGTTTTCAGCACGCGCAGCCTGGAGTTCCAGGGCGTTCATCTCTGTCAGCTTGCGAATCTCGGCATTTTGCAGCGAGTCTTCCCACTCCTTGAGTTCTTTGTGGGCCTCGAGGGCCTCTTTATAGCGACTCAACCCTTCGTAGGCAATGCATTCATAATAGAGTCTGGCAATAGGAGCACTAATGTGTTTAGTCAATTTCAACAACTGGGAATAGTCTTCTTTCAAAATTGCATGAAAGCAGTCTGCGTCGTACACGACAGAAGGAATATCTCCATCTTTTGGCAGGAGTTCATGCATCTGCGCATAGGTTTTCATGAAGTCTGTAGTGTCAGTAGGTTTCATTTGGAAAAGAGACTGACACTTCAAAGCCAGTAAGAATACACGTTCGTAATCACTCCAGGTTGTAAGCTTCAAAGCTTCATCGGTAATACGGACTGACTCTTTGTACTGCTTTCTGGAATCGTAAATAGATATCAACAGCTGATAAACTTGAGCCGACGGTCGCTCATTGGGCAGATAACGTTTCTGATAGTCTATGGATTGCAGCAGCAGTTCCTCGGTGCGGTTAGTCAAACCCATACTGCTGGCAATGTAGGCATTGGAAATGGTCGCCAGATAGAAACCGTATTTGCTGTCGTGGCGCGTAGCATAGTCCTTCATCTCGTCAGCAACCTCCAAAGCCTTCTTGCTGCTGACATGAGAAAGAAGATAAAACACATGATTAGACCAGACCTTATATATATCCTCCTCGTCACCTTCTTTCTCCAAGAGTACCCTCAGTCGATTGGAAACCTCTGTAAAAACCTCTGTACTGTCTGTATCATATAGCTGCGCCTGTCGTTTCCTGAGCATCTTTGCTTCATCGCTCATAGCGACCACACGGACAGGAGTGCTCATCAGGAGCACGACACATACTAACAGAAGGCGTATGCAGGAAGAATGGAATAGGATATGTTTCATAAGTTGGTTATTATAGTTTGGAGATACGTCTAATCAGAAGGCAAAGATACACAGAATAATCGATAATCCGTGGAAATGTCTCAAAAATTAACAGATTTCCACGAAAAATAAATGATTTTCGAATATAATCGCCCATTTCATCGGGATTTTTCAGCCAGGCAATCTGTGTCTGGCTTATTTTTTCCCATTTTGAGACTCTTTTTTCCTACTATGGGACTGTTGTTTTCAGGGTACTGCCTACTTTTGCAGACGAAATCAATAATGCGTATGGACTGGCATAATAGGACAATTGACAAAATATCATCATGCAGAAAATCGTAACTATCGTGGCGCTGATATGCGCCGTGGCATTCCAGGTGAATGCACAGAACACCGAGTCAGAAATCCTCAACTTCGACCCTCTGCTCCAGTGGGGCTGCAGCATTGCTGATGTGCAGCAGCACATGCAGAAGAAGGAGTGGTGGCAGGACGGAAACGCCCAGCTCGAATACTGGGAAGACCCCTTCCAAAGCTGGTACAAATGGTATTGGGTGGATGCCGAGAACCAGGTTACCGAGCAGTACCTCTTTGAGACCGAGGACGGTCAGAACCTGCGCTATGTCATCTGCATCTGCTGGAACAATAACGTGTCCGTTGCTAAGTTCATCGTCACGCTGTATCGTCAGGGCTTCCATATCACAGGCGAAAATGTGGAGTTCGACGGCGAAAGCTTTGTGCGCTTCCTCTCTGCCGACGGAGAGACCGAGGCGCTGTATAATACCGATGCCGATGGCTATAGCCAAGCTATCTACCGACCTTTTAAAAGTCAGCCCATCACCGAATTCCCTTATAGCCAGGGCTTCGAGAACGGTCTGGACAGCTGGACGGTCATCGACGCCAACAAAGACGGCTACACCTGGGCGGTACGATCTAACGACGACACCGACATTACCGCCCATTCCGGCGACCATATTGCCGCCTCGTACTCGTGGGTTGAAGCAGCTGTGCAGGCTGACGAATATCTGGTCTCGCCTGAAATAGTTCTGCCAGCTGACAAGAAGGTCACCCTCTCGTGGTGGTTCTGTGTCAACCCAAAATACCCTGAGGACAAGTACGAGGTAATGCTGTGGGGCAACGACACGGGCAGGACCACCCTTGTCGACATAACGCCCACCGCAGAGCAGGGCGACTGGACGCAGCGGACCCTCGACCTCTCGGCTTACGCCGGGCAAAGCATTTGGCTTGCCTTCCACCACTACGGCTACAACAACAACTACATCGCGTTGGACGACATCCTGATTACCGTCAGCGATCCGACCGGCATCCAAAACCTCACAGCCGAAGATGTAAACAGTAAATCGTCAAATAGTAAATGGTTTGACCTTCAGGGACGTCCACTCAGCGGCAAGCCCACCCACCGTGGCCTCTACATCAATAATGGCCGGAAGGTTGCTATGCACAAATAATGCGAAAAATATCCATTAGCGCATCTACCAGCAGGCCGCTGGCTTCAACAAGGAAGTGCCCGACTCCGTATTCTTCGAGTCGCTTGTCGCGCTGCTGACGGTAGCTGCAGACAAGAAGGACAAGAAAAAGTAGGACATAAGTAAATATGTAATCAATTAAAGTTTAAATCCGATGAAAAGAACCATTATTTTCCTGGCACTGATGTTGCCGACGCTGGTCTTTGCCCAGTGGCGTATAGGTGCCAACGTAGGACTATCTTACAACCATCCTACCATTGACAAACAATACATGACAGACCTGGTGTATAAGGACCGCTACGGTGTCTCCTTCGGTCTGATGGGACAGTATGACTTCAACGACTGGCTGGGTGTGCGTGCCGAACTGGACTGGACACAGAAGAACTATCGTCAGACACGTAATGTCTTTGACAAGCAGGACTATAAGTACACGAACAACTTTCTCCTGATGCCGGTCATGGCATCGTTCGGCTTCGGCGGTGAGAAGCTGCGTGGCTTCTGCAACGTCGGTGTCTATGGCGGTTACTGGCTCAACAGCCATTGCAAAGGCGAGGATATCAATAGTGTCTCGGACTATACCTATTCCTTCTCTGAGAAGGTGGAGTTCGACGACGACCGTGACCAGCGCTGGGACTGCGGATTTGTAGGTGGTCTGGGTTTGGAGTACCGCTTTGCCAAGAGATGGGGTGCTCAGGTGGAGGCTCGCTACTACTATAGCACCACCAGTTTCCGCAAGGAACAGCCACACTTCAAGGACAAGCGCTACCACTCAACACTGGGACTGCAGGCAGGAGTGATGTACTACTTTTAATTAGGAGTTAAGAATTAAGAGTTAAGAATTAAGAATGATGAAAAACAAGATAATGATTTTAGGAGCGATGCTCCTGCTGGTGATGGTTACCAGCTGTCGCGAAGAGAGCGACGCCGTACAGAACTACGCCTTCAACGACGGACTGGCCTTCGGGGAGGCAGAGGAAAGCTATGCAGGCAAGTTCAAGGTGCTGTGGAAAGCACTCGACCAGAACTATGCCATCTGGGACTATGAGCGCAGCCTGGGGCTTGACTGGGATGCCGTCTATGACGAGTTCCTGCCTAAATACGAGGCCCTCGACGAGCGTGACGACGTCACCGACAATGAACTCAAGGAACTGCTCGAAGCCACCGTGGCCCCCCTGCACGATGGTCACTTTGTCGCAGAGATTCAGAATCACCAGACGGGCAATTTCGTCCTGGTCAGTCCTAGCCATACACGTAGAGAACAGCGCAGCGACTATGAGTCTGCACTATATACTGCGCACGACATGCGTGCCTATCTCCCTGCGGAGTATGGCGGCACGGGCAACCAGATTCTGGAATACAAGGAGGCCAATACTCAATCCGTAGGCATCCTTAAAGCAGCGTATAATAACCCAGGCATGGGCCGTCAGTGGGCAAAAGACCACGTCAACGATCCTACGCTGGAGGACTACCAGAAGCATGCACTACAGGCTTTCATCAACAACTTCGATAATATATACGCCCAGCTGCTCAACGGTCTTAATGTGGCTATAGGTCTTCAGTTGTACGACCAGCTGGTAGCCGAAAACCGGTATCTCGAGATTCCCGGACTCATACCGAGTAACACTTTCGGCGAGCGTGCCGTGAGCGTGAAGTATGCCCATTTTAAGGATAACATCGCCTACTTCTACTTCAGCGATTTCTACCTCACACCCTATCTTGATGACGAAGCTTTCCAAAAGATATTCGGCCAGGTCGACGCCACCACCAAGCAATTCGCCCAGGCAGTGAGTCAGGCATGGCAGGCATGGTTTGACAAGGTGCAGGGACTCCATGCCAGTGGTCAGCTCAAGGCTGTTATCATCGACCTGCGCGGCAATAGCGGCGGTATGCTTAAAGATTTTCAGTATGTCCTGGGCAGTATGTTGCCCAGTGGAGGCTTCGAGGTAAGCCTCTCGCGCTACAAGCGTGGCGTGGGCCGCTACGACTACTCGCCGTTGTCACCCTTCAAGATCCCAACTCTTGAGAAAGCCCACGAGACTATCACCGAACCGATTGTCATCCTCACCAACTGCTGCTCCGTCAGCATGTCAGAGATGACCTCGCTGAGTTGCCGACAGCTACCCAACGGCACCCTCATCGGAAAGCGCACCCATGGCGGTCTGTGCTCACTCCAGCCTGACCCCAGTGGCTACTATCAGAACTATTCCGGCATTATCGGTGAACGTGGCGAGACCCCTGTCTGGCTCTATATCCCGCAGATGGTCACTATGACCAAGGATGGACAGATCCTTGAGGGAGTAGGTCTTACCCCCGACATCGATGTGGACTTCGACATTACGCTGTCCCAAACCACAGGTCGTGACAGTCAGTTGGAGCGTGCCCTCCAGTTCTGCACCACCGGCAAATGATTTTCTGAGTATGGCAACTTGACAAAAATCGCCCATTTCAACGAGAAGAGTTAGCCTGACAGAAGTTGCCAGGCTAACTTTTTCCCGTTTTGAGACTCTTTTTTCCTACCATGAGACTATTATTTTCTATAAATTGCTTAACTTTGCAAGCGGAATTAAATCAATAATGCATATGGATATAACACTTGTTCTCACTGTTGCCGTTGCCGCCACCCTTATCGTGGTGGTGCTTGCACTTGTGGTTATCATTATGTACCAGCGTTGGCGTATTGGCGACCAAAACGTCTTCATTGAGCGATTCATCCGACAGAACGAAGAGCTGCGCAAGAAGATGAGGAAAGCAGGAATCGTTTAGCTGTGTTGCACCCCAAAAGTGTGTGTGAATGAAGCAAAGGATATACATATTTATTTTATGCGCCGTGCTTGCCATGATGGCAGCTTGCTCTCAGAGCAGCGAGACGCAGGACGACGGGAAGGCAAAAGCAGCGTGGCAGCGGTATTACGAAGCCTACGGTGCTAAGGACCTGAACCGCGCCCTGACCGTCATCGACAGCATGGAGACGGAGAAGATAGTCAGTCCGCCAAGGGCCAACCATCTGCGTGGACTCGTCTACGACCAAGGCTGGCAGATGAAGATAGCGGAGCAATTCTACAAGAAGTCTTATCAAGGCTATGCCTCAGA
>Ga0256407_10010143_pt1 | contig 13309 bp, 12 predicted proteins | sample RumenRJG_04DNA_FD_193489 | JGI IMG/M metagenome (GOLD analysis project Ga0256407, IMG submission 193489) | Bovine rumen microbial communities from Lethbridge, Alberta, Canada - RJG_04 | ecosystem: Host-associated > Mammals > Digestive system > Stomach > Rumen | place: Canada: Alberta... | reverse complement strand
GATCCATTGAGGGGGCTATGAAAGACCAATACGATGGTTTGCTAAAGACTGGTATCGACTGTATCTCGTATATTAATAGTGACATCACCAAGGACAGAGAAGAAAGAGAGCGAAGGGAAAGTGCACTTACTGGTTCTCAAATACAGATTATGTTCTTATCGCCAGAACGACTAAGTATTCATCGATTCAGAGAGGTCTTGCGTTCAATGCGCGAATCTGACGTTTTCTTTGCTTATGGTGTTATCGATGAAGTGCACTGTGTTTCTGAGTGGGGTCATGACTTCAGACTTGCTTATCTGCATCTGGGACGGAACCTTTTCAACTACGTTCTACCCAAAGAAGTCGAAGGCGAAGATAATCATATATCTCTGTTTGGACTGACGGCAACTGCTTCATTTGACGTTCTCGCTGATGTGGAAAGAGAACTATCGGGAAGTAATTCATATTCATTGGAAGATGATGCTACAGTCAGGTATGAAAACACAAATCGACTGGAGCTCCAGTATTATATCTATCCTGTGGATGCTTCGGCAGCAGCGAGAGCATGGGATGTAGGAGACGTCAAAGAAGACATTCTTCTCGATGCAATTAAAGATGCCACAAAAAAATTGGAAGAAATCCAGGATGCACGCAACGTCAGTGTAATTAAAGATCGCTTCCTTGAAAGAGAGAATATCTCTGATTCTAGTAAGAAGGCGGAAATCAATGCTACAGACTTATCTACACGAGTAGATGAGGACTGGTATTTAGATAGTGACACAAGCACAGCAGGAATAGTTTTCTGTTTGCGTGCTTCTGAAAGATCTAATCTTAGCGTTCCTACGGTTGCGAACTCTCTAAAAAAACATAATATAAACAGCTTCTCCACATATAAAGGTGGTGATGACACTACTTGTCAGGATGAATTCCTTGCTGGTGAAACAAATCTGATGGTTGCCACAAAGGCCTTTGGAATGGGTATTGACAAACCAAATGTGCGTTTAACTGTCCACCTCAATTATCCCGGATCATTAGAATCCTTTGTACAAGAAGCAGGACGTGCGGGACGAGATAAGAAAATGTCTTTAGCAACTATTATGTATGCATCAAAGACATTTCCTGTCATAAATGCCAGGACTCGCCAATGGAGCCATTTCTCAGCTGATTACACGAACAACAAATTCTTTTATGACAGCAATTTCCTTGGCGAGGAATTTGAAATTTATGTTATGGAACTATTAATGAATGGTTTACGTGTCCGTATCAGTAATGAGGAAATTGCAGGTGTTGAAGATCCTATATTTGGGAATAGTAAAGGTATACTTCAGTTTATTAATAGGTACCCAAAAGGAACCACTTTGACATATTACGTATCATACGAAGAAAATGAGCAGGTTCTTGACGAATACAATGTTTATTTGAGAAGTAGAAGCATGCCATTGTTCAAAACAAGAAACGCAGAGAATGTTAAAGTGGATGGAAGGTTTAGTTATATAAGGAGCTATGGATCCGCAGACTATAAAGATGCAATACAAAAGGCGATCTACCGAATGTGTATCATTGGGCTTATAGATGATTTTACAGAAGATTATTATAAGAGGACCTTCCGCATTACAACCAAATGTCAGGACGAGTCGCATTATTATGAATATCTGCGCCTATATTATCGAAAGTACTACTCCGAAGACAGGGTGGACATAATGATTAATGAAGTTAAGCAGATGGCCGCTATTGAAGGTGTTATAATGGCTTGCTTAAAGCATCTGACATCCTTCATATATAGGAGTATTGCAGACAAGAGAGCCAGGGGCATATTAGATATGGAGCAATTCTGTAATATGGCCATTAATTCTGGTAAAGACTGGAAGGAAACCAATGAAGACCTTAAAGACTTCATATATTACTATTTCAATTCGAAATACGCAAGGGAAGGCTTTGTTACATACGATTCAAGTGTCAGCCAGGAAATACCTTTCTCACTTAAAGATGATACCAATCATGACATTTATAATGAAAGCGAAATATCAGACTTCAATATAGTAAAAAAGTATATGAGAGTAGTTGATTCTGATATCGTCAACAATGACTCCCAAAAAGATAACATCAAGCACTTACAGGGTGCTGTCCGCTTGATTAGACGGGCTGCAGTACCTATTGCTATTCAGGGAGTTCCATATAAAAATCCTGTATTGAGTCTATTGAACATCTTCTGCATTCTCTTCCTGGGGCAACAGGAAAACGATATGCTTGAAGAGGAACTGTATAATGACTACAAAGACGTCATGAGAATGTATTCGTCTCAGGGCAAACTTGACCTTCTTAACGAATACACGCAATTACTAATAGACCACAGAGCTCTTCTTCCAGAAGGCAGGGGGTATATTGAAAAAATCCAACTAGCAATTCAACTTGAAATGCATGCAGATGAATTAAAAAGAATAACTCATAATTATATAGAATCATGATAGACGAGAAAATCAACAAGACTCTCAAAGAGTTAGAGCAAGGTCTTAAGGATGTAGAATCTGCTCGTAAACAAGTAGAAAGAACGGTAAGTTCTTTTAGTAACCTGAATACTACGACATTAGATTATGTCAATAAACTCGGTACGATTACTACAAAAGTTCAAGAGTTGGTAGATAATGTAGGTAAAGATTATGCTCAAAAAGTCAATGATTTCGAAAGAGATAGAGACAAAATACTTAAATCTACACAAGTTGCAACAGAAAAGTTATCAAGCGCAACAGATGGCTTTAACGACTCTCTCTATGGAATAGAGAACAGGTTAAGATATTGCCTTATAATAAATATAATATCATTTATAACACTAGGTTGTTTACTATTTTTTCTTTTCAATAATCATGTTATAGATTTTTAAAGCCATCATTTCCTATGATTATATTGGGTTCCTAGATTATTAAAGGCACGATGTGGCGCTGTTCAACCATCAAATATAGATATCGTACTTCCTTGTATTAAAGAGCCCATAACCTGTTGTCTTGCAATGCATTTTGAGTGTATTGCAACGTTGTCGTGCAAAAATGTTTAATTTATATGTGGTTCATTGCAATGTTGCCGAACTGGAATTTAAATAAAAAAGTATTCTTATCTTTGCAGCAGAAATATAAATAATAGTATTAATTTAAAAATAGTAAAGCTATGGGTATTTTTAGTATTTTTACAAGAAAGAAAGAAAATGGTCCTGCAATGATTGCAACATTGCCAGTAGTTGACAACCTTGATGCAGAAACCACTGATGTTCTGCAACAGACTAACGATGGTGCGGAAGAAAAAAAACCATTAACAGTTTCTTACGCAACAGGATGGCCTATTGATGTTATTTATGGTTATCTCCACAAAAACTATGAGGAACAGGGATTTAAAGACGCCATGACAAATTCCGACCTAGCTTTTCGTGACTTAAACATAGACATCATTAGGAACAAGATTCTAATGGTATTCAGAGAGATTAATCTTAATTATGACGTTACAAAAAATGATATCGAGATCCGTATGGAGACATGTAGAACTGCAGGCCTTCTAAGTACAGTTACTGATCTCGAGAAGACCATGTCTATTGTAGATGCTCACAAGGAAGAACTGAGACAATTAGAAGAAGATTTTAGAAATGATACAAACGAAGCTTCAATACCTCTGAAGTCATACGAATGTGGTTTCCTTCGTGGCGTTGCGACAATAGCTCTCAGCGGTACCCCCAAGAACACAACTATGCCTAAAATGACTTCAACATCTCCAGAAGAACGAGTTACTGCATAGTGACTATATCGAAATGTATTCAATTAACCCTTAAAGACAAAGATTATGAACTGGTGGATTAAGTTAGGTTGCATATTGACAGGTTGGAGTTCAACCGTGTTGGCGCAGTGTTCAGAGGCAAGTCGTAGCCACTTGAGTAAGTATACTTCAGCATTGCTTATACTTATTCTAATATGGGGCGTTACAGGTTTCTGCTTTGCTCAGAGATATATTGGTTTGCCTTGGTGGGGATGTGTTATGATTTCATTGTTCTTTATCACTATTGTTATTATGATTGAACGCCAAATCATATTGACTATAGGAAAATCTTTTTCCATGCTTTTATTTAGAGCAGCAATAGCTTTTGTTATGGCCATCATTGGTTCAACTATATTTGACCAGACTTTGTTTGGAAAAGATATAGACAAACAGATGGCGAATACCATAGAGGTTCAAGTTGAAGATTTAACTAAGAAACGTGTTCACGTGATTGACGACAAAATAGCTTCTCTGCGTTTAGAAATAGATTCGCTCGACCAAGTTAATTCTATGCTTCAGGCTGATGTCAATGCACATCCATTCATCATACAGAAGTCTGTTACTAATACCACTTCAAAGGTAATTACTCCAGAAGGAGAAATAAAGACATTCAACAATCCTTCTGTAACAACCAATCAAGTTGCTAACCCCAAGCAGTTCGTTATTGAGGCGAATAATAAAAGGCTCATAGAGCTTCGAAAAGACGAAAATAAATGGAGCGAGAAAAAGCAGACTGTAGAAGAAGATGTACGTCAAGAATGCAAAGCGAGCGTAGGATTCCTGGAGGAACTTGAAGCAATGTGGGACATTATCACTACAAGAAAACTAGCTGGAGCGTTTTATCTTATATTCTTCACTTTCTTGATGAGTCTAGAGTTATTTGTTGTCGTTAGTAAACTTGTAGATAAAGAGTGTGATTATGAAGTCGCAATAAAAGGTGCTCAAAGAGTTAGAATTGCTCAATTCGGTAATGCATATAGTCGCGTAAGTGCATAGGACTAAATATTAAGAGCTCATTGGTAAAATGACTTTCTGGAGTGCTTGGTATAGTATCGCTACTATACAAGCATCTCTACAGGAAGTAGTCAATAATAATGTGTATATATGAAATATTTAGGTTTATTTCTTTCATTAATATTGCTGCTCTGTCTAGCACCTATGCCATACGGCTATTTTACCTTAGTAAGATTCCTTACTATGGTAGGATTTGGCTATATGGCTTTTCAGTATTTCAAACAGAGAAAAGAGGTGCTGACGTGGACATTTGTCACATTAGCGTTGTTATTCCAACCATTTGCTAAAATAGGACTTGGCAGGACAGTATGGAATATCGTTGATGTTATTGTTGCCATCGGACTCGTTATTTTATTCATTGTAGAATGGAAAAGTGGGAAGTATACAACCTATAATACAATCCCCAATTTGCCAACAGAACCTGTAGTACCAAATTCTGATAACAAAATTGAATTCACTCTCGAGGGCAAACTTGCTCCTAAAGAGCTTATTTTCGTTGCAAACGAAGAAGATAAGGAACTGACAGATTTGTTTGAAAGTAATCCTGAAATGCTTGAAGGCTGGGGCAAGATGATAGGTTATCAGGTTATCTATCTGCCATTACTAATCAAACAATTGAAGATGGCAGAAGTGCTGCAATATCGTGCTCCATATATGAGTGCTGCAGAAATTAACAAGATAAATATTGGGAATGATTTTATGCTAAGGTTCTTGGATAATCCTAATGATAAGAAAAGGATTACACAGGGATTTATTCGCACAGAGGACATCCATAGAGGTAGTGATGGTATAGATAAGGCAATTAATCGTTTCTATCCAATATCTTCAAAGAGCAGCGAGCCTATTGCAGATCAGCTTCATGGTATCGGTAAACTCATACATAATGAGACGACAAATAGCAGTAGGTGGCTCATCAATAAAGAAAGGCTGGATGATTATCAACGAAATATTGAAGCGCCAACAGAAGATGCGGACGATAAATTCAATTCTCAAATAGGCAGCGAAAATATTAGCGACCTCATTGATGAAATAAAGGAAAGAATTACGAAACTAAGACAGAGGGGTGTTTCTCAATTTATCTTGGAACAGTTAATTCACCCAGACGACAGATTGAGTCGACTAGTAATCACGAAGGATTATCGTATCATTCTGCCTGATTATAATAATATGGAAATCAAGATGGAACCACTTACGAAAGCGGTTTATCTGCTTTTCCTTAAACATCCGGAAGGCATTATGTTTAAGTGTTTGCCTGATTATCGCAAAGAACTGGCGGAGATATATAATCGCTTAAGACCGTTAGGACTTACGGATAAAGCCATACGAAGCATAGAGGATGTTACCAATCCGTTACTAAACTCCATCAACGAGAAATGTGCTAGAATCCGAGGCGCATTTGTTGGGCAGTTTGATGACCATATGGCTAGACATTATTATATAGATGGAAGACGTGGCGAAGCGAAGAAGATTTCTCTGCCTCGCGACCTTGTAATCTGGGAAGAATAAATTCACATTTTCGCAAGCCTTGTGGAGCGAAATTGTTTGGTGGCAAGGATACTAGTTTGTATCTTTGCCACTGATTTTATTTCAATGATTAATAATGGTAAGTATGAATGAAATGAAGACTGATAATGGTTACACTGACATATCAGTGATGGCGAAGGATTGTATACTTAAAATACATGACAGGGTGGTAAAAGACGAGATGTCAGGTGTCCCTTCTGGATTTCAACAATTAGATAATATCACAGATGGTTTTGAGAAAGGGAAAGTGTACATTATTGGTGGAAGGCCTTGTATGGGGAAAGAAGAGCTTATTCTGTCAATGATAATAAACATCATAACGGAAGATGTACCAGTACTGCTGTTTTCGACTAATCACAAGATGTCAGACTATGTACAAAGACTGCTATCAATACACTGTGACATCCGAACATTATGTATGCATAATGGGCAAATGGATGCTTATGAGTGGGAAAGACTTGACAAAAATATGGATTCTATAATGTATGCGCCTCTGTTTTTTCATGATAGTTTGGATTTGCCTCTTAATGAGTTGATTGATACTGCGCATAATTGTATCAAAGAAAAAGCCATAAAAATAATCTTCATAGATTGTTTGCAAATGATTGACTTTGACAAATGGAGCGAGAGTGTGCATGAGAAAGTAGCTAAAGTAATGTATTCGCTGAAGCAGCTTGCCTGTCAAGCTGATATTCCTATTGTTGTTGGCTCTATGTTGGGAAGAGGCGTTGAGATTAGAGAAAATCTCGAAGGAAAACAACCTTTTCTGTCTGATCTTGCTAACTCCAGTTATATTGAGGAGATTGCAGATGTTATACTGATGGTACATCGTCCGGAGTGTTACTGCATCTATAAAGATGAAACAGGCCGAGAATTTTATGGGGTAATGGAATTAATAGTGAAAAAAAATTCTCTAAAGCCCGTGGACTGCATCTATTTAAAATATCAACAGAATACGGGAATTCTCTACCAAGATGAAAATGGAAATATTGACACTTCAAAACTTGTCAGTTTGAAAGAATTGGGAGCAGATAATAAGACCATTAACAAACTCATGAATGCTTTAGATCTTGAAGAATTACCATTTTAATAATATAAACAGTTATTTATTATTATGACAGATTTCGAGTATATATTACAGAACGCCAAACTATTCTATTACAAGGGGTGGGAGGCAGGAGAGTTGAGAAAGTGTATTGACATGCTACCAAATCTTACCCATGAGGAATTGGTGAAAATATATACCAACAGATGGGTTAACGGCTCAAAATTGAAAGATGAAATATTCAATATCCTGTATATGGATAGGCTAGGAGAGCGTGAAGAACGTATCAAGGAGATGTCGACTAATGAACTGATTAATGAGTTTGAGGAGAGACGCACTGGGAATATCGCGCTTATCCGACAAGAATTGAGATACAGGTATAAAGAAGATTTTGGTGACGACAGAATCAAAATAGCGGCTGTGTTCAGACGAGCTACAAAAGGTGACCAAAAGTGGATTGAATTACAAATGAGGAGAATGTTTCATTTTGTATTGGCGGCCCTTGTTCTATTGTTCGTAGGTTGTCTTGGGGAGACGCATAAAGAGGTTAAGTCTCCTGTTGTGTTGACTAATGCGATGGTTGATAGCATTATTCAATCTTTCGTTGGCAATCATTCTCTATCAAGCGGTGATTCGATAGTAACCACTGGAGATGTCTCGTGGCGTATTATTTGGGTTGATAACGGTGTTGAGTTGATGACCTCAGTAGAGCCTGATTCGCCTCAGATGAAACCTATAATTGATTATTTGAATAAACTATTTGGTGAACCTTCTGTAAATGAAGAAAACGCCCTGGTATGGTCAGACATTACTTATCAAGGGTTGAATTACAATATCCGTCTTTATCGTGCTAGACATGAAACTGAAGGCACAGTTATAATAATTGATTAATGCTAGTTTATTATGGGTATTATTTTGTATTTTTAAAAACATAAAGGAGGAGGATTATGATTCATGTTGTTATTTGGCTGATTATTTTTGCTATATACTACTTCTATCATGTCTATAAGGCTAGTGTAGAAGAAAAAGAGGCTGAAGAAGAACTATTCTTCCAAGAGTTGATGAATGGTGAACAAAAAGAGGAGGATGATATGAAAGAGCAGAAATGTTTGGATGAGAGGACTGTCGCAGGATTGGTTTTGACTACGTTGCGGAAAATCGGTTGTGATCCTGAGACCGAAGAGCGTAATAATCTGAACTATGCGTATTTTACTTTTCAAGGCGAGAAGTATACGATAGAAAGTAATGATACATGTAAATTTATAACCATCTATGATACGTGGTGGCATAGTATATCTATTTATAGCGATGTTGAGGAAATAGCAAATCTTCATAAGACTATAAATCTGGTAAATCAGTATGTAAACTGTACATTGCTTTACACAACAAATAAAGATATTGAGGAAATAGGTGTACATAGCAGAAGGACGATATTGTTTATCAAAGAAATACCAGAAATAGACAACTATCTGATATGTGTCCTGAACGATTTCTTTAAGGCTCAGAGATTGGTGCTGACTGAGTTAGAGAAGTGTAAAGTTACAGAAAACAAATAAAACAATTAAAAATGAAAAGACTAATTATCTTAGTAGCAGCTACACTATTTGTCATTGTTGCTAACATTTCATGCAATAATGACACTGTAGCTCAAGTCACGAAATCGCAGGATTCTATTAAATATATAATAGAAACCAATAGAACAGTTATTGTTTTAGATACAACAAAAATTACTTATTATAAAAAAGAAAGACTGCTATCTAAACTTAATTACGATAAAAGAAAGTTTGTAAATGGAGTAAAACTTGCACTGGATTATGAATTAAATAAGGGGTTTGAGATTATCCATTTTATTAGAGATAGAAAACTAGATTGTTGCTACATCTGCCCTGATATCTATGCACAACTCACTAGTGTTGAATACGATAATTTGACGAAACGCTTCAGAAAAATGTCTTGGGGAAAATATGAAGATGAGGTTAAGGATTCTAAAGGAATAAAATATCAACGAACCCTTGTCTTTACGGTAAGTGGCATAATGGCTTTTCTCGAAACAGACGAAAAATGTTGTAAAGAAGACATCTCTCTATATATTGATGCTCTTACTCAAACGATCACATTTCACCAGCATCATCATCACTTTTGCCAAACCGATTTTGATAAATATATCTATGAAGAAGCATGGCGGTATCAACATAACAAGTAATATAGTTTAGTTATTTTTTTATATTATGGGTTTTATTTCGTATTTTTGCATGCGTAAAGGAGAAAAGAAAATGGGACAAGTGAGAATGTTAGGTGCACTGGTAGGCGATATTGTGGGATCAGTGTATGAGTTCAACAATACTAAGAGGACTGATTTTAAGTTGCTCTGCGACGAAAGCCTTTTTACAGACGATTCTGTTATGACGTTAGCGGTGGCCAAGTGGCTATTGGAAGACGAGGCGCATACCATACATTATTTAATATACTGTATGCAGGAGTTAGGCAAAAGATACTCCAATGCTGGTTATGGAGCGCGTTTTGGATGGTGGCTTGAAGAAGACGATCCTCAGCCTTATAATAGCTGGGGTAATGGTGCTGGTATGCGCGTGAGTCCAGTGGGCTTATATGCCAAGACGTTAGATGAAGCATTGGCTCTTGCAGCAATAACGGCTTCTGTGAGTCATAATCATCCTGAGGGCGTAAAAGGTGCGCAGGCTATTGCCACATGTGTATTCCTATGTAAACAGGGAAGTTCGAAACAAGAAATAAAAGAGTATGTTGAAAAGACTTTCGATTACAATCTTGATCGTACCATAGAAAAGATTCGACCACGATATGAGTTTGATGTATCGTGTCAAGGCAGTGTTCCTGAGGCTATCATTGCATTCCTTGAGGGCAATTCATTCGAAGAGGTAATCCGTTTGGCTATCTCACTTGGTGGTGATTCAGACACTATCGGAGCAATGGCAGGTGCCATCGCAGCCTGCATGTATCCGATACCAGATGATATCTCAAAACGATGTGACGAAATTTTGACTGATGACCTCAGAGAGATTAAAGACAAGTTTATAACGATGGTTGAACAAAGTTAGACATATGAAGATTATTGAGATAACAGATTCAAATTATCAGGAATATATTTCCATTGATATAGTAGCATTCTCTTTTGCCTATGCCGGTGCTATGGGAGAAGGCGGAGGAGTTTATATCGTGGATAGTAATGGGCAGTTATATCACGCCAACTTTTGCTATGGTGATAATCGTATTGATATTGATCACATTAAGATTTTAATTCCTGTAATAAAAGACTTTAAATTTGGAGTTTTTGGGAGCGAATCAAATAATGTAGACTGGAAGTCTCTTTATACAGGGTTCGGTAACCATTTGATGATAAAGAGCGAGCTCTATGATGGTTTTTGCAAGAAAATGGTCGACGCTAATATTAAAAATGCCCGTGATGGCCAGTGCTATCTACAATGGCCAGGTTTAATTCTGTCACTACTTGGTAAAGAAGAAATTACGCTTACAATGAATGATGTTTCGAAAATGAGAAAATAGTATCTAAAATAAAATGTATGAAGAGAATCTTAATAGGCATAGTTGCTGGAGCTGCCATCGTACTGATGGTGATGTTTTGCTCTAAGGAGCGTCATCAGGCCAGTTCGCCAAAGACTCAGAAGAAAGAGATGATTACCTGGGAGAAGTTGGATACGTTTGTGTTTGAGAATCCTACTTTTAAGGTGGAGTATCCCAATATCTTTGTGCCAGATAGCTCGCAACTGGATAATCGTAACATGAGGTTTGACTATTCGTTTGCTGGGTGTGAAGTGTTTTTGAAATGTTTCTCTTATCCTAATGATGCCAATATGACTGACAGTGCGGCGGTAGAGTTTTCTGTGGGCTTAAGAAAGTTAAATGAGGACTCGATTACTTTGGTAGATAAACATCCAGGTTACTTTTATCTGGAAGGAATGGATGGATATTATAAATTCTACGAGCAGTATGTAGTAGATAAAAATTATATCTATGTACTGGGATTATTCTATTCGCCTGAACTTGGGGATGAAAAGGTAAAGAACTTAAAGGCACTGGTACATGAGTGGAGCCCTAAATAAGAAACGTCGCAGACTTAGGATAATGCTTATAACGATAGCAGTTATCATTACTCTCATCATAATTAAGATGATATGGGTGGCGTGTGCCACTAGCGGACTTGGTGATTGGGATAGTGAAAGGAAGGATATTATCCGCAGGGCGAATTATTTGACAGAGAGGGTGGCAACTTCACCACGACAGCTGTTGAATGAGATGCCTAGTGGTATTGGCGAACAGTTTCAGGGGGAGTGGGCATTATATACGTGCTCGATGACTTCTGCAGCGTTGGCTAATATTGCTTTGCTTTATCCTCAAAACAAAGAGGTCTCGCTGAAGTTCATAGACAAGATTATCGATATAGCCTTGTCGGAAGAGATTCGTGAATACGATGCATTGCGCTGGAGCGAGGATCCGATGGATGGAATCTATGGTGACCTAAGCCACATATCTTATTATAGTCATCTGGCATGGATGATTAGTAGGTATAAGGAGATAGGGGGCGACAATAAGTACGACATGGAGTATCACACGCTATGCAAGGCTATGAACCGCAGGATTCGTGAGAGCAAATATCTGAATCTGCCTACTTATCCAGGCGAGTGCATTTATGTGCCAGATATGCTTGTGGCGATAGTGGCGCTGAACTATTATGCAAAGCAGAATGGTGGTAAATATTCTGAGACTGTGAAACTATGGGTGGAAAGGGCTAAACAAGAATGGATAGACCAAGAAACGGGGATGTTGGCATCGTTTCTTGAAGTTGACCATGATAGCTTGAAAATAGCACCCCCGATTAAGGGATCGTATTCTGCACTAAATTGCTATTTTCTGTCGCTGGTAGACAGTGAGTTTGCCATGGAGCAGTACGAGCTATTGAAGAAACATTTCAAACAGACATTCCCTGTTTCTGGAATAAGTGAATATCACGACCACAGTTGCTGGTTTGGTGTGGATATTGATGCAGGACCTGTTATAATGAATCTGAGTCCATCTGGTACTGGCTTTGCCATAGGATGTGCCACAAGTCTGGGTGATATGGAATTCCGCAACAAACTGCTAAAGACTGCAGAAATCGGTGGCAGCACCGTCAGTTGGCTTGGGCAAAACCATTATCTGCTTGCCAACTTTGCCTTAGTTGGTGAAGCAATAATATTAGCGATGAGAACAACTCAACAGAAATAATATTCTTCGCAAGGCTTGCGAGGGGATTTTTGATTGGTGGTTTTGGAGATATTTTGTATCTTTGCAGCAGAAAAGATTTATGGTATGGGTGAAGATATTTTAGATTTCGGTCCCGTTAAGGATACGATGCAGGGCATCATCAAGGTGATTGGTGTTGGCGGTGGTGGTTGCAATGCCGTTAGGAATATGTATAACGAGGGCGTTGAGGGCGTTACGTATGCTGTCTGCAACACTGATAGTCAGTCGTTGTCGCGTTCTCCTGTGCCTGTTAAGATTATGCTTGGCGATAGTGGCTTGGGAGCTGGCGCAAATCCTGAACTTGGCAAAAAAGAGGCTGAGGCTAACATCAACGATATCGTAAAATTGCTTAGCGATGGCACAAAGATGGTGTTCGTTACAGCTGGTATGGGTGGTGGTACAGGAACAGGTGCTGCTCCTGTGATAGCTGGTGTGGCCAAGGATATGGGATTGCTTACTGTTGGCGTGGTAACAATTCCTTTTTATTTCGAGAAGAAACGCAAGATTATCAAAGCTCTGAAGGGCGTTGACGAGTTGCGAAAGAATGTAGATGCATTGCTGATAGTGAACAATGAGCGCCTTTGCGACGTGTATTCCGACTCGGAGCTGTCTGTAAAAGAGGCGTTTCAAAGGGCTGACAATATACTGATGGATGCTGTTAAAGGAATCTCAGAA
>Ga0256407_10010142_pt1 | contig 13310 bp, 15 predicted proteins | sample RumenRJG_04DNA_FD_193489 | JGI IMG/M metagenome (GOLD analysis project Ga0256407, IMG submission 193489) | Bovine rumen microbial communities from Lethbridge, Alberta, Canada - RJG_04 | ecosystem: Host-associated > Mammals > Digestive system > Stomach > Rumen | place: Canada: Alberta... | reverse complement strand
ACTATTATTCCCACTCGATGGTGGCGCTGGGCTTGGGTGTCACGTCCCACAGTACGCGGTTGACGCCCTTGACCTCGCTGGTGATGCGCTTGACGATCTTCTGCACCAGCGCAAAATCCAGCTCCGCGACCTCAGCGGTGACGGCGTCCACGGTGTTGATGGCGCGGATGACCACCGGCCAGTCATAGGTGCGCTTGCCGTCGGTGATACCGGTGGACTTGAAGTCGGGGACGATGGTGAAGTACTGCCACACCGTGCCCTGCAAGCCCGCGTTGGCAAACTCCTCGCGGAGGATCGCGTCGCTCTCGCGCACAGCCTCCAAACGGTCGCGGGTGATGGCGCCGACACAGCGGACGCCGAGGCCCGGACCGGGGAACGGCTGACGGTACACCATGCTGTCCGGCAGGCCCAGCGCCTTGCCGACCACGCGCACTTCGTCCTTGTAGAGCAACTTGACCGGCTCCACCAGCTCAAAGTTCAGCTCCGGGGGCAGGCCGCCCACGTTATGGTGGCTCTTGATGCCGTCGGATTCGAGGATGTCAGGGTAGATGGTGCCCTGACCGAGGAACTCGATGCCGTCGAGTTTCTTCGCCTCCTCGGCGAACACGTCGATAAAGATCTTGCCGATGATCTTGCGCTTTTGCTCGGGATCGTCCACCCCGGCGAGGGCGTCGAGGAAACGATCCACAGCGTCGACGTAGATCAGCTCCGCGCCCAGCTCGTCGCGGAACACCTTGATGACCTGCTCCGGCTCACCCTTACGCAGCAGCCCGTGGTTGACGTGGACACAGACCAGCTGCTTGCCCACGGCCTTGATGAGGAGCGCCGCGACGACGGAGGAATCCACGCCGCCGGAGAGCGCCAGCAGCACCTTCTTGTTGCCGATCTGCTCACGCAGCGCGGCCACCTGCTCTTGGATGAACGCATTCGCCAATTCAGGCGTGGTGATGCGTTCCATGGATGCGGGACGAACGTTACCAGACATAAGGAAAAGCCTCCTTTAAAGATTATTACGGAACAATCAGGAATAAGAGGGACAACCTGTATCAGTCCTCGCGGAAAACAAGCTCGGTGCCCTCCACCTTGTCGATGACGGCCAGCGCCTTGTAGGGAACGCCCAGAGAGCGGAAGCGGTCGCCGCCGCCCTGGAAGCCCTTCTCCACGGCGATGCCGATGCCCTCAAGCGTGGCGCCCGCGGCATTCACAAGGTCAACGAGGCCCTGCATGGCGTTGCCTTTGGCCATAAAGTCGTCGATGATGAGCACATGGTCGTCGGCGTGGAGCCACTCCTGGGAGATGATGTAGGTGACCTTTTTCTTATAGGTATAAGAAAAGACATCACTCTGGTACAGACCGCCCTCGATGTTGTCGCTCTTCGCCTTCTTGGCGAACAGCAGGGGTACACCGTAACGTTGGGCGCAGATCGTAGCCAGCGCGATGCCGCTTGCTTCAGCTGTCAGAACCATGGTGATTTTGTCCATGGGGAAGTATTTTGCGAATTCGTCCGCCAGCTCGCACAGAAGCTTGGTGTCGACGCGGTGATTCAGGAAACCGTCCACCTTGATGATGTCGCCGGGCAGGACCTTGCCCTCGGCACGGATGCGGTCGATCAGAAGCTGCATAAAGTATCCCCTTTCGTTTTATGTGGTACATTATGCGGGAAATTGACCGGATGCGCAAGATGGTAAAGCGAACAAAAAGAAAGGTGCCGAAGCACCCTCCTTTTCGCGTATTAACCCAATGTTTCGACCACTTCAAAGTCCGTCGCGGACACATCCTCGCCGAACAGCCACGCGGTGGAGCGCGCGTAACTCACTGCCGCGCCCAGCGCGGAGAGCTGTTCGGGATGCTCCCCGGCGTCGCATTCCGCCTGCATGGCGGCGTAGTAGTCGGCGGCGGTCTGATCGACACCGAGACCGGCGGGAAAGACCAGATGCGTGTCGGTCATGTCGTAGTCGCTGTAAACATAGCGCACTCGCTCCACGCACCAGATGCCGCCGTCCCCCTGCTTCGCGGGCTGGGACAGCGCCAGCAGCACCAGATCCATGGGCTCACCGGGGATGCGGTAGCCCAGCTCCACATGTTCCCCGCCGTAGGTGTAATCGGCGTCCAGCAGGTCGTGGGCGTCGTAGGCTTCGAGGCTGTTGCGCTCAATGATCTCCTGCGGCAGCGTGTCCGCCCAGGAGCAGAGCTTCGACCATGCGCCGAGGCTGACGCTGTCCGGCTCCTTGTCGCCGCGGTACAGCCGCACGTCGGTGGGACAGTCGATGAGATAGTAGGCCTCCTCCCCGCTCCGGGCAAAGACCATGGAGCCGGGGGACTCGTCCCCGGAGAGGAAGCTCTCGAAGCCGATGCGATCCAGCCGTGAGATCGTGCACAGCATCCCGTCGCCCCAGTCCTCGCCGGGGTGATCCAGCTGCCCCGCCTCCACGGAGGCCTTCTCAGAGAAGGAGATGAGCGGCGCATGATGAGCGTTCCACGCTTCCAGGTCGGTTTCGACGACCAGTAATTCGAGATAATTCGTCGGCACGGGGATCTCCACGCCGTCAAAGGAGTAGACCGTCACGCCCGGCTCCGGCGGGGGCGGAGCGGGTTCGCTCACCGGCTCAGGGGGCGCGGCGACTTCGCTCGGCGGAGCCGGGGGCGCGGGAGGAGGTTCAGTTTTTGCGCAGCCCGCCAGCAGCAGGGCACAAAGCGCCAGCAGGGCGGAAACCGGGCGTTTCATGGGCATTCCCCCGTAGAATAAGCTGACTCTATTCTACAACGGAAGCAGAGGTGAGACAAGCAACGATTTGGTTACAAAACCGCCGAAGCGCATGTCGCTTCGGCGGTTTTGGTCGGTTATTGGGGTACGTCCGCCGCTTTGAGGCGGTTTTTCGCGCGTTCCAAGTCGGAACGGGCCTTGAGGCGCTCCTGACGGGTCTTGCTCTCCCGGATGGCGGCCTCCGCCGTCTCCACGGCGGTTCGGGCGCGCGCCACGTCGATCTCCTCCGGGCGCTCGATGCTGTCGAGCAGCACCAGCGCGTCGTTGTCCGCGAAGCGTACGATGCCGCTGCCCGCGGCGGCAGCCACGGTCTCGCCCTGCGGTGTGCGGTAGGTGAGCAGCCCCGGCACGATGGCGGCGACCATGGGGCTGTGATTCGCCAGAAAGCCGAGCTCACCGTCGCTTAGACGCAGGGACAGCGCGGTGCACTCACCCTCGTAGAAGTCCCGGTCGGCGGAGCGGATGTGCAGATTGAAGGTAGCAGCCATGATCACACACCCAGCGTTTTGGCCTTGACCAGCGCGTCGTCAATGGTTCCTACGTTATAGAACGCCGCCTCGGGCACGTCGTCCATCTCGCCGGCGATGATCGCGCCGAAGCCTTTGAGGGTATCCTCCAGCTTGACGTAGGTGCCGGGGATGCCGGTGAACTTCTCGCCCACATGGAAGGGCTGGGAGAGGAAGCGCTTGATCTTGCGCGCGCGGTAGACCGTCAGCTTGTCCTCGTCGCTCAGCTCGTCCATTCCGAGGATGGCGATGATGTCCTGCAATTCGCGGTACTTTTGCAATACCTCCTGCACCGTGCGGGCGATGCGGTAGTGCTCCTCGCCCACGGTGTCGGCCTGCAAAATGCGGGACGTGGATTCCAGCGGGTCGACGGCGGGATAGATGCCCTCCTCCACGATCTTACGGGACAAAACGGTCGTGGCGTCAAGGTGCGTGAACGTGGTGGCGGTGGCGGGGTCGGTCAGGTCGTCCGCGGGGACGTAGACCGCCTGCACCGAGGTGATGGAGCCGTTTTCGGTGGAGGTGATGCGCTCCTGGAGCTCGCCCATCTCCCCTGCCAGCGTGGGCTGGTAGCCCACCGCGGAGGGCATACGGCCCAGCAGCGTGGAAACCTCGCTGCCCGCCTGCACGAAACGGAAGATGTTGTCGATGAACAGCAGCACGTCGCGCTTTTCCTTATCGCGGAAGTACTCCGCCATGGTCAGCCCGCTCAGCGGCACACGCATACGCACGCCCGGGGACTCGTTCATCTGACCGAACACCAGCGCGGTCTTGTTGATGACGCCGCTCTCCTGCATCTCGTGCCAGAGGTCGTTGCCCTCGCGGGAACGCTCGCCGACGCCGGTGAAGATGGAGTAGCCGTCGTGCTCCATGGCGACGTTGTGGATCAGTTCCTGAATGAGCACCGTCTTGCCGACGCCCGCGCCGCCGAACAGGCCGATCTTGCCGCCTCGGGCGTAGGGCTCGAGCAGGTCGATGACCTTGATGCCGGTCTCCAGGATCTCCACCGACGGAGTCAGCTCGGAAAAGCTGGGGGCGCTGCGGTAGATGCTCATGCGCTCCGTGCCCTCCGCCACGGCTTCGCCGCCGTCGATGGGGTCGCCGAGAACGTTGAACATACGGCCCAGCGTGGCGCTGCCCACAGGCACGGTGATGCTGTGACCCGGGGCGGTGACGCTCATACCGCGATACAGGCCCTCGCTGCCGGAGAGCATGACACAGCGCACCACGTCGCCGCCGATGTGCTGGCAGACCTCCATGACGCGCCTTTCCTCTCCCACCTCGGCGAGGACGATTTCTTTGATTTTGGGCAGCTGCCCCGTTTCAAACTGTACGTCGACCACCGGGCCGGCGATCTGTCTGATCGTTCCTGTTGTCAAGCCCGACGCCTCCTTATTTCTTCTTTTTGTTGCGCTGCGCCTGCGCGCCCGCGGAGATCTCCGTGATCTCCTGCGTGATGGCGGCCTGACGCGAGCGGTTGAGCTGCAAGGACAGATCGCCCAGCAGCTCCTGCGCGTTGACGTTCGCCGCGTCCATGGCGGTGACGCGGGCGTTCTGCTCGGAGCAGAAGCTGTCGAGCAGGGCGGAATAGATGAAGCCGCTCAGGTAGCTGCGCATGGCGCCCTTGATGACGGCGTCCTGAGAGGGGACAAATTCCAGCGGCGCGCTCAAACCGTCCGTGGGACGGGCGAAGGAGCCGCGCTCAAGCGGCAGCAGCCGGTGGGTCAGCGGCACGGAGGTCAGCGAGTTCTTCATGTCCGTGTAGATCACGGTCAGCTCGTTGAGCTCCCCGCCGTCGTAGCGATCGAGAAGATCGGTGCAGATGCCGCGGGCGGTCTCCATGGTAGGGCTGGTGGCGCCGCCGAGGAAGGTCATGGGGAACTTGTGGGAGGCGAAGTAGCGCCGCCCCACCTCGCCGACGACGAAGATCTCCGCGCCGGGCTTTTCCCGGCTCAGCGCCTCCGCCGCGCGGATCATGTTCATGTTGTAGGCTCCCGCGAGGCCCTTGTCCGCCGTAATGACCAGAATGCCGCACACGCCGCCCTCCGGCGCCTTGCCGTCGGCGGAGAAGAAGTAGCGGCTCTGATAGCTCTCGTCCACGCGGAGCATCCGGGCGATCTCCGAGCGCAACGCGTCGAAGTAGGGTCGGGTGTTGGCGAGGTCGATGCGGGCGCGGCGCAGCTTGGTGGAGGAGATCAGATACATGGCGTTGGTGATCTTCTTGGTCTCCTGCACCGCCTTGATGCGATCCTTGAGCTCCTTAGTGTTCGCCATCGGCGAGCACCTCCTCGTCCTCCCCGCCGTGCAGCCAGCGCTGGGCGAATGCCTTTGTCGCGTCCAGCAGATCCTGCTTGTCACGGTCGGAGAGCTTGCCGTTGCGGTCGATGCGGCGGCAGATGTGGTCGTGGTCGGTCTCAATGCGCTCAAGCAGCTTCTCGCGATAGGTGAGCAGCTGGTCGATGGGGACGTTCTCCATCGTGTGATTCAGCGCCGCGATGAGCAAAATGACCATCTGGTGCTGGGAGAACGGCTTGTACTGGGGCTGACGCAGCAGACGCATGAGCCCCTGACCGTAGACCAGCTGGCGCTTGGTGACCTCGTCGAGGTCGGAGGAGAACTGGGTGAACGCCTCCATCTCGCGGAACTGGGCGAGGTCGATGCGCAGCGAGCCGGCGCTCTGCTTCATGGCCTTGGTCTGGGCCGCGCCGCCCACGCGGGAGACGGACAGACCCACGTTCACCGCCGGGCGCTGTCCGGAGAAGAACAGGTTGCTCTCTAAGTAGATCTGCCCGTCGGTGATGGAGATGACGTTGGTGGGGATGTACGCGGACACGTCGCCCGCCTGGGTCTCGATGATGGGCAGCGCCGTCATGCTGCCGCCGCCCAGCTCGTCGGAGAGGTGGGCCGAGCGCTCCAACAGACGGGAGTGCAGGTAGAACACGTCGCCGGGGTAGGCCTCGCGGCCCGGGGAGCGCTCAAGCAGCAGCGAGAGCGCGCGGTAGGCGATGGCGTGTTTGCTCAAATCGTCGTAGACGATCAGTACGTCGCGCCCCGTGTGCATGAAGTGTTCGCCCAGCGCCGTGGCGGCGTAGGGCGCGATATACTGCTCCGCCGCCGGGTCGGAGGCGGTGGCGCTGACGATGACGGTGTGCTCCATGGCGCCGTGGGATTCCAGATTTGCCGCGATCTGGGCGACGGAGCTGGCCTTCTGGCCGATGGCGACGTAGATGCAGATGACGTTGCGTCCGTTCTGGTTGATGATGGTGTCCAGCGCGATGGCGGTCTTGCCGGTCTGGCGGTCGCCGATGATCAGCTCGCGCTGCCCGCGGCCGATGGGGAACATGGAGTCGATGGAGAGGATACCCGTCTGCATCGGCGTATCCACCGCCTGACGGTCCATGATACCGGGGGCGGCGACCTCGATGGGACGGTAGTCGTCGTGCTCGATGACACCCTTGCCGTCGATGGGCTCGCCCAGCGCGTTGACCACGCGGCCGAGGAACTTGATGCCCACCGGCATACCGGCGGTGCGCCCCGTGCGCTTGACGATGCTGCCCTCGGTGATGTCGCCCTCAGCGCCGAACAGGACGCAGCCCACGCTGTCCGCGCGCAGATCCTGCACCATGCCGTGGATGCCGCCGGCGAACTCGACGACCTCGCCGTACTGTACGCCGGGGAGGCCCTTGACGCGGGCGATCTCGTCGCCGACGAAGATGGTCTCGCCCTTCTCCTCGCGCACGACGGCGGGGGAAAAGTCGGTGACGACCTTGCGCATGAGGGGCACGAAGTTGGTAAGCCCCGAGTCCATGCGGTTGACGCGGCTCTGGAACTGGCGCACACGGCCTTCCAGCGTCCAGTCGTAGACGTCGGAGCCGACTTCCAGCCGGAAGCCCTCGTGGATGCCGGGGGTGCGTGTCCAGCGCAGGGGGATGACGTCTTTATAGGTGCGCTCCAAAAACGCTTCCAGGCGTTCGGTCTGCTCCGCGCTGGGCTCGGTGTCGCTGTAGAGATACGCGCGCAGGGTCTTTTGTTCGTTACTCATCGCGCGTCTCGCTTTCCGCGGCGTCGAGGAACTGATCCAGGGCGCTGCCGTCGTTGATGATCAGCTTCTGCACCGCCTCCATCGCCATGGCGCGGATCTCATCGTGGGAGTCGGCGAGGGCCTTCTTGTTGCGCAGCTCCGCGGTCTTGCCCGCGGTCTCGAGGATGCGCCGGGCCTGCGCGCGGGCGTCGTCGAGCAGGCGCTGCTTCTCGGCCTCCACCTCGTCGCTGACGCGGGTGCGCATGTGGGAGATCTCCACCTCGGCGGCGTCGTACTTCTCCTGCGCGGCCTTGCGCAGCGCGGCGGCCTCGGCCCGGTCGGTCTTCGTCTGCTCGTCCAGCGCGCGATAGTGCTGCTCACGCTTGGCCATGAAGCGCTTCACGGGCGCGTAGAGCAGGAAGTACAGACCGCCCGCGAGGATGGCAAAGTTGAGCAGATGCAGCAGGATCTGCTGCCAGTCAATGTTCAGAGGCATGGTTTCCCTCCGCTTACAGAACGAAGATAATCAGAATGACGGCAAGCAGCGCATAGATGATGGCGGTCTCAATGAACACGAGGCCCAGCATCATGGTCGAGCGGATCTGGCCGGTGGCCTCGGGCTGGCGGGCGACGCTTTCCGCCGCCTTGGCGGTGACAAGCGCCATGGCGATGGCGCCTGCGGCGGCGGCGATGCCGATGGCGATGCCGGAGCCGATCGCCTTGCTGGTGATCTTGGAAGCCTCCGCTTCGGCCTCGGCGGCCTCGACGACGATGGTTTCGGGCGCGACATCCGCGGCGAAGGCAAAGGTCGGCAGCGCGACGGCGAGGATCAGGGTCAGCAGGAGCAGGGATGCAAACAGTTTCTTGCGGTTCATGTGTGGTTTCCTCCAAATTTAATATAATATATTGACTGTGTTTATTCTTCTTCCTCGCGCCCCGTGACCTCGCCGTAGTACATGCCGACGAGCATCGTGAGCACATAGGCCTGCACCAGCGCGTGGAGCAGCGTGAACAGCACGCCCACCACCACCGGTAGGACGTAGCTGAGCGTCACATAGTGGTACACCAGCTCCGTCACCAGCAGACCCGAGAGCAGCGCACCGAACAGACGGAAGCTCATGGAAATGGGCAGCGAGAACTCCTTGAGGGCCGCGCCAGCGCCCTTGGCGCCCCGGCGGATCAGCCCGCCGAAGAAGATCACCAGATAGCTCAGGCAGCCCATGGCAATGGCGGCGTTCACGTCAGAGAGCGGCGCGGGCAGCGCCACGGAGTGTCCGTTGGTGGCAACGGCTTGCAAGCCGAACAGCTCAAAGAGCGTACTGGAAAAGATGTAGACGCCGGCGGCAAACACGTACCCGCCGATAAAGCTGGGCTTTTCCATCGGCCCGACGCCCGCCATGCCGTCCAGCAGCCCCACGATGGTTTCCAGCACCATCTGGAACCTGCCGGGGACTTCGGCGAAACGCGGGATGACGAACAGCCGGATGAGCACCGCCGCGACGAGCAGGATGCAGGTGACGGTCATCGCCGCGATCAGCGCCGGATTCACGTCCTTGATCGAGAACAGGCTGATGCGGTTCACGTCGTGGAGCACCGCGTCCCGCATGGCGATCTGTACGTCGCCGTGTCCGCCGTGTCCGCCGTGTCCGCCGGTGAGCTTCGCGCCCGTCAGCAGTACCGCGAGAATGACGATCCAGACCGCCAGCGCGGCTTTGTTGGCCGCGACCCAGCCGCCGACGAGGCCGGGCAGCTTTTTGAGCTTCTCCTTCATGCCCGGGCCCTTGGGCGTCGATGCACGATAGGCCGGCGCGGCGGCCTTGGGCTTCGGCTTGCGGATGAACGCGCTCGCGACGGTTTCCAGCGCCAGCTGGAACCGACCCGGGACAATGGTGAAGCGCGGGATGACCCGTACACGGATCAACGCCGCGCAGAGCAGCAGGATCGCTGTGATGAGCAGCATCGAGATGTTCCCGGCGCGCAGCGCCAGCCGTCCGCCGCCCGCGGCGAGCGCGAGGATCGTCAGCAGCGCCATGCTGCCCAGCCAGAGCAGGAGCGGTTTTTGGTTTTCTTTCATGTCACACCCCCTTGCAAGAGGCCAAAATCGCACAGATTAACGTGTAGCGTATCACTTTCCCGCGAAAATAGCAAGAGCGGAATGCGACCCTTTTCAAGTTTTTGCGGGAATTTAACGACGCCGGATTTCCCTTGCAAAATACGTACCGGGAGGGTATAATCCCACCTTGTTATGGATGTTGTGTTTTTCTTCAACAGCATACTGCTCGGCGTGGGCCTCGCCATGGACGCGTTCTCGGTGTCGCTTGCCAACGGCCTGAACGAGCCGGGGATGCGGCGCACCCGCGCGTACGCCGTCGCGGGGACGTTCGCGATGTTCCAGTTCCTCATGCCCATGGTGGGCTGGGTCTGCGTCCACACGCTTTTGGAACGCTTCGCGGCCTTTGAGCGCTTCGTGCCGTGGATCGCGCTGGCGCTCCTGCTCTACATCGGCGGCTCCATGCTCCGCGAGGCTCTGCACGGCGGCGAGGTGGAGGAACCCTCCGGGGTGGGCGTATTCGCGCTGCTGCTCCAGGGCGTCGCCACCTCTATCGACGCGCTGTCGGTCGGGTTTACGATTGCAAACTACGGGTTGACAGAGGCGTTGGTGTGTTCCCTCATCATCGCGGTCGTGACCTTCGGCATCTGCATGGCGGGGTTACGTATCGGCCGGGTGATGGGTCTGCGCCTCGCAGGCCGCGCCAGCGCGCTGGGCGGCGTGATCCTGATTTTGATAGGCATAGAGATATTCGTAAAAGGTGTGCTGTAAAAAAAGAAGCGGCGAAAGCCGCTTCTTTCTATTTCTGTTCCGCCGCACAGTCCGCGCTGCCGCCGCGCAGCATCTTGAGCCCGTGCTCCAACGCACCCAGTACCGCGGCCAGATTCTCCCGCGCCCCCTTGGGGCTGCCGGGGAGGTTCACGATCAACGTGCGGTTCAGGATGCCTGCCTGCGCCCGGGAGAGCATCGCCCGGGGCGTGAGGAGCATGGATGCCGCGCGCATCGCCTCCGGGATGCCGGGACAGAGCTTTTCGCACACCGCGATCGTCGCCTCCGGGGTCACGTCCCGGGGCGCGAAGCCCGTGCCGCCGGTGGTGACGCACAACGCCACGCCGTCCGCCGCCGCCTCGCGCAGCGCCTGTTCGATCTGCGCGATCTCGTCCGGCACCACCACGATCTTGTCCACGGCGTAATCCGCGCCGCGCAGCTGCCCCGCCACCGCGGGGCCGGCCTCGTCGACTCGCTCACCGCGAAAGCTGCGATCACTTACTGTAATAACTCTGGCTAAATATACCATTTACAATCAAACTCTCACTTTCCAAACCCGCAGTTGGGGTACGTGCACGGCTGGCAGCCGAGGCACAGCCCGCCCTCCCCCAGCGTGGTGAAGTCGGCGCGCGTCAGCGTCACGCCCGCCGCGATGCGCGGCAGCGCAATATCAAAGATCGTCGCTTTGGCGTACATCACGCAGCCGGGCAGACCCATGATGGGGCGTCCGTCGTCGAAGTAGCCCAGCAGGAACATGGCGCCGGGCAGCACCGGTGCGCCGTAGGTCACGATCTTCGCGCCGCTGGCCTTGATCGCGCCGGGGGTGTTGTCGTCGGGGTCGACGCTCATGCCGCCGGTGCAGAGGATCATATCCACGTTGGTATTCCGCAGCCGTTCGATGGCGGCGCGGATGTTGTCCAACCCGTCGTCCACCGTGATATGTTCTGTTATGGCGATGCCGTAGGCGGCGAGCTTGCGCTCGATGACCGGGGTGAACTTGTCCTCGATGCGCCCGTGGTACACCTCGCTGCCGGTGGTGACGACGCCCGCGCGGCGCAGCGTGAAGGGCCGCAGCTCCAACAGCGGCCTGCCGCCGACAATGCGTTCCGCCTCGGTAAGCTTCGCTTCGTCGATCACCAGCGGGATGACCCGCGTCCCCGCCAGCTTGTCCCCGGCGTGGACGGCGGTGTCGCCGTGACGGGTGGCGATCATCAGCTCGTCGATAGAATTAACCGCGTTCAGCTTCTCTAGGTCTATCAAAAATAATCCGTCTTGTTCGGCAAATATCTCGATTTTTCCCTCTTTTACCTCGCTGCGGGACATACCATCGTTGAGGCACAGGGCGCACATACGCTCTGCGGCGTCGTTTTCGTGGAGCTGGCCCTCGCCCAGTTCAAAGATGTAGAGGTTCTCCTTGCCCATGCTCAGCAGCACGGGGATGTCGTCGGCGGTGACGATGTGGCCCTTGCGGAACCGCGCGTCCTTGTACTGCCCGGGGATGATCTGGGTCATATCATGGCAGAGCACCTGCCCCACCGCGTCCACGGTTTTGATGAGCTTCATGTCAGCACCTCGATTTCGTCTCCCGCCTGGATCGTGCCCTCTTTCTTGACGATGGCGAACACACCCTCGGCGGGCATGACGCAGACGCCGACCTTCTTCTTGATCTCGCAGTCGCTGTGGCACTCCTTGCCGAGCTGCGTGATCTCCAGTTCCGTCTCCCCCACCCGCAGCCGTGTGCCGATGGGCAGCGTCCGCAGGGCGACGCCCTCGGTGAGGATGTTTTCCGCAAAGTCGCCCGCTTCCAGCGTCAATCCGCTTTGCCGCATTTTGTCGACGCTCTCGTTGGCGAGCAGACTGATTTGCCGGTGCCAGTTGCCCGCGTGGGCGTCCCCGACGATGCCGTGGTCGATTTTACACTCGATCGCCGCGACGGGGCGCTTTTTTTCGCCCTTGCGGGCACTTGTACACACGGCGAGAACCCTTGCCATAGTAACAAACCTCCTTGGAAGGAACAGGAAATAAAGGTCATTTTCGGGAATAGTCGCCGCTCTTGCCGCCGGTTTTTTCCAGCAGCCGAATGTCGGAGACGACCATGTCCTTTTGTAGCGCCTTGCACATATCGTAGATGGTCAGCGCGGCGGCGGATACCGCGTGCAGCGCCTCCATCTCCACGCCGGTCTCTCCCTTGCACTTCACCGTCGCCTCAATGTCCACCGCGTCCTCGCGCAGCGAAAAGCGCACGTCCACGCCGGTGAGCGAGAGCGGGTGGCACATGGGGATGATCTCGCTCGTGCGCTTCGCCGCCATGATGCCCGCCACCTGCGCCACCGCCAGCACGTCGCCCTTGGGTACGCCGCCGCCGCGAATGGCCTCCACGGTGGAGGGCAGCATCTGTACCGTCCCCGCCGCCGTCGCCGTGCGCTGGGTCGGGGGCTTGTCGGTCACGTCCACCATGCGGGCGCGGCCCTGATCGTTGAAGTGCGTGAAGTCCATGGAACTAGCCTCCGATTTGATTCATACAGCGCGGCGTGTCGCTGCCCTGCGACAGGTGGTGCCGCGCGGGCTTCGCCAACGCGCCGGCGCGGATGGCCGTTTCCAGCGCCGTACCGTGCAGCCCGCGCAGCGGGATCTCCGCCGCCGAGTGCAGGCAGGGCTTCAGCTTGCCGTCCGCCGTGACGCGGATGCGGTCGCAGCTCCCGCAGAAGCAGTTCGTCATGGGGCGGATCAGCCCCACCGTGCCCCGATAGCCCGGTACGCGGTACAGCTCAGCAACACCGTCGCCGCCGATGGGTTCCAGCGCCGGAACGGCTTGCAGCACCGCGTCGGCGGAGACAAAACGCTCCTTTGGGAACGCCGCGCAAACGCCCATGGGCATCAGCTCGATGAAGCGCACGGAGTAGTCGTTGTCCCTCGTCAGGTTGACAAAATCCCTGATTTCATCATCATTTACGCCGCCCATGAGCACAAAATTTACTTTTGTGTTGGTAAACCCGGCCGCGCTTGCGGCGTCGAGACCCCGCAGCACGTCGGACAACTCGCCACGGCGGGAGATGGCGCGAAAGCGCTCGGGACGCAGGGTGTCGAGGCTGACGTTCAGCCGGTCCAGTCCCGCCGCCTTCAGCTCCCGCGCCATAGCGGAGAGCCGTGCGCCGTTGGTGGTCATGGTCAGCTCCCGAAGCTCGCACAGGCTGCGCAGGG
>Ga0256407_10010141_pt1 | contig 13310 bp, 4 predicted proteins | sample RumenRJG_04DNA_FD_193489 | JGI IMG/M metagenome (GOLD analysis project Ga0256407, IMG submission 193489) | Bovine rumen microbial communities from Lethbridge, Alberta, Canada - RJG_04 | ecosystem: Host-associated > Mammals > Digestive system > Stomach > Rumen | place: Canada: Alberta | collected... | reverse complement strand
TCTTTATTGTCGTTTACATATGTACATTTACTTATTTTATTTATTTCTTTAAATTTGGAAACTTTGAAACTTTCTTTTAAGAGAGATTTTTGCTTCTGATCAAATGACATTTTTTTATTTTTTATTTTTTTTTTTTTTTTTTGTTGATTTTTTAATTTTTTTATAGGGGTTTTTTTATTTTTAGAAAGTTTTTAATTTTTCAATTTTATTTTAAAAGGTTATTTTTAAGGTTTTTTTTAATATTATTTTTGAAATTACTTTTAATATCAATAGTTATATTTTAAAATTTTATATTTTTTTCATTATTTTATAGATATTATTTTATTTGGTTATTTAAAATAATTTAATTTAATTATTTTTTTTATTAATTCATTTAAATATAATTATTTAGGATTATCTTTTAAAATTAAAATAAATTTATTATCTTCATCTAATAAATAAATTGAATTTTTATTTGGAGCAATATCCATTCTATAATAATATATTTTATCATTATAAAGAGAAAAATTAAATTTTTCTTCTAAATAAGGTAAACTTCTCAAAATTAAAAAACTATTTTTTAAATAAATAATATAATCACAAAATTTATAATCAGAAAAAAAAATAGGATTATTATCAAAATTACTTTCCTTAACTTTACAAATTAAATGACCATTAATTGAATTAACAATAAATTCTTCAGAATCATCAGAATAACATAAACAAACAGGTAAAGGTTTTTCACTTAAAAAACAAAATCTAGGTTTTTTAATATTAAAAGATCTAATTAATTTACATAAAGGTATAGTAATAATATTAACAAAATTATCATTTGAACAAGTGACAAAAGCATTCATATCATTTGAAATAAAAATATTATTTATACTTTTATTATGATTAATTAAACTATATTTTAAATTCCATAAACATTTATCAACATAATAAATATAAATAATTCCTATTGAATTTGATAAAATTACAAAATTTTCTTCATTATTTATTGATAATGATATTATTGGTAATTTATCAAATGGATGATATATAAAAATAGGTTCAATTATTTCTTTTTCTTTTTCTTTTTCTAAATTTGTTATTAATATTTTTCCATCTGAAAATCCTCCTTCAACAATTATATTTCCATTATTATAAATTAATATTGGATTCATATTTTCATATTTAATATTATTATAAATTAACTCATTTTTTAATAATTTGTATCCAAATTCAAATTCTATTTCATTAAATAATGTATTATTATCTTTATTTGTATAAATATTAATTCTAATTCCAGTTTCATTATCCCAAATAATAACAAATTCTTCATTATTAATAACTTTCATAATTAAAATTTTTTTATTAACATTAATATCATCATTTAATTCATCATTTAAATCAATTTTCAAAACTTTAATATTTTCCTTTTCCAAAAGTGAAATTTGTTTAAATTCTAAAACTTTAAAAGCATCATTTTTACAAGGAAATTTTTTAAAAAAAATTTGTTTTGGTGTAATACCAAATTCAACACATCTATAATAATACATTTTCATATTTTTATCATATTTCTCAATATTAATTTCACTAGGATAAGTAGCATTCATAAAAATATTATTTGCCTTTTCAGCTTCTTCTCCTCTTTGTTTAAATCCAAAAACTAAATCAATCCAATTATTAATATTAGAACTAACATTAAAAGATTCAAAAGCATAAAATAAAATAGTAATCATTTTATAAGGATCATCATTACTCCAAATAGGACAATTAACATTATTAACTTTAACTTTATTTCTCCTTATCCCCAAATCTAAATTATTAATATTTAAAAACATTTCAGGAATATAATAAAATTCAGGTATTAATTCTCTTAAATCACCTTTTTGTGTAGTTGCTCCATTAAAAGAATTATTAACTGATAAAAATAATCTATCTGGATCATCAAATTTTGATCCTTGTAATTCAATAATTATATTTGAATAAGGGAAAATTCTAGTTAAATAATGACATACATATATTGGATTACTATAATGACTACCAAAAATATAAGGTTTTTCATAAGTTTCAATTCCTCCTTTCATTAATAAATTTTTTTCTTTTGAATTTATTGATTGATAATCTTTAAGAAGTGATTTATATATTTTTAAATATATTTTTTTCCTTTCTCCATTATCTGAACATTCTAACATTCCCATTGGACAAGTTAAATCTCGATAAATTGAGTTTTTTATATTTAAATCTTCTTCATTTAATGTTTTTGATTTATAGTCTGTTAATATCCAAGGAAATATTGGATATTGACTTAAATCATTAAATGATCTTCCTGATAGGATATTTAAATATATTAATAATGTTGAATTTGAAATTTCGTATTTTTCCCATTTTTTTATTAAATTTGATATTGAAAAATTTTTATCTGTTGATATACCTAAATTATTTAAGATAAATGTATTATTATTTTCACCACAGAAAATTTCTACTTTTTCTTTTATTTTTTTTAATATTTTTTCATAAGAATTTTCACGAGAATCTTTTTGTTTAAAATTAAAATAATAACTTTTGTTATTTTGACAATATAATTCTAATGCTGTGTCTTTATAATAATAATTTCTTTTTAATATCATTTTTATTTCTGAATATGGAAAAAAATAATTTAGATTATCTTTATCTTTATGATGAGAAATAAAATATGAACCATAACAAGTATGTCTTACATTATCATAATTATCATCTAATTCTTCTTCTAATTTTAATTTATCATCTTTTATATTTTTTAATAATTTTTCATTTATTAAAACTTTAAATTCAATTCCTTTTTCTCTTACATAAAAAAATCCTTTTATATGATGACTTAATTTTACAAAACAACATTCATTAATTTTATCATTTTCTAAATCTTTATTAAAATCAACATATTTATAAATTTTTTCAGATTTTGAATTATAATCTAATATTTTATCAACATCAATAATTAATCTTTTATAAGGATATTCAGATTCATTTTGATTAAATAATTTTTCCATAGTAAAATTTGAAAATTTAGGAATATAATAATTAATATCTAAAATAGGAATTAAAAAAGGATGTGAAAGTGATTTTGTAAAATGATTAAATAATTTATATTTTATTTTATCTTGATTATTATAAAATAAATCAAAATTACTCCAAGGATTATTCCAAATAAATAATTGTTTTTTTAATTTTTTATAATAATTTCTCCTTTCTCTAAAATTCTTATAAGGTAATTTTAATATATTTTTAATTCCATTTTCAATTATATTTTTTATTTCAATCATTTCATTATTTATTTTATCATATTCAATAAAATCACCTTCTAAATCATTCATATGATAAATTTCTGATTTATTTTTTTCTAATCTTATCTTTGCTAAATTTAATAATACACCATAATTAACAAATAATGGATATTTATCAGAAATAAATTTATTTAAACCTGAAAAATTATCTCTGAAATTTTGGGCAATTATAATTGTATAAAATTTATCAAAATTATCATATTGCTCTAATAAAGATTCTAATTTAATTTCTTTTTCTTTTTCATTTAATTCATCATTTACTTCTGATGATTCTTCTAATAAAAAATATTCAATAAATTTATATCCTATTGTTTTAATTAGGAATTTTTTCTTATGTTTAAAGAATAAATTTTTTATATAATTTTTTTTTATATCTTGAATATATTTCCCAATTAATAAACATAAACATAATAATTCATTTATACAATTTAATAATATTGTATATGATTCATTTAAAGGGTCTTTTGATTCACTTATTTCTATTAAAAAACTTATTCCAATTCCAAAAACCATTAAAAATAAAGTTATTTTTTCTTTTGAAAAAATTAAATCAAAATCTTTTTCATTTAAACTACAAGATATTAATAATATATATCTTAAAAAAATAGAATATTTTTTTACTATTTGAATAAATTCTTTTTCATCTTTTGATAAAGTTAGTTGTAACATTGATAAATGTGATAATATTTTTATTATTGGATAATATTTTGTTGTATCTTTAGAATATGTTAATAAATCAATCATATTTACAAAATCTTTTGACATATTTTCATCTTTTGATAAAATTATATTTTCAAAAATGTATTGACTTTTTTCCATTATATCTAAATTTGAAATATTTTTTTTTAAATACTTTTCAATATTCATTTTTTTTAAAAAGTAATCAATTATCATATTCACTAAATTATTATCTATCCATAATTCATTTAAATTTAAATATTTTTTTGATGATATTCCTTCATATAGATTTATTCCTTTTAAAAAAATATTTATAAATGTTATATTTCTTTCTGAAAATGTAGGAAAAATTATATTCATATTTCCAGTTTCATATATATCTAAAATATTTTTATCTTGATGAAATACAATTAAATAATCAAATGTCATACCTATTAAAATTGAAAAAATATCTTTATCAGGTTCATTTAGAAAACTTTGTTCAATTATATTATAAAATATTTTATTAATTATTAAAGCAATTCTAACATTAATAGTTAAATTTTGAGATTTTCCTTCTTGATTTTGTAATTTAGAACAATAAGTCATAATATTTGAAATTAATTCAAATTTATCATAATAATCATCTAATTCATTAATCATATCATTTATAAATTTAATGCTAGAATTAAAAGTTGAAGTAGAATAATTTTGATAAAAGATAAGTATATCAATTACATAATTTATTAATGAAGGATAAAAAATAATTTTCTTTAATAATTTTTTATTTGATAAAATTAGTAAATGTAAATGAATATATAAAGAATTTAAATTTTCAATATTTAATTTATCACATATTTCTAAAATAATATCAATTATTAAAGTTAATTTCTCAGGAAAAAATTGAATGAATTCAGTTAAACTTTCAATAATTTTTGTATAATAAATACTCATATATCTATGATTATAAATTGTTTGTGATAATATTAAGTCATGATTATAACACATTGATGAAATGTAACTTGAATTTTTTTTAACTAAATGAAAAGCTAATTCTTTAATATCATCTTCAGTTGGATAAATATTTTCAAAATTTAAATTATGAATTTCATTATCTTTCTTTGGAAATAAATTTTGTTTAAAATAAGTTAAAGAAAATTGATATGATTTCTTATATTTATATAAATTTTGAATAAATTTGATTACATTATATTTAATTTCAATTAAATCATTTTGAAATAAGTTCATTAAAATAATTTTATATTCTTTTGATGAGTATATATTAAAAATAATTTTACTATATTCTTTGTTTTTAAAATATTTATTTGATAATTCAATTATATAATTAATTAAACAAGGTGAAATATTTAAAGATAATAAATTTACTACTTTTTTAAAATTATTTTGTACATTATCTTTTCTATCTTTAATTATTTTTTCAAGTAATATAATTAAATTATTATTTCTTATTTTAAAAACTGGATTCATAACTTTATATTTTTCAATATGAATATAAGAATTTAAATGTTCTTCACAACAAATTTCTTTTTCTTTCCAAAAAGATTTATCATTATGATATAACCCAAATATTATTTTATTTATTGGAATAAAATAATTTTTAGATCCTTCATAAAATTTTAAAACATGTTCCCAAAAATCATCTTGATATATTGGATTATATTTTTTAATTATTATATTATTATATAAAATATATTGAAAATAATATTGATAAAGTTGACTTTTTTCTGAAAGAACAAAAAGATTTTTAGCAATATCAACAATTATTTTTATAATATTATTTGTAAATATTTTTTTAGGAAATTTTTCTAAAAATAAACTAAACATTGATAAAAATTTATTTGAAATTGTATCTTCCATATTTTTCTTTTTAAAACTCAAAATGATTAAAATGATATCAAAATAAGATAATATAATATCATTATTTAAAATACATAAATTAATATTTTGATATAATAATTCAATAATAGGTAAAATTATATTTATTCCTCCAATAAGAGATATATTTTTTTGAAAACAATTATAAATATGATAATAACAATTTTCTCCAAATATTAAAGTATTTTTTTCTTCATTATTAATTAAATTATATTCATATGAAATAGGAGAATAGATACTTAAAATTGTTTGAAAATATTCTCTTCCTAGTTTTTGAAAAAATTTGTCTATTGTTTTTCTTTTTGAAAAACCAGTTGAAAATTTATTAAAAAGAATTTTATGAAATTCATATGAAATAATTTTTTTAAATAAAAATATTGAAGTTATTTTACCATAAAAATTGTTTCCTAATAAAATTGAATTAATTACTAAATCTGAATTATTTAATAAATAAGAATGTTCAAATAATAATAAAATATTATTTAAATATAAAGATATTAATAATTGTTTTTCTTTAAGTTCACAAGAAACGGTTAATTGATTCCATTCAAAAATATTTTCTATATTTAGATTTTTTATTTCATTATTCTCATTTGGAAAAAATAATTTTAAATTTGAATTATCTTGAATTGATATATTTAATATATAATTTCTACTAAAAATAAAAGATAATATATCAAAATTTTTTTTATTATTTTTCTCTGGTTTAAACCATATTGTAATACATAATTCATTTTTTTCTTTTATTGGAATTGTAATAAAGGAATTTGCATTTAAATAAAAATAATTATAAGGTTTATTAAATGTTAAACCAACTCCATATAAATGTTTTAATATTTCTAAATTTTTAATAATTAATTCATAAGATGGTGATTCAATTTCTTTTTTATGAAAAAAAATTGAAAAATTCTTTATAACATAATCTATAATTTCTTTTGAAATATCAATATTATTTACTAAACTATCAATTATATTTAGACAAAGTGAATCTATTTTTTTTTCATTATATTTATTATTTAAGTATAAATCAATAAAAACATAAAATATATTATTTTTATAATATTTTTGAAATAGAATAATATTCAAAGAATTAAGTGAAAAACTCTCATTAAGAACATTTAAAATTTTAATTATTGATAAGGAATTTAAATTATTATTATTTTGAATTAATTGATCAATTAATTTATTAATATGAGTATTTTTATATATATAATATATTCCATTATTATTTGGATAATTTTGAAAAACTTCACAAATTAAACTTGAAATATTATCATTATTATAAATATTATCATTTTCCATTTAAATATTTAGAAAATTCATTTTTAATAAAAAAATATTTAATATTAATAATAAATAATGTTAGATGAAGAGAATAATGCAGCTTCTGATAAAATACTATTAAATAATATTGTTAAAATCAATAAAGAAAAAAACAAAGGAAAAAATATAATAAAAGAAAATAATAAATCATTTACAAACAATCAGACAAATAATTTTAATTTTCCAACAATAAATTCAAAACTTAGAAATTCATCTTTAAGTCAAATATCAACTTCATTAAAAAAAACAATAAATCAATCATCAATAATTAAATTATTTAACACAAAAAATAATACAACAAAAAATAATGAAAAAAAAATAAAATTGAATAAAAATTCTTATAATCATTTTAAATTAGATTATGATAATTTTGAAAATAAATATTTTAAAAATAATTTATTTCACAATAAATTATTTTCATCATCATTATTATCTTGTACAAAAAGAAATTATAATACATTTTTACCAACACCTAATGAATCATTAAGTGATGTAAGAAATGATAATAATTATTATAAATTTAGATCAAAAAAAATTTTATTAAAAAAAATGATACAATCAAACTTAGAAAATAATAATAAAAAAATGAAAATATCTTCAAAAATTAAACTATTATCTAAATTAGAATCAATAAAAAAATATAAATCCTTTACATATTATATAAAAGAAGGAAATAATGGTAAATTAATAGAAAAATGTCTTCAAACAAGAGAAAATTTTATTCCAGTATCAAAAGAATCATATGCAAATTTAATTTGGACTCCTTTATCTTGTGATATTGATTTTAAAAATTTAGAAAATAAATATCAATATATTAATCATCTTGAATATCATAATGAGTTATCAAATAAAATGAAATTATTTTTTAATTTAATTCATTATTGTGAATTAAATGATATTGATTTATTTTCATTTTTTCCTTTAACAATAATATTTCAATTTGAAGATAAATCATTTAATAAACAATTAAATGGATTTAAACAATTATATTCTGATATACCAAATTTATTAAATTATTCTACTACATTATCTCATTATTATAAATTTAAAGCAATTGATAAAGTTTATTCTGATTATTGTTCAATTAAATTAAGTTCTCAAATAGGAAATTTACAAAGAATGGAAATTCCTCATACACATTATAATGGAAGAAATATTTGGATAATTAAACCAATAAATTTAAATAGAGGAAGAAATATAAAAGTTTTATGTGAATTAAAAGATATTGTTAATGAAATTAAAATGTTAAATGAAACTAAACATTTAATTATTGATGATGATGAATCAAATAAAAAAAGAAAAATTGGTCATCTTATTGTTCAAAAATATATTGAATGTCCTTTACTTTATAAAGGAAGAAAATTTGATATTAGAATTTGGGTTCTTTTTATTTTTAAAGATGAAAAATTAAGTTTATATGTTTTTAAAGAAGGACATTTAAAAGCAACTTGTGATAGATTTGATATTAATTCATCTAATATATATATTCATTTAACAAATTATAGTATACAAAAAAATAATTCTAATTTCTCAAAAGAAGAAATTGGAAATGAAATTTCATTTCAAGAATTTCAAAATGATTTAAATAATAATGAAAAAACAAAAGTTAATTTTTATAAAGATATATTTCCTAAAATTTGTAATATAATTAAAATAACTGGAAATTCTGTAAAAACAAGAATTAATTTATCAAATAAAAATAATTGTTTTGAAATATTTGGATATGATTTTATAATTGATTCAAATTATAATCCATTTTTATTAGAAGTAAATACTAATCCTGGATTTGAAGAAAGTTCTCCTTTAATTAAAATTTTAATTCCAAGAATGATTGATGATGCATTTAAATTAACAATTGATACTTTATTTAAAATTGAAGATACATTTAATAAAAATTCATCTTTTCCTGTTAATGGATATAAAGATGATGAAAATATGTGGTTAAAATTAAAATTAAAATAAATATTTATTATGATATAATATTTATAATATTATTTTTTTCTTAAATAGTTTTTATATGATTATAATAAAACTTTTAATATAAAATTTTTATTTTTTATGAAAAATTAATTTTTAATTTTTTTTTCACAATTTATGGATTCATTAAAAGATAATTTAAATAATAATGAATCTATTAAGTTTAATAATGATTTTTATCCAGATTTTGAAAATTTATCTGAGGGAACTTTAAGAAGATATCAAGCTTATTTTAATTTAAGAACTGAAAATGGGGGTATTGCAAAGAAAAAAGATGAATTAATTAATTTAGTAAAAGAACATTTTAATAAATTTGAAGTTGATAATGATATTGTAATTGAAAATTTTATTAGAATTGAAAAAGATCAAACAAATGAAAAAAATAATTCTATAAGAAAATCATTAAGAATTCAAGAAAAAGGAATAGCCAAATTTTTAGATAATTTTAATGCTAAATCATAAAAGTATTTAATTTAAAAAACAAAGAAAAAATATAAAATAAATTATAATTAATTTATAGAAACTAATTATTGAAAATTCTAAATTCCCCAAAAAAAAAACTCTATACTATAATTATACTATGATATTTTAATAGTTATTTTTACCAATACTATATCTTTTCTTTAATTTATTTTGAATAAATAATAAATGAGAAATATATTTATAACCTAATTGAAGTCGATTTTTAACAAATAATGATGTATATTTTGTAATTTTACCATATTTTCCATCATTAATATCTTTAATTGCTAATATCACAATTAAATATCTCCAATTTAATAATGATATTTTAAGTAAATTATATATTAATAAATTTTCCCTTTTATTAATTAAATATTTTAACATTCTATATTTTCTACCTACTACAAATTTTTTATTTCTATATAAAAAACTAATTTGAATATTAGAATGAAAAATTTTTATAAAATTCATTCCAGTATTATTTCTTAATATTGAAAATTTACTTTTTAATATTCTATTATTTTTATTTCTAATAGCATTTAATGCTTTTAAAAATTGTATTCTTTGAGTTCTTATAAAGATTAATTCTTTAAATTGATTATATGATTTAATTATTAATTTTTTTCTTTTTTTACTTTGAATATTCCAAGTTAATAAATGATCTTTTAAATTATTTTGAACAATATCAAATACTTTTTTTAATAATTTATGTTTGAAATATTCATAAATTTTATTATAAACATATTTATTAATTCTTTCTCTTAAGAGATGTTTTCCATTAATTTTCATATTTAATATATTACTTAATTGTTTTAATTTACTTATTATCATTTTATTTGAAAAAGCTTTTCTTGTTTTTTTAAATTTTTTTAAAGAAACATATTCAGAAATTTTCTTTGATGCTAATTTTAATATTATAATTTGAGCTCTTTTTAACCACTCTTTTAAATATTTATTTAATTTATTTGTATTTTTTTCATCTGTAAATGTATGAACTCTTTTTAATTTATATAATTTTTGATTTCTCCAAATATCAAAATATTTTTTTAAATCATAATATTGATATATTTGTGACATTTTTTCTAAATGATTTTTTTTTGGAATATTCTTTAAAATTTGAAAACTTTGTTTTAAGTTTTTTATATCATTTTGTTTTAAAAGTTTTATTAAATATTTCTGTTTTATTTTTTCAATATTATCTTTATCACCATAATAGAATTCTTTACTTTTTATTATTTGATATAATCTTGTTAAAAAATACGATTTATCAATATATTCTCTTTTCTTAAAAATTTTTTCTTCAATTAAAGTAATAAATAACATTAATTTTAAGTCATTCATTGGTTTTGAATAATTTTTATAAATGTGATTATACATTTTTAATGTATTAAATCTTTTTCTTAAATAAGTATTAATACAATATTTTAAATTATTTTCATTTACTTTATTCACAATATCATCTAAAAATTTTTCTCTTTCTGATATTTTTTTAACATTTTTTCTCCAATGTAAAAATCTAATTAATAATAAATTTTTTTCTTTAAATTCTTCTAATTTTTCTTCATAAATATTATCAAATGTATTTTTTTTCCATTTTAAAAGGAATTTCTTTAAATCATATAATCTTTTCTTTTTATTTTCATTTCTAAAAATTTTGTTTAATTTCAATGCTTTTATTTTTCTTGGAATTTCTTTATTTTCATTTTTAAATATTTCAACATTTGTGATTTCTTTATTCCAATTATTAAAATATTTTCTACAAACAATTTTATTAATTTGATTAATAAACTTTTTATTTTTATAATAATCTTTAAACAAATTAAAGTTTTCTTTAATACAATTTTTATATAATATATGGAATATATTTTTTAAAGTATATGATTTAGAATATTTCAATATATTTTTAAAAGATTTCTGTAATTGAATTTTTTTAACAAATTTATCTAATTTTTCTAATATAATTGGTAATTGATATGTAAATGATTTCCTTTTTAAATTTTTTAATTGAGTTTTACATATTTGATTTTTTTTCAAAGATAACATTGTTTTAAATGATTTAATCTTTTGGGAATTTTTAACCCATTTAAAAAAATAATCTTTTGTAAATTTATAATCTACTAAATTTTTAAGTAATTGATTATTATTATATAAATTCATTAATTTTTCATTAATATCAATTAATTCTTTTTTAGATAAAACTTTTTTAAAGAATTCAAATTCATTTTTAATTTTCTTATTAACTTTTAAATTCCAAACTTGTAATCTTTGAAAAAATCTATGAAATTTATTACATTTATTATTAAATTTAATATTATCATTTTTATATTTTAATTTATAATAAATATAAGGATGATTATAAAATGCACTTTTCCTAATAAAATTATCATTATATCTTAATAAAAATCCTCTAATACATTTTTGAAGAAAAATAATTTTTAAATAAGTATCATAATCCAAAACTTTTTTACTATACAAAGATCTTTTTTTATAAGGTTTAGAGAAAATTTTTTCTCCATCTTCTAAAATTCTTTTCCTAAGATAATAATCTTTATGTTTCTGTTGAATAAAAATAACTTTTTTCCTAACAACATTATAAATTTTCAAAAGTGAAAAATTATTAAACAAAATAGTAAAAAAATCTTGAACTCTATGTTTAAAATAAACATTATTAACTCTACTAATAAAAGGTAAAATATAATTAATTTTATGTAAAGAATCCAAAATAGCACATCTACACAAAAAACCTCGATAAACACTTTGAATTTTAGTACTTAATAAAAAATATGAATTACATAAAGAAATACATCTCCACCATTTTTGAATAATAATTGCATTATGAATTAATTTAATTTTTTTTTGATAATTATCTGGTTTAATTCTATATGAATATTGTAATCTTCTTGCATGTACTGCTGCATTTTTTGCATCATCATATTTTATTTCTATTATATGATTTGTATGTTCTCTTTTAAATTTTGGTATTTTTGTTAAACCACTTCCAAATAATATTATTGATGATGCTCTTCTTATTGGTTTTTTTATTTGATCCATTAAATCTTCTTCTGTTTCTGATTTAGTTTTGTTTAATAATTTTGAATATAATATTAAGTTGTTTTGTTTAAATTTTTTTTTCTTTTTTAATATTATTTTTGAATATTTGTGATTTGTGAATATTTCGTAAAAGTATTTTTGAAAATTGTTTTTTGTTTGGTTTTTATCTAAAAATATTAAAATTTTATTTTTTGGGAATTTAAATTTTTTTTTGAAGTATATTTTGTTTTTTAATATGTCAATTTCTTTATTTGATAATTTATGATTGACTTTTGTTTCATTTAAAATATCAATATTTGAAATTGGAGAAATCAAATTTGTAGGAGAATTTATCATATTTAAATTTGGATTATTAATAAATTTTATTTCTCCTTTTATTAAAACAGGTTTTTTATTTGAAGTAATTTTCTTTTTTCCATTTTTTGGGGTTTTTTTTTTATTTTTATTTATTAATAAATCCAAATTAACAGGGATGTCCATAATATTAACTTCAGACATATTATAAATTATTTTTTTGATTTATTGAGATAAAAAAAAAAAAATAAAAAAATATTGAAATAAAATTATTTTTTATAATTACAATAATACTAATTTTAATACTTTTTTAATTTATTAAATTTTCAAATTAATAATCAAAATTAAATGAATTATATATAA
>Ga0256407_10010140_pt1 | contig 13310 bp, 6 predicted proteins | sample RumenRJG_04DNA_FD_193489 | JGI IMG/M metagenome (GOLD analysis project Ga0256407, IMG submission 193489) | Bovine rumen microbial communities from Lethbridge, Alberta, Canada - RJG_04 | ecosystem: Host-associated > Mammals > Digestive system > Stomach > Rumen | place: Canada: Alberta | collected... | reverse complement strand
CGGTATAGACGGTATACCTCTTGCTGCAAATGGCAACGATCCAGACTGGAACGAAGATAATCCTTACTTGTTTTCATCTCTTTTGGTAATTTAGGTATCAACCTTATTTACAAAAAGACAGGGGCTGCTGGAGAAAGTTTACGGAGGCCTCGGTAAAATTCACCCACTGTCAGACCATCGGACAAGTGACTCGCCAACTGACATCTGGAGTATCAGTGCCATGAAGAACGCAGAGCATAGGAGGCGATGTGTTTATCAGTTGCTGCAACTTGCCAACTGAAAATATTGGCCAATCCTTTTGTTTTGCCCTCACTTAATCGTATCTTTGCCAGTGGAAAAAGATTTAGTTGCCGAACCAGAAACAACCATAACATATACAGTAACCCCATAACCCGCAATGCCGATGAAATAGCAATGAACCGTAAGACATATTGAAATTGAAGCGTTAGCTTTATTCTTGTTATCTGAAATTTCGCCAAAATTTAAGTAGCACACAAGAGTATTTGCCTAATGCTCACGTCAGCGTATGACGTGGGCTTTTACTCGTTTAAGTGTGCAATGGTGTTTGGCGATACCTCAGATAACGTAGACGAAGTTTTAGTCCACGTTTTCTTTTTCTGTCTTTTCCCCCAGCTTTGGACTACCTACACTTTATTAACTTAAAACCAAACCAATTATGAAAAGACTTTTATCACTTTCCGCATTCCTGATGACAGCCATGATGTCATTTGCTGTAGCTTACGATTTCAAGGTGGACGGCATCTATTATAATATTACGTCATCAACAGCACCTTATACCGTTGAGGTAACTGGTGGTTATAATCAATATACTGGTGCTGTCACCATTCCCAAGTCTGTTACTTATAATGGGAAGACCTATAGTGTGACGAGTATAGGCGATGATGCGTTCTATGGCTGCAGCGGCCTTACTTCCATAACCATCCCCAACAGCGTGACGAGCATCGACGAATATGCGTTCGAGGGTTGTAGAAGCCTGACATCAGTCACCATCCCCAACAGCGTGACGAGCATCGGCAGCTATGCGTTCAGAGACTGTAGCGGCCTGACCTCCGTCACCATTCCCAACAGCGTGACGAGCATCGGCTATGATGCGTTCTATGGTACAGCATGGTACGACAATCAACCCAATGGATTGGTATATGCAGGTAAGGTAGTTTATGAATATAAAGGAAAAATGCCAGCAAACACATCAATTACATTGGATGAAGGAACATTAGGAATAGCAGTTCTTGCGTTCTATTATTGCAGTGGCCTGACCTCCATCACCATTCCCAGCAGCGTGACGAGTATTGGCTATGATGCGTTCCGTGGTTGTAGCGGCCTGAAAAAGGTAATTGTTCCAGATATAGCAGCTTGGTGCAATATCTCATTTGGCTATGATAGTGCAAATCCTTTGTATTATGCTAAGCATATATTCAGTGACGAGAATACTGAGATAACGGATTTAGTAATCCCCAACAGCGTGACGAGCATCGGCAATTATGCGTTCAGGAATTGTAGCAGCTTGACATCAGTCACCATCCCCAACAGCGTGACGAGCATCGGCTATGAAGCGTTCTATGGCTGTAGCGGTCTGACATCCGTCACAATAGGCAACAGCGTGACGGGCATCGGCAGTTCTGCGTTCCGTGACTGTAGCGGCCTGACCTCTGTCACAATAGGCAACAGCGTGACGAGCATTGGCAGTTCTGCGTTCGAAGGCTGCAGCGGCCTGACATCAGTCACCATCCCCAACAGCGTGACGAGCATTGGCGATAATGCGTTCTATGAATGTAGAGGCCTGAAGTCCGTCACCATTCCCAACAGCGTGACGAGCATCGGCAGTTCTGCGTTCTGGAATTGTTACAGCCTGACATCCGTCACCATTCCCAACAGCGTGACGAGCATCGGCTTTGCTGCGTTCTATAACTGTAGCGGCCTGACATCCGTCACCATCCCAAACAGCGTGACGAGCATCGGCAGTTGTGCGTTCTCTGGCTGTAGCGGCTTGACATCGCTCAGCATACCCAACGGCGTGACGACCATCGGCAGCTATGCGTTCCAAAATTGTAGCGGCCTGACATCCATTGAAATCCCCAACAGCGTGACGAGTATAGGCAGCTATGCGTTCGATGGTACTGCATGGTACAATAACCAGCCAGAAGGATTGGTCTATATAGGAAAAGTAGCATATAAATATAAAGGAACGATGCCTAAAAATACTGTGATAGATTTGGAAGAAGGGACTTTGGGAATAGCAGGTGACGCTTTCTATAATTGCAGCGGCCTTACTTTCATAACCATCCCCAACAGCGTGACAAGCATCGGCTATTATGCGTTCTCCGGCTGTAGCGGTCTGACCTCTGTCACAATAGGCAACAGCGTGACGAGCATCGGCAGCTATGCGTTCGATGGCTGTAGCGGCCTGACATCCGTCACCATTCCCGGCAGCGTGACGAGCATCGGCGAATATGCGTTCTATTATTGTAGCGGTCTGAAGGAAATCACATCATATATACGAGAGCCGTTTGAACCAGGTCGCTCGTGTTGGTATAACGTAAACAAGTCCATTCCACTGTATGTACCAGCAGGAACGAAAGAGAAATATCAAAGTACAAATTACTGGAATGAATTTACGAACATCATTGAGTTTGGTGGTGAACGCATAGAGCCATTAACGGAACCACAGGAAGTGGATGTTGCCGTTGTGCCTGACCAGATAAGTCTGAACAGTATGGTTGTCGGCAACACCTATTATGTGCTGGATGCGGACAACGGCGACGGTGCGGATAGCGAGAACGGTTGCGTGGTAATAAACACAACTACTACAGATGAAGCCGTAGACGGCATTGCAGGCAAGGACGTGAGCGATGCGAGCGTGAAAGCTGCCTTCAAAGGTTTCATCTTCATGGTGCCGGCAGGAACGGGCACAATCAGCATCAATGCCGAGACTCTCGGCACAAGCTCGCTGAAGGTGAAGATTGGCAATCAGGCGGCGCAAGCCTTCCAGCTGGCTGAGCGCACTACAGTGCAGATACCCTACACCGTTGCGGAGCCTACCTACGTATATATCTATGCCGGAACGGGTACACAGGCAGCAAGGTCTGTGGGGGCAGCCAGAGCAGCGGCAGCCGAGAACAGCGTGAAGGTTTACAGCTACAAGTGGGAGCCGGCAGAACCGACGGGCATCAACTCAGTTGACAATTCGCAATCAGCAACTGGCAACGAGGCTGGCGATTGGTATACCATAGACGGCAGAAAGCTGAGCGGCAAGCCCGCGCAGAAAGGCATCTACATCGTTAACGGACGGAAGGTGGTCGTGAAGTGAATAACAGAACTTAATAAAGAACAATTATGAAACGAATTTTATTTTTATCCCTATGCCTGATGGCAGCCATGATGTCCTTTGCCCACGACTTTGAAGTTAAAAATGCAGATGGGAAAACCATCTATTACAAAATCACCCCGTCGTCAGACTTTACAGTTGCCGTTACATATAGAGGAGAATATCCCTATTCATATAGCAATGAATATACTGGTGATGTCACTATACCCGAGTCTGTTTCCTATGGAGTGAAGACCTACAGCGTGACGAGCATCGGCGATTATGCGTTCTCTAGCTGTAGCGGCCTGACATCCGTCACTATCCCCAACAGCGTGACGAGCATCGGCAGCTATGCGTTCTATGGCTGTAGCGGCCTGACATCCGTCACCATTCCCAACAGCGTGACGAGCATCGGCAGTAGGGCGTTCTCTGGCTGTAGCAGCCTGACCTCTGTCACAATAGGCAACAGCGTGACGAGCATTGGCGATTATGCGTTCGCATATTGTAGCGGCCTGACATCCGTCACTATCCCCAACAGCGTGACGAGCATCGGCAGCTATGCATTCAGTGATTGTGACGGCCTGACATCTGTCATAATACCTAACAGCGTGACGACCATCGGCGATTATGCGTTCTCCGGCTGTAGGGGCCTGACCTCCATTAAAATCCCCAACAGCGTGGCGAGCATTGGCATTTCTGCGTTCGCATATTGTAGCGGCCTGACATCCGTCACTATCCCCAACAGCGTGACGACCATCGGTTACGAGACGTTCTATGGCTGCAGTAGCCTGACATCAGTCACCATCCCCAACAGCGTGACGACTATTGCTTCGAGAGCGTTCGCCGTCTGCAGTGGCCTGACATCAGTCAACATTCCAGAAAATGTGACGACCATCGGCGTTTATGCATTCTATGGCTGCAGCAGTCTGACCTCAATCGAAATCCCCAACAGCGTGACGAGCATCGGCAGTTATGCGTTCGATGGCTGTAGCGGCCTGAAATCCATCGAAATCCCCAACAGCGTGACGAGCATCCGCAGTTCTGTATTCTCTAATTGCAGCAGTCTGACATCCGTCACCATCCCCAACAGCGTGACAAAAATAGGCGATGAAGCGTTCTATAATTGTAGTAGCTTGACCTCAGTTATCATTCCCAACAGCGTGACGAGCATCGGCGGTTCTGCGTTCTCTGGCTGTAGCGGCCTGACATCCGTCACCATCCCCAACAGCGTGACGAGCATCGGCAGTTCTGTATTCTCTAATTGCAGCAGTCTGACATCCCTCACCATTCCCAACAGCGTGACAAGCATCGGCAGTGGTGCGTTCGGTGACTGTCGCGGCCTGACATCAGTCACAATAGGCAACAGCGTGACGAGCATTGGCATTTCTGCGTTCGCATATTGTAGCGGCCTGACATCCGTCACTATCCCCAACAGCGTGACGAGCATCGGCAGTAGGGCGTTCGAAGGCTGTAGCGGTATGACCTCTGTCACAATAGGCAACAGCGTGACGGCCATCGGCGATTATGCGTTCTTATATTGTGACGGCCTGACCTCTGTCACAATAGGCAACAGCGTGACGAGCATCGGCAGCGGTGCGTTCGATAGCTGTAGCGGTCTGACATCCGTCACTATTAATAGCAATAGCATCATATCTAATACTTCATCAGAATCTAATTTAAAAAACATTTTTGGAAGCCAAGTTAAATCCTATATTATAGGAGACGGCGTAACACACATAGGCAGCTATGCGTTCTATAACTGTAGCGGCCTGACATCAGTCACAATAGGCAACAGCGTGACGAGCATCGGCAGCGGTGCGTTCTATGGCTGTAGTGGCCTGACATCCGTCACCATCCCCAACAGTGTGACGAAGATTGGCAGCTATGCGTTCGCTGAATGTAGCGGCTTATCCACCGTGACTCTCCCTGACGATTTAGTGTTTACAGGTGATAATGCTTTCCCAAATAAATCCACTATGAAGTTATATGTAAATATCGGTAGTAAAACACTTTTAGCTTTATGGAACGAAGGGTATGATTATGTATATGATGATATAGAAACACAGAACAGGCTGCAACCATCCTCGTCGTTGTACCTGAGTAGTTCTACACAGACATCGCTGACTATCAATATAGATAGCAAGTATAGTGGATATACATTTACCTGTGATGGAAATAATATAGGTAGTGGCGGCATAACGAAAACAGGACTGTACCCTGGGCAGTCTCAAAGTTTTTCAATTACAGTCAAAAAAGACGACCTTTCCCATTCTTTTTCCGAAGAATTCAGAACTAAAGATATAGCCCCGATTGTCAGTGGCATCGTGAGTGCTTCATCAATAAAGGCAACAGGCTCGTACACAAAGGGCGATGCTGTTGTTACAAAGACTGTAATCAAGTGTAATGGTAAGGAGATAGAAGGAGACAATCTTTCTGTATGCGGTCTCACTCCTAACAAATCGTACACCGTAGACTATATAATTACGGTTCAAGGTAACAAGACCTACGAAGATAGTAAGACCTTTAAGACCAGTGAGCTAACAATGACCACCGAGCAGCCGAAGGTGGTGTCCGTTGGTAACGTAATTGTTTCGGCGAAGGCCAATGTAGACGACGCGGAGACAAATGTGGGCTTCGAGTGGCGGCGCACGGACTGGACGGATGAATTCAAGTCGAACACCGGCACGGCATATATGTATGAGGGCACGATGGAGGGATATATCCGCAACCTAAATGCTGAGAAGCTGTGGAAGTTCCGCCCGTACTACTTGGCAGACGACGGCACATACTACTATGGCGACTGGATGGGACTCGACCCGACTAACACCTCTTACTTCGAGCCGACGGTACACACATACGCCAATATCAACATTGAGGGCAACACGGCACTGGTGAAGGGATATGCGCTCGGCGGCACGGACAAGATAACCGTGCAGGGCTTCAAGTACTGGAAGGCTGCCAACCTTGCACCCTCTGGCGACTTAGCGCCTGAGGCACGAAAGGCATCTCCTGCCATCCCAGCCGATGCCGAGACCATAGAGGCAGAAGGCCGCGTGATGGAGGCTACGCTCTCTGGCCTTGACTACGAGTGTACCTACAGCTATGTGGCTTTCGCAAAGACAGATGAAGGTACGTTCTACGGTGAAGTGAAGACTTTCACCACTGGACCCAACACCACCGGCATTGAGGTTGTGCGCGATGCAGACTCTGAAACTAAAGCTGTTGACGACAAGGTGAAGGGCATCTATACGCTCACAGGCGTTAAGCTAAGCGACGATGCGGCAGACCTGAGGATGCTGAAGCGCGGCATCTACATCGTGAACGGACGGAAGGTAGCCGTGAAGTAAACGCTTGCTCGGCTATCTCTCCCTACGGTGGGAAAACGAACACTCCCTGCAACCGCAAGATTGCAGGGAGTGTGTCAGTTAGTTTAGATACAATATTGGAGATTATATCTTCTTCAACAGGTAGCCCAGTCCCTCGTACTGCTGTTTCCAGAGCTCTATTTTCTTGTTTATCTTCAGCGTGTCGATGTTTTGGTTGAGCCTCGGATCGGTCAGCTGTTGCTCAAGAAGCTCTATATAGTGCTTCACAGCCTCCATTTTCGCCCTCACGGTTTTCTTTTTCGGATAGCCGCGACGGTCTACTTCCTTCTGGTAGGTTTCCGAAATCTCGTTGATTTTGGTGCCTGTCTCCTCATAGTCAGCCAGCCACTCCTGATAGTAGGCATCCACTTTCAGGTTCTCCACAGGCTCCATCTCCTGGGCATCAGCCACAGCAGGCGCACCCGAAAGAGCCAGCACGCAGAGCAGCGATGTGATGTTTCGTTTCATAATTGTTTTGTTTTTATGTGTGTTGATATGGTTTTTAATTTCACAAAGGTAAGAAAAACGAATGGAAAAAGTAGTTGAGGTAGGCTGAAAAATCGTAAATTTGCATTTTCAACAGTTACTTATCATGGCAGATTTCATAGATATTCGCGGTGCGCGTGTAAACAATCTGAAGAATGTTTCGCTCAGAATACCCCGCGACAAGTTTGTTGTCGTGGCCGGAGTTAGCGGTTCGGGCAAGTCGTCGCTGGCTTTCGACACCCTTTATGCCGAGGGGCAGCGGCGCTATGTGGAAAGTCTCTCGTCGTATGCACGGCAGTTTCTCGGTCGAATGGCAAAGCCCGAGTGCGACTTCATCGAAGGTCTGCCGCCGGCGATAGCCATCGAGCAGAAGACCATCTCGCGCAACCCGCGCTCCACAGTGGGCACACAGACCGAAATCTACGAATATCTGCGCCTGCTCTACGCACGCATAGGCCGCACCTACTCGCCCGTGAGCGGACAGGAAGTGAAGAAACACACCGTCGACGACGTGGTAGAGTGCATGAAAGGCTTCTCCGACGGCACTCGCTTCGCTGTCATGGCTCCGCTCCATGCCCACCGCGACCGTTCACCGTACAGTCAGCTCGAGATGATGGTGCAGCAGGGCTACGCGCGCGTATATTATAAAGGTGACTTCCACCGCATCGACGACCTGCTCGACGATGCCGACATCAAGGCGCTCGATGCCGAGGGCACCGACTTCCCCGAAGAGAGCCCCGTATATCTTGTTGTCGACCGTATGTCGGCAGCCACCGACAAAGGCACCCTCTCGCGGCTTGCCGACTCGTGCGAGACGGCTTTCTATGAGGGGCACGGCGAGTGCCGGCTTATGTTTCTGCCCTCGAAGCTGGTCTACGACTTCTCAACACGCTTCGAAGCCGACGGCATGACCTTCGAGGAACCTACCGAACAGATGTTTGCCTTCAACTCTCCCGTTGGAGCCTGCCCCACCTGCGAGGGCTTCGGCTCGGTCATAGGCATCGACGAAAAGCTCGTGGTGCCCAACACGTCGCTGAGCGTCTACGAGGGATGCGTGCAGTGCTGGCACGGCGAGAAGATGAAGATATGGCAGCAGGAGTTCTGCCGCCGGGCAGCCAAAGACAACTTCCCCATCTTCAAACCCTACTACGAGCTGTCGCAGAAGGAGAAGGATATGCTCTGGCACGGCCTTCCCTCCGACCGCAACAGGCCCGACGAGCAGAAGGTGTCTATCGACTCGTTCTTCAAGATGGTGACGGACAATATGTATAAGATACAATACCGCGTGATGATGAGCCGCTACCGTGGGCGCACGGTATGCCCTACGTGCCGCGGTATGCGCCTGAAGCCCGAGGCAGAATACGTGAAGATATGCGGAAAAAGCATCACCGACCTCGTAGCAATGCCCGTGAGCAATCTCCATAAGTGGTTTGCCGACCTGCAGCTCACCGACCACGAGCGCATGATTGGCAAACGGCTGCTGGCAGAAATAAACAGCCGCCTGCACTTCCTTGTAGAAGTGGGACTGGGCTACCTCACCCTGAACCGCATGGCGAACACCCTGTCGGGTGGCGAAAGTCAGCGCATCAACCTGACAACACAGTTAGGCAGCTCGCTCGTGGGGTCGCTCTACGTGCTCGACGAGCCGTCGATAGGCTTGCACTCGCGCGACACCGACCGCCTCATCAGTGTGCTACGGCAGCTCCGCGACGTGGGAAACACGGTGGTGGTTGTGGAGCACGACGAGGAGATAATGCGCTCAGCCGACTACCTTATAGACGTTGGACCGGATGCCGGACGCCACGGAGGCGAGATTGTTTACGAGGGATGCCCTCCTCCCGCCCTAAAAGAAAAACCAGGAACACAAGCTCCACTCCCTTGGGGAGGGGCTGGGGATGGGTCTCGCTCCCATTCGGTTGCCTATCTCACTGGCCGCGACACCTTAGAGGTGCCCGGCAGCCGACGACCGTGGAACATGAGCATCGTGGTGAAGGGCGCAAGGATGAACAATCTGAAAGGCATCGACGTGAGATTTCCGCTGAACGTGCTCACCGTGGTGACTGGAGTGAGCGGCTCCGGCAAGTCGTCGCTCGTCAGGGGAATACTCTATCCGGCTCTGAAACGCCATCTCGACGAGGTGGCGGAGGCTCCCGGCGAATACAAGGAACTGGCTGGTGACTGGCAGCAGATAAGTCATGTGGAGATGGTAGACCAGAATCCTATCGGCAAGAGCACCCGGTCCAATGCAGCCACATACGTGAAAGCCTACGATGCAATACGCCAGCTGTATGCGCAACAGCCGCTGGCGAAGCAGATGGGCTTCACGGCGCAGTACTTCTCGTTCAATGCCGAGGGCGGACGATGCGAAGAATGTAAGGGTGCAGGCACCATAACGGTGGAGATGCAGTTCATGGCCGACCTCGTGCTGGAGTGCGAGGAGTGCCACGGCAAGCGTTTCAAGAAAGACATTCTCGACGTGCGCTTCCACGAAAAGAACGTCAACGACGTGCTCGACATGACTGTTGCCGAGGCTATCGAGTTCTTCGACAAATGGGGTGAGCGAGCCATTGCCGACCGCCTGCGGCCATTGCAGCAGGTGGGACTGGGCTACATAAAACTCGGCCAGAGCTCATCGACACTCTCAGGAGGCGAGAACCAGCGAGTGAAGCTGGCCTACTTCATCGGTCAGGAACGCCAGCAGCCCACACTCTTCATATTCGACGAGCCGACAACAGGCCTCCACTTCCACGACATACGCCGACTGCTGAGTGCCTTCGACGCACTGATTGAGCACGGCCACACCGTGCTGGTGATTGAGCACAACCTTGATGTGGTGAAAGCTGCCGACTACGTGATAGACCTTGGTCCCGAAGGTGGCGACAAGGGTGGCGAGATAGTGTGTGTGGGAACGCCCGAAGAGGTGGCGGCTTCCAACAAAGGATACACAGGGAAGTATCTTCTCGAGAAGCTGAAGAGCTGACGCAGCGGAGGATTTACTTCTCCACCGTCTTTCTGATAGTAAGCTGAAGCAAGTCGTAGTAGCTTCCGTTGTAGATGTCGAGGTCCACATTACCACGAATACCGGGCAGTCTTCCGGCATCGGTATGCTGCCAGAACTTCCACGGGCCGTCGTATTCCATGCGGTCAACATAGTAGTGGGCTATCCAATAAGGGTATCGGTCGAAGCGTTCGTCGTCGAGAAACTGCTGCTTGAAGCGATAGTAGGTGTAGATGATGGGCTTGGTGTGGTAGTGTTGCTCCATGATCTGTAACCATTCAAGTATCTGTTCCTGGAACTCGGCTATCGTCTTGTCCTGCGGTTTGTGCTCTACGTCGAGTATCGGAGGCAGGTCGCCCTCCTCAAGATGAACCTGCTCGATGAAGAAGCGAGCCTGTTTCTTGGCCGGAGTCTTGTTGCTCCAGAAGTGGTAAGCCCCCCTGAGGAACCCTGTTTCGCGTGCGAAATGGAAGTTCTCGCGGAAGTTTTCGTCCACATGATCGGCTCCTTCGGTCGACTTAACGATTACAAACCTCAATGGGCAACGCGTAATCATGGCGTTGCGAAGCAGGTCCCAGTCAATCTTTCCTTGGTAATGGCTAATGTCTATGCCGTGTATCTCGTATCCCTCAGGATATTTTGCATCGCCATAGAGAGCTCTCCAGCGGAAGCCCGTGGGGCTGACGAAGAATGTATAGAAGCCCCACACATATACGCAGACCATAACCACAGCTATAATCCACTTCAACCAAACCGGCATACGGTGCCTGTCGCCCGGTTGCAGTGATGTTATGTGTCGTTCGTTAAGCATCTGCCGTGTCGGAGTTATTCTGTTATAGCGATACATAAAACCGCGAGCCGGACTTGAAAACCGATGTTCAAGGCCGGTTCGCGGTATATAGTTCAGTCAGGATTTACTTCTGCTGCTCAAGCTGCAGGGTCTTCGTGGGCTGGTCGCAGACCTCTGACGGTCCCCAGTACTGTATCGGTCCGGGATAGACATAGGCTGTTTCGTGTGCCCAAGTGTCGCGAACGGCAGCGAAAGCCTGGAACGGTTTGCCGTCGAGTTCAACGAGAGCCTTGCGTATAACGGGCTTCATCTCACCATTACGACGCTCCATGTTCATCATCATAGTGATGGGCACGCCACCTGCTACCCACTGGTCAGAAGGAGCAGTGGTGTTCTTCACGATAGCCATATAGCCCGTCTTGCCACTGGCAATGAGCTGTGCGGCACTTGTTCCGAGGGCATAGCAGTAGTCGGCATCGAAGTTAGACGGCGCAGCGCAGCGTCCCTCGTAACCGAAGAAGTGGTGCTGGGCAGCGAAGTTGCCCACAAACTTGCCCTTTCTCTTCCAGCGCTCGAGCTTGGCAGCTACCATAGACGAGAGCAGTTTCTCTGTTTCGATGAGCGAAACCTGTACGTTTCCGTGCGGGTCGCGGTTCAGAGCGAGCTGACGCGACACTGCTGTTGGCAGCGAAGCAAACACGGCGAGGTTCTCGTCGCTGAGGTTCAGCTTCACGTAGTCAATCTGGGCAGAGCGGTCGAGGCTCAGAACCTCGGGCTTGGCGAGTATGTCGTTTAGCTCGGCAATGAGCTTCTTGATAGCCGGGATGAACTCGATGAGACCCTCCGGGATGATAACTGTTCCGAAGTTGTTGCCGTCGGCAGCACGTGCAGCCACGATTTCGGCGATGTACTCAACGATGTCGTTCAGGCTCTTCTCCTCTTTCTCGATCTCCTCGCTCACGAGACAGATGTTAGGCTGCACCTGCAGGGCGCACTCCAGGGCGATATGGCTTGCCGAACGGCCCATAACCTTGATGAAGTGCCAGTACTTGCGTGCCGAGTTACAGTCGCGCTCGATGTTGCCGATAAGCTCAGAGTAGACCTTAGTGGCTGTGTCGAAGCCGAAGCTTGTCTCGATCTGGTCGTTCTTCAGGTCGCCGTCGATAGTCTTCGGACAGCCGATTACCTGCACGCCATAGTTCTTTGCGGCATAGTACTCAGCCAGAACGCAGGCATTGGTGTTAGAATCGTCACCACCAATGATAACGAGAGCCTTGATGTCGAGCTGGCGGATAATCTCCAGTCCCTTCTCAAACTGCTCCTCTTTCTCGAGCTTTGTGCGGCCAGAACCAATCATGTCGAAACCGCCGGTGTTGCGATACTCGTCGATGATGTCGGCTGTGAGCTCCATGTAGTCGTGGTCAACCAATCCGCCGGGGCCGAGAATGAAACCGTAGAGGCGGTTCTCGGGGTTCAGACTCTTGAGAGTGTCAAACAGACCGGTAATCACGTTGTGGCCACCAGGAGCCTGTCCACCACTGAGGATGACACCCACGTTCATGCGGGCAGTGTTCTTTTCCTCGCCCTCAACAAATTCCACGAGGGGCATCCCGTAGGTGTTGGGGAAGAGTTTCTTGATTTCTTCCTGATTGTCTACGCTCTGAGTGGGAGCTCCTTCCTTTACCTTAACGGCACCTTTCAGGCCTGCCGGGAGCTTAGGCTGATAGGCAGCTCTGGCAATTTGCAATGCACTTTTTTTCATAATACTTATTAAATGTTATCTGTTGTGTTGAATGTCACACATTAGTTAATATGTTGCAAATTTACGTTTTTTCGCCGACACTGGAAAAATTTGGGAGAAAATATTGCCGCTTTGGACGCATTTGGCAAACTAAAGGGCACCAATCGTATGCCCACAGGGCAGCCGGAGGAAAGTAATATGGGCCATATTACCGTCCAATATGGGCCATATTACCGACCAATATGGGCCATATTACTGACCCACCCCCAACCCCTCCCCAAGGGAGGGGTGCCGTAAGGCTCTCCCATAAGTCATATAAGGCTTATAATTCCCATAAGACCTATAAGACCTATAAGCCATCCCCCCTTCGGGGGGACTGAGGGGGGCTACCAATATGAGTCATATTACTTTGTCGGCAGGCATGAATGGCGCGCGGAAACTAAGCCCCGGCACCGCTGCAAGCCAGTGTCGCCACTTGCGCAAAACGAAAAAAAACATGGTATGGAGCTATTTTTTCGACCTTTTTGCTTGCGGAACGGTTTTTTTCCGTATCTTTGGCTTGATAATAAAACTACACAGCAATGGCAAACAAACGAATCTTGAAG
>Ga0256407_10010135_pt1 | contig 13315 bp, 2 predicted proteins | sample RumenRJG_04DNA_FD_193489 | JGI IMG/M metagenome (GOLD analysis project Ga0256407, IMG submission 193489) | Bovine rumen microbial communities from Lethbridge, Alberta, Canada - RJG_04 | ecosystem: Host-associated > Mammals > Digestive system > Stomach > Rumen | place: Canada: Alberta | collected... | reverse complement strand
TTGAATATTATAATAACGAGAGAATAAAACTGAGGCTTAATGGCATGTCGCCCGTACAATACAGGAAGATGCTTACAGCTTCGATTGTTTAACTGTCCAAACTTTGGGGTTCACTTCAGGACAGGTGAGCGTTTCGCCCAAGGTAAGAGTTGGACAAAGAAAAGGTAAAACCTTGCATTCTTGCAAAGTATGTTCGCCATGCTGAGAGGATGGGAGATGAGTAGGGAATGAGCCAAGACTCAATCTGTAACAGAATAACAACTGTTGTATAACATATAGGCGAGGGAACACCTCGCCTTTGTTTTTCTCTCTGAATTGCTGGAAATGCCCAGACTTAGCGAGACAGGAACAACATGCGCCTGGGCACCGTCAGTTCCTTTACCAACCTAATACCCAATGACTGTCAGAATAACGTCCGATGAGTTCGGCATCGCGGATGGGGTCAAGCAGACGCATCAGCGGATTCCTCTTGGAGATGTCAACTGGCTCGCCATTCGCATCATGACTGTTGAACTCAAGGATGGTTGCTGTCTTGGCGCTATCGTCAATCCTACCCCAGCCGAAAGCGGGGATATTTTCCAAGGTGCAGTTCAGTAGCACGCACTCCGCATGGGGATAGTTCTTGCCCTTGTTATCGGGCAGTCGACCAAGTTCTGCATAGTCGCTGAGCCCCTTGAAATGGCAGTCCACGAAAATGTTGCCATGATTCTCTTCTGTGTTGCGAATCCACATGAAAGCGCCATAACTGCTGATGTTACAATGGTTGAAGAACGACGGACCGCGCCCTAAGATGGTGTCTCCCCCACCCTCGATGCAGCAGTTCTGCCAGTAACAACTGCCATTGGCCTGCAAGGCATCGCCATCGCCAATGATGTGGATGTTCTCAAAGTAGTTGCGCTCGCCGTTCACCAGCAGTCCCTCGGCCTGTCCCTTGCAATCGGTCCTGATGGTCAGGTTGCGGAAGGTCAGGTCGCTGCAGTTGTCAGCGGCAAAGGCAGCACGACGCGATGGGAACGTGCCACGAACCTCGTTAGTCTTGATGTCGGCAGGATGAGGATTAAAGACCTCGTTGTTCCTGTAGTGAATCACGACGCCCTCGCGACTCTCTCCCTCGATGGCGACAAAGCGCTTGTTGCGGAAATATACCAGTTCCTCGTAGTCGCCATTCCTCACCAACACCTTATAGCCGTGCTGTGCAGAGACAACGGAGTCAGGGATGAAGTCCAGCGCCCCCTGAACGGTAGAGAAGTCGCCCTTGCCGTCAGCCGATACCGTCAGCAGTCGCTGGCTTGCATCTGGGGCCTTGTCTTTCGTGCGGAAAGTCCAGCCCCTTTTGCCTTTGATTCCATCGAAGCCGCTGATGACACCCTTGCCGATGGTGACATAATATTCGTGACCATACTCCAGCATGTTGTGGTGCAGATAGATGGTCACTTGTTTCCCCTTGGTGATGATGGGATAGAAATGGAAGCCATCAGAGAAGCCGCCGATGATGTCGAGTTGATAGCGCCCTGTGTCCCAGGCGTTAACTCCAGACGGTGTGCCAGCCTTGGTGTTGCGGTTGGTGACGTGCTGCGACTTATAGACATAAGGTACAGGCGTGTATTGAGCCGCAGGATTCTTCGGCTGACTCTCCGTAGGTCCGGCTGGGATGCTCATGTCAAGACGGTCAACCAGTTTCCCTGTCTGTTTGTCATAGACAGAAACGAACCCTTTCTGCCCGATCGTAGCCTCATCACTCATCGTCAGCACGAGGTGCGTGTCGATATTCACCTCCGTTGCCCCTTTCTCAGGCTGCATTTTCACTACTGCATTCTGCGCCAGGCAGACATACCATGTGTTTGCCACAACAGCCAATACCATCCATAGTCTCTTAGTCATAGTCATCATCATCATGTTGTTCTTACAGTTTGCAAAGATACGAAATATTATTGATATTGCATCCCTTATGAGAGAAAAAACTCAAAGCAATTATTATCAACTACGTTCTTTCCGCTGAACAAATCAAGGCGTTCGCTGAATAAATTCGGCAGATGCCTTGTTTTTTTATTACCTTTGCACACAAAAATAGGAAATGACGAAAACATCTATCTGCTCTTCTCGTCTAACGACCAATTTGGTTTTATCTGGAATCAACAATAATTGCAAGATGAATATGAAGAAGTTTTTTGTTTTGACAATCATGGCGATAACAGCCGTACTCATGACGTCGTGTTCTGCGGAAGACCCTTTCGAAGAGTACTATAATAATAACGGTTGGAACGGCGGTGGTAATATGTCTGGTGGCAACGGCAGTTCGACAACGACGGGCGAACTGGCCACATTTGACGTCGCGATAGACACAGAGAACACAGAGAGCACAGAGAGCGCAGAGGCATACTACCCAGACGAGGAGGATGCGCTGGAGAACAACGAGTTCACAACGGAGATCAGCATCGACCTGTCGAACCCTGTAGCGAAGACGGAGAACGGCGTGGAGGTGACAGTCAATGGCGGTCACGTGACGGCGAATCACGCATCGGAGAAGAAGATCTGCTACGTGGTGAGCGGCACGACGGCCAACGGCTCGTTCACGGTGATAGGCGACAAGAAATATGCCGTGAGACTCAACGGCGTGAATATCACCAACCCTGACTCAGCGGCATTGAACCTGCTGAGCAGCAAGCGGGCATTCGTCATTCTGGCCGAGGGCACCAAGAATACCCTGACTGATGGTACAGGTGGCTCACAGAAGGGGGCACTCTACTGTAAAGGCAAGTTGCTGTTCAACGGCAGCGGCTCGCTCAATGTGACGGGTAACACCAACAATGGCATCCACTCGGCCGACTACATTGTGTTCAACAAGGGCAACAACATCTATGTGAAGTCAACGGCCAATCATGGCATCAAGGCCAACGATGGCATCTTCATCAATGGCGGCATCCTGAATGTCGAGGTGTCGGCAACAGCGGCAAAAGGCATCAACTGCGAGAGCCACATCATCGTGAATGGCGGACGCACAACGGTGCTGACAACAGGCAACGGCATGTACGACACAGAGGACCGCGAGGCGAAGGGCGCTGCAGGCATCAAGGCCGACTCGACATTCACCATCAATGCTGGTGAACTGAGACTGAAAAGCACAGGGTCTGGCGGCAAGGGCATCAACGTGGATATGGAGGCTTCGTTTAATGGCGGCAGCGTGTATATCGTCACCACGGGCGGACAGTTTAGCGGTTCTGGTGACACCTCCTCACCTAAGGGTATCAAGGTTGACGGCGCCCTCACCATCGCGGGCGGCAAGATATGGGTACGCACCAGCGGCAACAACGGCGAGGGCATTGAGACCAAGAGTACGCTGACTATCACGGGTGGTGAGGTAGCCTCGTATGCCTATGATGACGCCATCAACTCGAAGGGCGACATGACCATCAGCGGCGGCTTTGTCTATGCACAAGGTCAGCACAACGACGGCCTGGATGCCAACGGCAACTGCTATAACAAGGGTGGCGTGGTCTATGCCATCTGCTCAGGAACGCCAGAGGTGGCTATCGATGCCAATACCGAGGGCGGCAAGAAACTCTACGTCACGGGCGGCACTATCGTAGCCCTTGGCGGACTGGAGAGCGGTGCCAGTCTCACGCAGGCGTGCTATCAGTCCTCATGGAGTGCCAACACCAAGTATGCGATGACCGTTGGCAGCAACGTCTTCTCCTTCCAGACGCCATCCAGCGGTGGCTCTGGCCTTGTTGTCAGCGGTGCCTCGCAGCCCACGCTCCAGTCGGGTGTCAGCGTCACAGGCGGCACATCGTACTTCGGTGGTCTCGGCATCGTAAGTGGCACCATCAGCGGTGGCTCCAGCGTCAGCCTCTCGTCCTATAGCGGCGGTGGCGGCATGGGCTTTGGTCCTGGCGGTGGCGCTGGTGGTCGCTGATGTACCTTTGCCATATATGAAAAAACTATTGTTGCACGATAGTTACCTTTTGGCCACGATGGATATAGACGCCAGGGGCGGTGGGACGGCGTCCGATCTTGAAGCCTTGCAGCGTGTACCACTCAGTGTCATCGATGAGGTCTGAGGAAACAGCGCTGATGCCCGTCAGGTCGTCGAGGTCGATGACAAAGGGCTCCCACGGTGTGCCTATGATGGCATCGTTGTTGAAGGCCACACTGGTGCAGACGGTGGTGACAACGCCATCGATGGCGGCACGTATCTGCATGGCCTTTCCAAGTCCCTCACCCGCAATGAGCAGATAGTAGAGTCCACTCGTCTCAGCGGCGACAGCGGCTCCACGGCACTCTTCGCCGATAAAGGCTCCCAACTCGGCATCAGTCACAGGTTCGCCACCCTTGACGAGTTTGACGACCATGGACATGTTGTCGGAATAGTTTTCAGGATCGACAGGACTAAAGAAGACAGGGGCTCCCGATGTCAGGGTGCCTGACGCATTTGCATCAGGACCATTGGCGAACAGCCTACTGCCAGCGGAGCCGCTAGTTGTGGGATAGGCGAACTCCTTCTCAGCATCATCGACGCTGTAGTAGAGATAGCCCTTACCGCTTTCCATCACTTTGAGGTTGCCGTCCCATCCGCTGTTGCCGTAGATGGCGAAGCCTTGTTGCGACTTCACCTGATCGCCACGTTTCGGGTTGGCTCCGGCTAGTGCCATGTCGAGGGTCATGGTTGTGGTGGGCAGGTAACTTATCCAGTTCCAGTTCTTCTTCAGCGTCACCTTGGTTTCTGAGAGTTTCACCTGCTCTCCCGTGACGGGCAGCGATGTGGGCAGGTCTTTGCTCTTCGACATCTTGGTGAGTTTCATCTTGTACATCGTGTTGGCATGCATGTCGGCAAGCGTACCGTCCCAGTAGGTGCCATTGCAGTAGTAGGTACCAGTGGCACGATCCTTGATGTACACGTTCCAAGAGGATACATCCTTGAAGACCACGGAGGTCTTGGCATCGATGGGTTCGACGTTGAGGGAGATCCAGTTCCAGTTCTCTTTCAGTTTCAGTTCCTGCTCCATGAGGTTGCTCTTGGTGAAGGTGACGGGTTTGTCAAAGTTGCCATAGGTCATGGAGGGGTCGAAGGTGATGCCCGCTGGAGCCCCCGTGACGAAATCACTGGGGACGGTGACGTTGACATTGGAGTAGGTCACGCCCCTTGCGGCATCCCAGATGCGGAAGGTGACGGTCTTGCCGTTGTCGAGGTCTTGCATCTTGCCGTTGACGTTCTGCTGGGCGGTGCCATATACGCTCAGTGCCACGTAGGCAGAGCCACGTATGGGCTGTATGTCGGCTATGCCTCGGCACTCGCCATCGATGAAGGCAGCCACGCGGCTCTCGCTGTTGCTCATCAGCACGCCGTTGATGAATACTTGTCCGACGATGCTCATGGAATTCTCATAGAGATCAGGATTCACCGTCCAGGCAGGTGCCTCGCCGCACACCTTCATCACGATGCGGAGGGGTTCGAGAATCTCGTCGTTGCCCTGCAGTCCGACGGTGACATCGTAGTTGCCCACAGCGGCCATCGGCATCACCTTGAAGCGTAGCGTCTTCCTGGTCTGTGGAGCGAGGTCGCCAGTAGTCTCGACGGGTGAGCCGTCGAGGGCATCGACGAGGGTGAGCCACTGCGGCATATTATATAAGGTGTAGTACTCTGTGTTGCCACCCCTATTCACTATCTCCACATCGAAGTAGTGGTTATCGCCATACTGCTTGATGACGGTGACGCTATCTTTTGCCCACTTCAGCGTGTTCTTCTGCACGTATGCTGTCCAGCGTATAGGCGCCGACTGGTTGCCGTGTGCATCGTGAATCTTATCGACGGTGATGTTGAGCGTAGTGCCCTCTATGTCGCGGGCCTTGATGCCGCTACTCTCTACCAGGCTGATGACCACCTTCCGTTCCGAGGCGATGGGCTTGGCCATGAGTCGGCTTTCTACAGGAGCATTCTTGATAGGCGGTGTAGTGCTGCTGAACGAATGCGTGCCTTCGAGTTTCAGACCTTGGCTGACAGAGTTTCCGAGCGAGCGGGGTGCCAAATTGTCGAGTGTCTCAACACGGGTGGACACACCATCTACTGTTCCCTCTTTCTCGAAAGGATAGTAGGCCATCAGTCCGCGCGAATAATGGTCGGCAGTATCGATGCAGTTGTAGATATTGTTGAGCAAACGACTCTCAGAGAGCGTGGCCTGCCAGATGCGCACCTCATCAATCATAGCCGTAGGTGCACCTTTGGCAACGCTGAGGATGGCACCCTCCAATGCTGGCACGTCGGCCTCGGCTATGACAGCCGTACGCTGGCCGTTGAAGTAGAACGAGGCAGACTGCCCACGCACGACGTTCAGCGCCACATGGTTCCAGTCCGTATCGTATATATTTCCATTATTGCCTACCACATGTTCGTTGCCGCCGTAGCGAAGTATCCAGTCATAGTCATGATTGTGATAGAGGCCTATGCGGTTGCTGTCGTCATAGCCCACCTCGAAGACGGTCTGCTCCTGAGCCGGACGGCTTGGTGAGTTGTACCACATTTCTATCATGTAACTGTCGCCTGGCCGTGTGTTGATTTGCGAGATGTCAATATCGGCACCCTTTTCATCTACACTCAGGGCGTAGTTCTTGTTGTCGCGGAGCCAGTTAGACACAGTGAAGTCGTGGGTATGACGTGTGTCGCGTGCCACACTTCCGTGTCCCTCGTCCATAGGCCAGTAGTTGACCAGTCCATAGACATAGTTGTCCTTCGACTGATACTTCTCGGAAGCAGCCACCACAGGATCGCGGTAGATGTTGAAGAGACTCAGGTCATGGATGGCACCATTCATGTTGCCCAGGCAGAGCCAGTTCTCACTGGTATAATCGTGGGCTTCCACGATACCCGCTGTGACCTGCTGGCTGGTAAACAAGGGCAGCGTGGTGGCGTCATATTGTGCCAGGGCCGAGAACTTCATTTCGTCAGCCTTGTAACTCAGCACGACGTAGGTCCAGGTGTCCTTGGGAATGACCTCTTCCGACTTAATCTCCAAGCCGGGAACGCTCACCACCAAATGGCCTTCGCTATCGATACTCATCGCCAATTGGCTATTGCCTAACGACAGGATGGTGCCGCTCGATATCCATTTCATCCAGAAATCGATTGAGAAGTCGCCATTGAGGAAGATGGGGTTCAGCGTTCTTGGCGTGCCTCCTGCAGGGTACAGGCGCACGGCCACGTCGTGCTGTACCTTCTGACTGTTGAGCTTGGCCGTGACGATGATGTTCTTGTCGCTGACATAGCCTGGTACGATGTCCTCGTTGAACTCTACCATCAGGTCGTCGCCATAGCCCAGTATGCCGTCTGTCGGCGCTGGTGTGGTGAGTTGGCGTGGAGCCACATCGTCCTTAATCACCTCTATCTCGTCGCTATATACGGTGATCGGCTCCTCACCGTACATCGTCGTGGTGTAGGCGCGGAAGGTGTAGGTGCCCTGCGGGTAGTCGATGGCACTGTTCATGTTGAAGTGTAGGCGCAGGTCGCCAGTGGCGGGCAACACCTGGTCGCCCTGCTTCGTAGAATCCTCCTTGTTCACATAGAACTGCAAACCCGAGGGCTGTGTCCACGCAGTGGAACCTTCGTAGCGGTATTCAACGCCCAGTTTCTTCATGCCCTTGAACTGACGGTTGAAGTTGGTCAGTTTCATCTCCAGGTTGCCTTGGTTGTGGTTCATGTTCTCAATGTTGAATATCGGCTCGTTGATGACCAGGTCAATGGGACTGGAACTGGGCTTGAAGTGTACGTTCAGCGTCGCTCTGTCCCGAATCTCTATAGCCTGGAATCTTGATGCCAGCACAATTCCCACGCCTTCATAGTCGAGCACGCTTTGGTCGGTCTGCCTGACAGTGATGGTTTTCTTCACGGTCTCGCCTTGTGGAATCAGGATGTTGTGGCCGTTGACCAACGGCATGCCGTCCATTTGAATCTGCAGTCCCTTCTCATTAGCGTTATCCGGCAATATCATCTGGAAGACGGGGTCGTAGTGACGGTTGGCGTTGCTCTTGTTCGACATGTACAACGTAAAGGTTCCTTCCTGTCCGGCGGGCACATCGGTCAGCGTGGCCTCCTTGGCGCTGTTCACGCCATCGGCGCTGATGCGTATGTCGGGCTGCTCCATCTGTTCCGAGCCGTTGCTCAGCACGTGCTGTCCGGGCTCGAACCACTTCGTGTATTCCTTGCCCTCATAGGGGTTGTAGGTCTGGCCGCCGAAAAGTGAGAAGACATCGCTGTAGCCTGTTTGCCCGGAAGGGTACTTGTCGATGGAGAGGTCGGTATCGGCATTGCCGTCGGCAATTACGTAATCCCACTCCATAGAGTTCTTATGCACTTCGCCGTCGATGTCACTTTGCTCACGTCCCGCCTCATTACTGATGGTGGTGAGAATGCTCCAGTGGACCACGTTCTTGAAGTTGTTTCCCCAAGTGTTGTTGACGATGCCACCCATATACCAGGTTGTTTCGGTCTTATGGACGGCAGAGGTATCCTGGGCGACAGAGTAGGTATAGCTCGAACCTCCATCAACGGAGAAGTTCTCCCATCCTTTCCAAGGCTGAGACTTGTTAGCCTCGCGGCTTTGCATGGCATTCACCTTGTTTTCCTCGTTGTCAGAGAGCACCTGCTTCCAACTGTTAATCTGGTTCGTACACCATTGCACGCTGTCCATCTCATTCTCCACCACTTCTTGTGGAGGAATAGCGAAGTAGTTCACATTCGTGATATACTCGGTGTCCTTATTCTTCCCTACCCACGTGACATAGACGGTTTTCTTTCCCGTGTTCACATAGTTCACCGCAGCCATCGAGTCGGCGACCTCTGTCAGGTACGACAGACGCTGGTCTTTCCACTTCGGAATCATCACGTTCTCCAGTTCGTAGGCAGTGTAGTTGAACAGCGTGGTCACCTCCTGACCCAGTGAAAGCGCATCGACCACATCGAACACAAACTTGCCTTCCAGGTTCTTAACGATGCAGAGGTTGCGGGTCTTGCCTAAGAGCATGTTGGTGGCCGTTCCTACAAACACGTCACCGGCGCTACCGATATACGGGAACTCCGAACTGGTGGAGATGGCTTGGGTATAGGTGGTTGTCCACGACTTGTCGTCGGAATGCCCGGAGCGCCAAGTGGCGTGGGTTCCGACATCAAGCTTGTCATAGACCTCTTGCTGCGTAATGAAGATGAAACCCATTCCAGAACCTGAGGTAACACCTGAACCGAAAAGATTCTGGACTAGCAGCTGGTGGTTGCCTACGCCATAATCAGAACTTAAATGGGTCGTTCCGTTTACTACGGCGCGCTTCAGCGTGGTCTTCGACTTGGCTCCTGGCGGGTCGCGCAGCACGAACTGCACCAGGTCGGGACCCTGTGTCACAAAGTTATCGCCTTCGGGAAGGTCGCCCAGCACGACGGCGTTCAGCGAGAAGGGCTGATAGGTACGGTTGTTGCGCTCCAGCAGGATGCTGAAGTTACGGCTGTAGGGCGCAATGATGTTAGGCAGGCCTACACCCCATTTATAGGTCACATGTCCTGTTGCGTCGAGGGTGACCTGGTTGGTCTCCAGGTCGTAGATTTCACTCACCTGATAGCCTGACGTGGAGTCTTCCACTTGATAGATCACTTTCTGGTTCTCACCCATCTCGTTGACGAGTGTTATCTCCTGATCGTTCAGCGGGATGATGTCATCGACAGGCTCCTTGCCGTCGTAGTTTGTGTACTTCTCATAGCCGAAAATCTCGTAACTCACGGTCTTCCCCTTCTGGTAGAGCGGGTAGCTCAGCAAGTAACTGATGGAACCGTCCTGCTCTTGCTTCCAGATGTCGTTGATGGTTACCGTCTCTGGCGAGTCGGAGTCGCCTACAGGATAATCTATGAGTTCCTCTATGCCGAAGGCACCCGTCGTTCCATTGGCCTTGTCTGTGACGTCAATCTGAGGCGGGGCATAGTGGGTGAACATCTGCTTGGCATTATACTTATAGGTGTCTGGGCCTATGACAAGGTTGGAGTCCCTGTCCTCTGGCAGAATCTTCTCCGTGTACTCCTGCATAGGATTGGTCAGGTTGATCTCTGGGAACGAGAAGAATTCGATTTCGGAGTTGTTATCCACCTGCAGGCTCTTGACCTTGTACTTCAATGGTGGCAACAAGACAGAGAACTCACCTGTGAGCGAGTCGGTGCGGATGAAGACATACTTCGAATCGTAACTCGTACCAGTCCAGGCGCTGCTGTTGATACTGGTAGTGTCGCTAGCCCACGTACGCTTGGCAGTGGCATCGCTGATATGGTCGTCCAGGCAGTTCAGCGAGAACGACTCGTTGTTCAGCGCCAACTGTATGGTGGCTATGCCGATGTTGTTCTTCGATGCTGCGAAGCCCACAGCCAGCGTGTCGTTGCGCTCACCGCCACCCACGCGGCCTATGAAGTTCACCAGGGTGGCATCTGTGAAGTCGTGCTGCACAGGACGGTCGAAGTAGAACGTGCCCTGTGTGGGATAGCGTCCGCCGTCAACCATCGTGTGGCCTGAGAGTTTAGCCTCCACGAAGTGCTTGCCGATGGGCACGGACAGTTCGTAGTAGCCGTTCTCGTCGGTCTGCACGGATTGGCCGTCCTTGCTCTGCAACATGCCGTCGACATAGAACAGCACGCTGTCAGCGGGGACATTGGTGCCGGCATAGTAGATGTGACCGCTCATGATGAACGACGACACATCATCAAAGTCGGTATTGTTGTGTACGAGCGAGTTGCTGTTGAAGAAGAGCAACTTCTTGTTGGGGTTGAACTCGTGAATACCGTACATGGGTACGACAGCATAGGCCGTTCCTTCGCCACTGAATGGTATGCCCTGGATCACATAGTTGCCGTTGCTGTCGGTCTTGGCCTTCAGGGTCAGCATGCTGGGCGTAACGGTAGATGACATGGCGTTGCTGCCCACTCTGCCGTGGTGCTGGTGGTAGGTGGTGCCGTTGCGCGAATAGTCGAAGAACTGTGTGCGTAGGCCCTCGTCGAAGGTCCAGTAGGTCTCCAGGTTCTTCTCGTTGCCCACGAGCAGGTGGTCGTAGTTCTCCAAGATGTCGGCCTCGCTGAGACATTTCGTCCACAGGCGGAACTCATCGACAGAACCCTTGAAGTGACCCAGTTCAAACTGCGTGGCACCATCCATCATCCATTGAGCATTGAGCATTGAGCATTGACCATGGACCATTGACCATTGGTCATCTTCCATCTTTCCCACGTAGCAGGTCAGCGTCGTGCCCTTGCGGGTCAGCACCACGTGGTTGTAGGTGTTCGCCTTCAGCGCGATGCCGTCGAAGGTCTGGGTGCTGGTGCCGTTGGTGAAGGTCAACTGTCCGCTGCTCGTCATGCCGAGGGCGATGTTGTTGCCCAAATCTACTATCCTGCTGTCGCTGAACGCCTCAGGGAACAGCCACATCTGTATGGTCATGTCGCCTGAAGAGAACAGGTTGGAGGCGTAGGTATCGGAGGGGTACTGCCACGTCACAGAGCCGTTGACATCGGTGAAGTACATAGAGTGGTACTGCTCCAGATCGGTATCACCAGAACTGGTCATCGTCATCACCACCTCCACGCCTTGTACTGCAGTACCCGACGAGCCGTAGGCGATACGGCCCGTCACGGTTCCTGTGGACTTGGCATAGCCTATGTTCGTTATCTCGTTGTTGATGACGGTACCGTCAGCGCACTTGTCTTCCACTGTCACACGGTAGTCGTAGAAGATGCCTGGCAGAGCCGTCTGGTCGTCGTAGCTCAGGTAATCATCGGTATTCGACATACGGGCGAGCATCGTCCATGCCTCGTTCTCCTGCTCTGCCTGGCGACGCTCCACGATGTAGGTTTTGCTCAGCGTCGAGCCTTGCTTGTTGACGTGCCACGTCAACTTCACCATGCTCTCATACACGCCTTTCGTGGCATCGAGGCTGTAGAACAGGGTGCCGTTGCCAATGGCCTTCGGATTGATATTATACGAGTTGAGCACCTTGTCGCCGATAACGCCCTCTATGCGGTAGGTTGAGGGGGCACAGGCGTTCAGTGGCTCCTCGGTGTAAGGCACGCCCGTCACCTCGTCCACCTTGTTCTGGCGGTTGCTGTGCTGGTCGGTGGTGCGGTGCTCCCAGCGGAAGGTGGTCTGCATGTCCGTCGGTGTGAGGGTGTAGATGGGCGATTCGTCGTCACCCACATAGATGCGGAACTTATTGCCAAAGCCGGCAGCATAGCCGTCGGAGGTCCAGACGAAGATGATGCGGTCGGCCTGACACTCCACCTCGACGTTGTTTACAGGCACCTTTCTCACGGTGCTCACCGTCACCGTAGCCTTCGTGTCGTTGCTAATGGTGTCCTCGTTCCAGAACTTTGACACGTAATAGACATCATAGACTGTCGAGGTCTCGTTCGTGTAGCCGCCATCGGCATAGGTAAACACATCGTGGTTGAGTTTGGCAATCTTCGCACCGTCGCGATAAACCACCCAATTGTAGTCGTTGTAGTTGCCGGGAACAGAGCCCACGCTCCAGTTCAGGTGCACTTTCTTCTCAGCCTGGTTGAACACGCCCGTCAGGTTTTGGGCTTTCACGGCGGGCGCATCGATGGTGACGGTAGTGCTCAGCGTGGCGCTGTTGTCAGCAAAGTTGCCACCGTCAAGATAGTAGTCTATTTTGTAGGTACCTACCGTTTGTCCCTGTGGCACGTCGGTAGTCCAAGCGCCGTCGTTCACCTTGAATTTCATCGTGCCCCAGTTCTTATCAACTGCGGTTTTCCTCACCAGGTTCTGCACTCTGCCGTTGAAGATGAGGCCTGAGGCGAAGGTAGGTTCTTCCCTCCACGCCAGCGTCTGGGTGGCGAAATGCTGCTGGATATAGATATCGTCGCCTCCGGCTCCCTTGTTCACCTCGCACAGGCCGCTGTACTTGGAGTTGCGCCAGGAGATGGCGGCTGTTTCCGATCTGTTGTCCTCACCACTACTCGTCGTTGACAGTTCTGTTATCACGCGCTTACTATCACCATACGTCAGCAGATTCTTTCTGTCGCGAGTATAATAAAGGTAGATATACGCACCTCCTGCTCCGCGGTTCAGGTCGCCGTTGAATCCGCTGTTGGTCGCGCTTCGATAGTAGGTGCGTCCCTCATACTTGAAGGAGCTCACGTTCTTATCCGATGCACAGATGTCGGTGATGTAGCCCGTCTCCGGATCGGCCGTGCTACTGGTCTTATAGGCAATATAGACATCCCAGCCGCCAGCTTTCCTGTTGAGGTCTTTATCGACGACTATCCAGCCTTTATTCTTGTACTCAG
>Ga0256407_10010134_pt1 | contig 13315 bp, 10 predicted proteins | sample RumenRJG_04DNA_FD_193489 | JGI IMG/M metagenome (GOLD analysis project Ga0256407, IMG submission 193489) | Bovine rumen microbial communities from Lethbridge, Alberta, Canada - RJG_04 | ecosystem: Host-associated > Mammals > Digestive system > Stomach > Rumen | place: Canada: Alberta... | reverse complement strand
CAACTGGTTCGATTAAAATTTACAGAGGGTAACGGGAATATTTCACCAGTTTCAGTTTCAATTCCAACTGGTTCGATTAAAATGTAGGGCATTGTGATTTAAACACAACAAAATGCCCGTTTCAATTCCAACTGGTTCGATTAAAATTGAATAAACGCCACAAAATTGAAGGTGTCATATTAGTTTCAATTCCAACTGGTTCGATTAAAATCTAAACCACCGCCATAGCGAGATACACGCTTAAAAATGTTTCAATTCCAACTGGTTCGATTAAAATTTGCTTACGATAAAGGACTAAAAATTCAAGGTTCAAAGTTTCAATTCCAACTGGTTCGATTAAAATTTTAGCAAGATAATTAATTACAGCAGAAGAATTATCGTTTCAATTCCAACTGGTTCGATTAAAATTAAGACACCAAATAAGTAGATGAAATTTCATAACGTTTCAATTCCAACTGGTTCGATTAAAATCAAAATAAGGACATTAGAAACTCCCGAGTGTAACGTTTCAATTCCAACTGGTTCGATTAAAATTTTTGAACTTCGGACTTCTGACCCTCAGTTTCAAAGTTTCAATTCCAACTGGTTCGATTAAAATGCACGTTTGGGGCGGCATACTACAATATCCAACAGCCGTTTCAATTCCAACTGGTTCGATTAAAATGTTTACGTCTAAGACAACCGTAACATTTACCGCAGTTTCAATTCCAACTGGTTCGATTAAAATTCAGGAGCGTGATACGACAGCATTTCTGAATTGTGTTTCAATTCCAACTGGTTCGATTAAAATAGTCTAAGGAACTTGAAAATGCTGCTCGTGCTCTGTTTCAATTCCAACTGGTTCGATTAAAATTGAGTCCGACTCGTTGGTTTGAGTATAAATTAAATGGTTTCAATTCCAACTGGTTCGATTAAAATGTTCTGTATTCCTTGCTCTCCGATATGTTCAAACTCGTTTCAATTCCAACTGGTTCGATTAAAATTCTCAAGAACTTGAGTCTGTATTTGTTTGTCGAGCAATCGTTTCAATTCCAACTGGTTCGATTAAAATTTCTTGAGAACGTTATGCGTCAAAAGAATATTGATGTTTCAATTCCAACTGGTTCGATTAAAATCGTTTCGTGTGCGTAACGTTGCAGCCTTTTTTTAGTTTCAATTCCAACTGGTTCGATTAAAATGATATTCAAAATTCAAGTGTAAACTTGACCAATTAAGGTTTCAATTCCAACTGGTTCGATTAAAATTTTGCCGTTCAAAACACTTTCGGAAACCCAACCCGCGTTTCAATTCCAACTGGTTCGATTAAAATTATTAACAATCCCGGACAAGTCCCAAAAATCCGTGTTTCAATTCCAACTGGTTCGATTAAAATTTCTGTGAACTTCGTTTATGATGATAAAGATGTTAGTTTCAATTCCAACTGGTTCGATTAAAATTTTAAGGCTTCGAGATACTCCCGCATCTACTCATTTTTGTTTCAATTCCAACTGGTTCGATTAAAATCCACGTCTATAAGATTGAAAAGTAATATATTTTTTGTTTCAATTCCAACTGGTTCGATTAAAATCTTCAGAGTCGCACCTCTGCGTTGCTCTGTCCTTCGTTTCAATTCCAACTGGTTCGATTAAAATAACCAACGAAAAAATTATAATTATCCATCGAATTTTGTTTCAATTCCAACTGGTTCGATTAAAATGCTTTGGCGGTGCTTTCGCTCGGTCGCTTGATTTTGTTTCAATTCCAACTGGTTCGATTAAAATATTTCAACAATTTACATATAAATTCATAGACATTTGTTTCAATTCCAACTGGTTCGATTAAAATAAGCATCATGCATCTGAGCTACACCGCCAACAGTGTTTCAATTCCAACTGGTTCGATTAAAATCAACCGCTAATAAGTTTGATACTTATATTCTTTAGTTTCAATTCCAACTGGTTCGATTAAAATACAACGAAGAGCCCACTCTGCACGACTCTGACATGTTTCAATTCCAACTGGTTCGATTAAAATTCCTGACGTCAGCAAAATGATTACAGCCGTCTGTATGTTTCAATTCCAACTGGTTCGATTAAAATTTTAAAGAAGACCGGCATATTCCGCTCGATTGTTTTAGTTTCAATTCCAACTGGTTCGATTAAAATCAAGACAACCTTTCTCTTTGTTCCACGTCGGAGTATGTTTCAATTCCAACTGGTTCGATTAAAATCCCCAACCGTTGCCGTAAAATCCGCCTGACACGTGTTTCAATTCCAACTGGTTCGATTAAAATAAAAATTACGTAAACTTTATAGGCTTAAGGCGTTGAAGTTTCAATTCCAACTGGTTCGATTAAAATAATTAATACACTCATAATTTTTCTGTATTTTTTGGTTTCAATTCCAACTGGTTCGATTAAAATGGCAAAATTGATGATAAAGAAAAAGATGAATTTGTGTTTCAATTCCAACTGGTTCGATTAAAATCAATAAAAAGTTGTTTTCTTGCCTCTCCTGACATGTTTCAATTCCAACTGGTTCGATTAAAATGAACCGTGCCGCCGAAAATATTGTCGAATTTTCTTTGTTTCAATTCCAACTGGTTCGATTAAAATCTATTTGCTTACCCTCCAACACGTCTGACAAGTCGTTTCAATTCCAACTGGTTCGATTAAAATGAATTAACGGTTGCAAAATCCTGACCGAGCATTGGTTTCAATTCCAACTGGTTCGATTAAAATTGACCTCGCCCATGAAAACAAACAAACATGTAAAAGGTTTCAATTCCAACTGGTTCGATTAAAATCTTTTTCAACGACAGAGCTACGGGTTACATTTCGGTTTCAATTCCAACTGGTTCGATTAAAATCGAAAAGACGGGAACTCAGACCGAACAGCAGATTGGTTTCAATTCCAACTGGTTCGATTAAAATTCTTACTAATTTTTTCATGTTAAAAATTGTTAAATGTTTCAATTCCAACTGGTTCGATTAAAATGCTGTCATCAAAAGGCCTTGTATGCCATTGAATCCGCGACAAAGTTATAAAAAAAATTTTAAATTTTTGTCGATGTGTAAAACAGAAAAATATACCTACTTTCGACAAAAATCTATAAATCAAATATTTAAACCGCAAAAAAATATTTTTTCCCCCAAAAAATAACTGAAATTATACCGCAAAAATCTAACTTCGACAAAAATAATCATCACAAAAAATTGTCCGTCGAATTGCGCTCTGCTCCTATAATGCGCTTATTCATAAACATTTGCGAACGCGACGAAAAAATTATTATGCTGTCCTCGTCTGGATTCATAAAACTCCGCGCCGAAGCCTCAATTTCCTTCAATTGCAACTCCGTAACCTCGCCTTCAAACACCGAATTCTGAATCCACGTCAGATATTTGCGGCATAATTTCAGCATCTTTGAAACTCGCTTCTCTCCAAAATCATAAACTAAAATCACATACATTTTATTTCATTTTTTTAATCATTTTTCAATATGTCAAAGAACCTTTTTTAAATGCATAATGCACAATTCATAATGCATAATTGTTCATTGCCATTATCTTAATTATCAATTGTCAATTGTCAACTGTCAATTATCAATTACCAATACATCTTAAATGGCTGATAACTTTCGTCATCAATCAAATCTTTTACGAGTTTCAAACATTCAAGACGTATCAAAAATTTGTAACTAACTTTGCGATTCAACGACTTGTGCATAATCGTCTCCTTAAACCTATCCTCCATCGCTTGAACAAAAATCTTTTTGCCCGCTTGATTAAGAAGACAACTATTCAACTTCCTATCGAAATGCTGAGGCTGAATCATTTTTTTATTTAACACCTTGAAAATCACTCTGTCAACAATAATCGGCTTAAAAATCTCCGAAATATCCAAACTCAGCGAATAACGCCTTTCACCCGGAGAATGAAGATAACTTATCGTCGGGTTCAACTGTGTATGGTGAATCGCCCGCAAAGTTTCGGTATAACACATCATATTTCCAAACGAAATCAAAGCATTCACCTCGTTTTGAGGCGGTTGCTTGGTGCGGAGTTCCATCACAAAATCGTTGATAATCAAGTCAAAAGCCGAATAATATGTTTGACGTATCATACCCTCGGTACCCATCAATTCCTTAATGTCTAAAACATTAGGAATCAACGCCGAAAGTTCCTTAATTTTGTTGATATACTCATCAAGGTCGCGCCCACGACTATTGTAATAAACAAGGTTTTTAACCATATTAAAAGCCGCTCCTTCGATAAATTTTCGAGCAATCTCCAAACGTTTTTTCTTGTTTTGATACGCTGACGCCTGCGCTATCAACACCTTGCCGCTCAAAAGTTCGTCCTTAGGCATAAACGAACCCGTATAATTTTCGTAATAGTCAAAAAAATGAACCGCTATCCCCTTCTGTCCCAAGAAATTGTAAAGCGCACTATTAGCCCTCAAACTTCCAAACACATAAAAATCAGCCACTTGCTCCACCGGGATATACTTTGGGTCGCCAAGGATTTCCTTTTCGCCATTGCCATCTTCCTCAATAGCGGTGAATTTCAGAGAGTTGTCCTTACGCTCCAAAATTCCGGGATTAAAAAGATAAAAATTTCGCTTCATTTTTTTTATAATTACAATTCAACATCAAAATTATCGTTAACAAAACACAAATCGAAATAACTGCAACTTTTACAATATCCTTTTTTAACAATCTTTGGACATTTTTCCAACTCGCAAATATCTTCGATTTCTTTGCAAATTTTCTCGATTTCAGTGCGGTCGCTGTCAGAGAGTTCCACGGTTTCGGTTTTACGCATTGTTGGATATTCCAACACGCCCGAAACGCCTGATATTCCGTTCTTTTCAAAAACGTACAAGTAATATTTCAACTGCCAAAAGTGAGCATTTTCTACCTTGTTGCTTTTTTTGATTTCGTGAATAACCTTGTTTTTAGCGTCATAATAATCCACCTTAACTCCGTCGATTTCCACTTCCTCATATTTTTCGCTGCGTTTAGGGTAACTATTTTCGTGAATAAACTTTCCCTCAGCCACGAGTTCAGAATTTTGCTCCATATTGATGCCGTTGGCAAACAGCCAAAGTTTCCGTTTGCAAACCTGATAATAGTTGAAATGTGTGCCGGTCGGGTTCATAATTTTTTTGTTTCGTTAATAATTTCGTCCAACAATGTGCGGTCTTCCTCGTCAGCCTGAATCCGCTCCAACTCCTTGCGCCGCTGATTAAACCTTTCGTAAATATCGTTCACAATGCGTTCCATATCAGCATTTGAAACACTGCCCTTACCTTGCAAAATATCCTTATCGTGAAACATCAACACACTGTCGGCTGTTTTGCGCCAATAATCCAAAGTCAAGTCCTTCTTTTCCTTAACCCTCAGTTCGGCAGTATCCAAAAACAAAGTAGTCAGGCGGTTGAGTGTATCAACTTCGTTTTCATCCAAATAATTCTTTGCAATAATTATGTCTTGTTTTCTAACCACTGACCCCTTCCAAGAGGTAAGTCCCATATTGGATTTGTTGGCATCGGCACGCGAAACAATGATTTCGGCGGCGGTTTTATGAGTTACAGCATACAGCAACTTATTCTGAGTTTCAGCAAAAAACATCTGCGCTGCCTTTTCCTTAGCCTCGTAGTCGCTACTGAGCGCAAACAAATCCCTGAGTTTCTGATAAAAACGTTTTTCAGAAGCCCTGATGTCGCGGATTCTTTCTAAGAGTTCGTCAAAATAATCCGGCTGACCTTTCGGGTTTTTCAAACGTTCGTCATCCATTGTGAAGCCCTTAACCAAATACTCCGCCAAATGCCTTGTAGCCCATTGCCTGAACTGCGTACCACGCTTACCTTTTACCCTGTAACCAACAGCCAATATCATTTCCAAAGCATAGAAAACAACGTGATATTGTTTGCCATCTGCGGCAGTTGTCAAATAATCTTTGACAACTGATTTTTTATCTAACTCATTTTCTTTTAATATGTTAGATATGTGATAACTGACTGTCTGCTTCGAGGTGGCAAAAAGTTCCGCCATCTGCATTTGGTTGAGCCAAATCTTGCCATCCTTGGCGTACAAGGCAACCGACGCCTTGCCGTCAATGGTGTTGTAGATGATAATATTGCTTTCTGTATCGGGCATAATGTGACATCTTTAATTATATTTTTAAAGTGGTTGTTGCGTATTTTGCAACAACCACTTTAATCGCTACTACAATTGGTTTTCGTAGTCAAAATCGCTCAGCAATTCGATGAGTTTGGCTTCTGCCTTTTGAAGAGCGTCAGCAGATTCAGATTCTGTTACGATGTAATTTGCACACGGCAAAGTTACAAACAAATCAGCACCTGCGGTTTCGTCAATTATTGGTTTTGCTTTTGGTTTTTCACCGTCATCAATCAGTTTTGCACGAATAGCGGCTGCCAATGAATTTGCATTGTCGCTTACGGCAACGGCAAGTGTTTCCATAAGGCTGAATGTACGCGCTTGATTAGACGTTATACGCCAATTAATCAACGATTTAGCCAATACAGGAATAATCTTATCGCGCTGTTCTTTCGGCAAAACAAGACATTCGCCAAAGACATTTTTGCTGAGTATCCAACCATTTGATTTAAGTTGTTCTACCATTTCTTTTGAAATTTCCGGCTCATACTGATTGGTTGAAACACAGAACAATGTCCGCAAATCAATTGCAATGTCATAGACAAACAATCCTGTTGCACGGTAATTATTCGGAATCCATTTTCTGAAAAGACTTCTATCCGAACCACCAAGAAGTTGTTCAATTTCTTCTTCTGACAACTCGTGTCCATTTTTTCTAACAGTAACCTTGTGAACTTCCGGTCTATCAGAACGGTCAAAAGTAATATTCTCAGAAGTTTTTGCCACCAAAAGCGGATGAAGCGGATGCATTGATGAAATTGATAAAGGACTTCTTCTTTTTACAGTACGCTCTTTGCCATCCTTTACGGCTCGCATCCAACCACCTAAAAGTTGATCCACATAATTAGGATTGCAAATAGATAAAACTTCGCCCTCACTGAGTTTATTATCTTTAACATCAAACACAAATGTCGTGGGCGCAGGATTTTCGCCGAGATTTTCGGTTATCGACGACAAAATTGAGCGTTTTACTTGCTGTCCGCTTGAAAACGGAACTTGAAATCCAAACTGAGGATCATAGTAACTCTTCTGACCGTTCTCTACACAGAAAACGGTATTCTCCGCATGTTTAAGTCCGCGAAGATAAATAAAATTATATTCGTTCATTATTGATGTTTTTTTAATTTAAATCCAATGTTGTTTGCTGATTCTTTTTATTTTCGTTACCCAAACCGGCGTAATGAAACCTTATTAAAGTCAAAAAATAAGGTACGTTATCCGTTGGCATTACATTCACTTCCTTGGCATTATTTTCAATAATGTCGAAAGATTCTACATCTTTGGCGATTTCGCTCAAAGCGGAAATAAATGTTTTTTTAGAAGTCGCCGACAAAATATTATTAACCAAGTTCTCTCTTCTTTTACTCAGTTTTTTGTCGTTCTTCACGTATGTCTGCAATGCTTTTGCAAACTCTTGGGACTTGTCCCACAATTCCTGATTGTTTAACATAGCCAATAACCAAATTTGATATGTGTGAAAACTTACTTTTTGTTTATCGTCATCTTCCTTGTATTTCGGAAGTTTGATTTCGCCTTTTTTGTCTGCCGTCATATACGGAGTGAGACCTTGGGGCTGCATTGCCTCAACGCCAATTGCGCCTTTTTGACAACACACCCTCAATCCGTTTTCCGTACCCCATAGTTCGTCGGCCTTTTTGCCTTCGTCAATGTTTTTGAAAATCTTTTGATATAACTCCAATGGCCTTTTGATGTGACTGAGGTTGAATGGAATAAATCCAATTGTCGTATTTGTCTGTCCAAAATTATAGACATAACCCATAATCTGCGGATTTCGGAAATGCCTTGCTATTCCAATTAGAACTTTCGTCCATATCTGAACGCCGACGCTCATTCCGTCCTCTTTTGAAGTTTCAAACGGAGTGAAATTAGCCATAGGGTCTTCGGCAAAATAATCGTTTTTGTCATAACGATGTGCAAGCCATTGTCCGTTCCAAGTATTCACTTGATTACCTTTGAGTTTTGGCGTTTTGTCAAGGGCATCACGATACACCTTCCATCCTTCAAACAAATCCAAAAGAATTTCGGATTCGGCAAAAAGTATCGAAATACCGCCTTGAAGACCAATTCCCAAACTTGCCCCAAACCACGATAAATAAATATCATCGGTAACGGTTTTCAATTGAATATTTGTAACTTGTCCGGAAGTGGTAGCAAATTCTTTTTCTTCGGATGCAGGATAGCCAAGGGCAATACTTGCATCAGGCACTTTACAACTATCGACCTTTGTGATAAAGTCTTGCAATTTTTCTTTCCGCTCAATCTGTGTTATAGTCTCTACCTTTTGACCCTTTTTCATTTGCACAAAAGGCGAATTTTGAACCCATTGAAGATATTTGTTACTGTCAAAAAACAATGGATAATACACTTCAACAAAAAATGTTTTGGCATCGTAGTCGGTGCTGTATTTCTTGTTGTAGGCCTCCAAAAATATTTTTCCAATTGTCGATGTTATCATTTTTGTCAGTGTTAAAGTATTTCGTATGTTTTGTAATATTCGGGCTTGGCAAATTCTGTCATAAGCCCTTTTTCGCTGTTATAAGCATCGTCGGGCACAACAAACGGTCGCGAACCATTCTTGATTTGGTCTAACTTGTTGTGTGCAATGCTTTTATAACTTACTGGTATTTCAAGTTCGGCTCTCGACGAGGCGTTGTTCTCATATTCTTCGCGGTCGCTAAACGTTATGCAGACAGCGGAGTTGATGTCAAGAACATCCAACAAAGCGGATTTTGCATTATGACACAATTCTGTAATCCGCCATTTGCCGTCAACGAAAACCGCACCCGAATTGTCAATACTTGAAATAGGTATGTCAGGATAAACGGTGTCTATCATTGTTTGCAACTCTGTTTCATTCAACACTTTACCATCGGGCAAAACGTCAAAACTCTTTTGCAAAACATCTATTTTGTAAGGCTCTGCATCAGATTTGTTTTCAGGCGGTTGTATTACGTAAATGTCCTTAAACTTTCCAATGGTTTCGTCAGTGCGTTTGCGGTTGATACGCCCAAAACGCTGAATCATAGCGTCAATGGGCGCACATTCGGTAATCATTACGTCAAAACTAATATCCAAACTTACTTCCACCACCTGAGTGGAAACCACGATACATGCTTCTGATGAATTATTAAAATCTTCTTTCAGAGAAGTTTCTAATCGTGCTCTATCGCAACGTTTAAAACGACTGTGAATCAGCATTTTGTCAACATCGGAATAAATATCCGACAATCTTTCGTATAGTTCTTGCGCACGTTTTACCTGATTGCAAACAACAAGTATTTTCTTGTTTTCGCCAACAGCCTTGACAATCAATTGATAGCAATCGTCAACACATGATATTTTATGTATGATATGGCGGTTGAATGTTGTGAGTACTTCATCAGGAAGACTTACTTCATACACTTCGTCTTTGCCGCCCAACAATTCTAAAATCTTGTTGTACAACACTTTGGGCATTGTTGCTGTACCAACGTGAATACGACAGCCTGAATATTTCAAAATCTCAATGATTTTTAGTACAATCGCCTGAATTTCACTCGTGTATGTATGAATTTCATCCAAAATGATGTCACAACCTTTCAAGTCGAGCAACATCGCTTCGTAGCCTTTTATACCAAAAACTATTGATGCCATTTGATGCGGCGTCATCACTTTTACTGATGCTCCAATATGCCGTTGCATTATACGTTCTTCAACTTTTCCCTCTTTAACTTTGAGATTAGACGCTCCATGCAGCAAATAAACTTGTGCGTTGGTATCTTTCAAATCTTTTTTGATTCTGTCGTACATTGCATTGATTGACGCTTGAAACGGTAGCGTGTAAAAAACTCTTCCTTGGCAACGCCTCAGTAGAAAATCGGTTTTGCCCGCACCAGTCGGAGCTGTTACCAAAGTGTGTTTTCGTGGGTCGTCTGTCGAAATCAGAGACAACGGATACAGATGATGCTGACGATTATAAAACGTCAAATCGGGTTTTATAAATAGTTTATCGAGAGTATAATCCGTTTTTTCTGCCAAAGCAGAGGCAAAATGGTCTGCCGCCATCAAAAGTCCTTTCCATTCAGAACAGTTTAATCGCTTTTCTCTGCAATATTCAACAGCATATTCGTAATTGTCTTTTGCTTCGCTGATACCGATTGGATGGGTTTCAAACCCGAAACTTTTTAAAATATCCAATGCTGTTTTGCTCCATTCTTCAAACTTTTCGGAATGTCGCGCAAAACTATCCATATTTTCATCCAAATCGAGCAAGCCTTTTTCGCGGACATCATTATAAATTGATTTGTGATGTGCCACAATCATATCTATTATGACAGGGCGTTGGTTTTCAGACAACAACGAAATAAAAAACAACGAGGCTATTTCGTGACGGAATACGAAACCGGGTTGTTGTGTATATCCGTGTTTCAATGTTTTTTGAAACACAGGGCTAACCTTCCCAATGTCGTGAAGAATAGCACCTTTATATGCCGTATCAGTGTCAAATCCCGCATATCGAGCAAACACAACGACCGTATCGGCAACACTTCTCAAATGTTCTGTCAACGGCATTGCACCGTCGTCTTCACTTTTGGCTAATATGTAATTGAATCCATCTGTCATTTTTACAAAAGTTTGTTACCATTATATTCAATCCAACCATACATCGGTTTGTTGCTGTCAAAGCGGTTATAACCAACAAGGAAAGAATTGTCTGATTGTCCGAACCTCAGTTCAAAGCCTTCTAATTCTGCAAATTCTTCGTCATTCAATTCCAGCAAATCCGCATCGGGCAACATAACGTCTTCGTTTCTACAAAGACAAATATGCTGTTTTGCCGCAGTTTCGGCATCTTCCAAATTACTGAAAGCCAAATACAAAACAGGGTCAAGCATTACCCCACGCTTCAAAATAGAACGCTCACGGGTCATTTCTTTTTTTGTAACCTTCCAACCTCGTGTTTGCGTTACTTCTTGTTGGGTATCAATTGCCGAATATTTTAATTTATGTCTAACTATTTTTGATATAACGCCTTGATGTTCCAACATTTCAGGAAACAATTTTTTCTCGATTCCTTCTATAATTGAAGGTGTTAAAAACTGCTGACTGAAAGTCTCTCCGTCACGAACAGCAGTCCACGGTTTAATAAACCCGAATTTACCTATATATCTTACTGCGTACATAATTTTCAAGTTTTAATAAATTGCACCTAATCCAATTCCAGTACTATTACCGATTCCAACATTCCAAGCAAATGATTTGGTTTCGGGACGACCTTTGATAATTACAGGGCATTTGTTAACCCTCATACTTATGTTTCTGTACCACAATACGGTATGTTTTTTCTTGGAATACGAAACGTCAAATTTCACCTCCAAACTATCGTCAGGCGGCAAACCAGCAATACGCATTTTGGTTTTCAGTGAGTCTGTCATAATTTCCGCCGATGATGGGTCATTAAAAGTAAACTCTTTGGTGGTTTTATTATCTTTATCCGAAGTTTTTACATAAATTGGGCTTGCAAAATAAAAGATTTCCCTGTCGGACAAATCTTTGTCTTCTTCTATCGTCAAGTCTGTAACAATAAGACCTGAAAACATTTCTGGCGCATCAAGCACTGATTGAATTATGTTTTTGGCCTTTGACTCATCGTATAAACTGATAAAAAATCCCGCACCATTAGGACATGAAATTTTTCCTCTATCCAACTGCGTCCTAAACAACGACGAAAACGAATAAAGAGATACCTTTCCATGCTCGTCGTTATTTTTACCAAGCCATTTATGAAAGACACCAACCATTTTTGGAAAATAATCCGTCGGTATAGGTTCTGTATTAGGTGTTGTTCTAAAATGCAATCTCATAATATTTGATTTTATTCATTCCCAAATTTACTAACTTTCTCTTAACAAGCAAAAAGTTTATTAATATTTTTTTTACATCAACCCCAAGCATCCGAAGCCTTGACTGTTGAGTTCGCCGAGGCCTGATTCGTAGGCGATATGTTGAAGTTCTGGCGGTGTATTGAGGGCAAGTTGGCACATAAAGCCTCTGACTTTGGTTTCGGCAGAAGCACCTGACTTGATGGTTACGAGCGATGATTTTGGCTCTGTCAAAACCGAAAAATCCAAGAAACTTTCTCCTTGAAAATCTTCACCGTAAAACGCTGAATATTTATCCAAAAGGTTAACCAAAAGACGCTCCTTTACCCAATCGGCATTGGCAAATTCTTCGGGTGTACGTGGATAACAATCGCGCCCTCTTCCGTCCCTAAAACTTACCGAAATTGGCGAAAGAGCCTTATAACACATCGTTTCATGAAATTCAGGAGGCGGAAGAATCTCGATATTTGCCACCTCAAACTGAACTTTTGAATCACGATTTCCGATTTCAAAAACACGGTTTTCAAACACGCCACCAATAAAAGTCTGAGTGGAGTTTTCGGACAAAAACGAAATCTGCCAAAATACTTGGTCAGAAAGCAATTCCAACTGGTTCGATTGTCTTAAAATCCTAAACGACGGAATATTAAACCGTGAAAAAGTAAAAAGTTTAAACTGTTTTCCTTCGTCGGTTTTAAAACCGTTGTCGTGAAGCCAAGCGGCAAAATCTTCGCTGCAAGACGACAATGTTTTGTAAATTGCCGCCGACATTTCATACTGATAATTCAGCGGCAACAACCGTCCGAATTTTCGTGCGTTAACACGCAATGTAATAATGAATCGCATAATAATTAATTTTAAATTTTGTCTTCAAATATATGAATTTTTCAAAATTTCGTCAAGAAAATTCCAAAAATGGTTTCCGTTGATTTCTGCGACAAAAGTATGCACCAACTATGCAGCCTTTTTGCACAGTTAGCAAAAAAAAATGCAGAGCCGCAAAATTTGCAACTCTACATTATTAAAATTTTTCTATAAAAACTGATGTCTTAATAATTTTCTGCTTTGATTTGGAAATAAGCCTGTGGATGTTCGCACACGGGGCAAACCTCGGGTGCCGACTTGCCGACAACAATATGTCCACAGTTGGAGCATTGCCAAATGCAATCGCCATCACGAGAGAAAACGATTTTGTCTTGAATATTTTTCAGAAGTTTGCGGTAACGTTCTTCGTGTTCTTTTTCGATAGCGGCAACACCTTCAAAGAGGTCTGC
>Ga0256407_10010131_pt1 | contig 13316 bp, 11 predicted proteins | sample RumenRJG_04DNA_FD_193489 | JGI IMG/M metagenome (GOLD analysis project Ga0256407, IMG submission 193489) | Bovine rumen microbial communities from Lethbridge, Alberta, Canada - RJG_04 | ecosystem: Host-associated > Mammals > Digestive system > Stomach > Rumen | place: Canada: Alberta... | reverse complement strand
GATGGCCAGTTTGTGCTCATCGATGGGCTCGATGGGCTCGGACTCTTCTTTATATAAATATGCCTTCATTGTCTTGTCTTGGTTTTGGTTTTTACGCTGCAAATGTACACTATTTCCCGCAAACGACCAAACCGCACTCTTTTTTTTAAAAAGAAAAGGGGACCGAATGCCGTGTTGTGAGCATTCAGTCCCCTATGAGAAGCCACACCAAAGGATGTGATGAAACTCCGATAAATACAGGATTTGAGGGCACCACCCGCTTTGTAATCCTCCGGCTGTTAAGCACCTTGCGGTCGAGGCCCGCCATTACGGACAGCGCTTTACTCGGCATTTCATAAAAAATTTGAAGAGTATCCCGATCTACTTTGATGTGGACAGTTTTTCAATGAGCGTTTCGTCTTAACGACACGGCAAAGATACACACTCCCGACGATAGATGCAAGAAAAAGACCCATTTTTAACACACGATTTTAACATCTGCCCCCTATTGAATTCAGCCAGTAAAAAAGGCCGGCACACCTATGGGTCATGTCGCCAATCACCCGTGTTAATAAAAAGATGTGAAAAATGATGTCAAGTTGAGGGAATTTGCTTACCTTTGCCCCAAAATTGGCGAAGGCAGGCCACGCCTTGACATAATGCAGACAAGTTTGCTTGTGTATCCAGCTTGCGCTGCCTTTGCAACCGAATTTGAAAATCCATAACATAAACAAAAACGCAATAATTTCCAAGTCATGAGAGGTATTCATGTTACTAGTGAGATAAAGCCTTTGAAGAAGGTTTTGTTGCATCGTCCTGGTCGTGAACTGCTCAACCTGACACCCAACACACTGGAAGAACTGCTGTTTGACGATATTCCCTATCTGAAAGTGGCCGAGGAGGAGCACGACGCCTTCTCGCAGGTGTTGCGTGACAATGGCGTTGAGGTAGTTTACCTGGAGGACTTGATGGCCGAGGTGCTGGACCTGAATCCCGACATCAGGGAACAGTTCCTGCGTCAGTTCATCGAGGAGGCTGGAATCTGTGCAACAAAATACCACGACATCATCTATAACTACCTGAACGGCATCACCTCGAGCAAGGAACTGGTGCTGAAGACGATGGAGGGCATCTATCTGCAGGACCTGCCACGCGACCCGCGCGAGGTGGAGAATTCGCTGGTGGACCAGGTGCGCGGCGACAGTCGATTCGTGGTCAAGCCGATGCCCAACCTGTACTTCACCCGTGACCCGTTCGCATGCATCGGCACGGGCGTGAGCATCAACCGCATGTTCTCGGTGACCCGCTGCCGCGAGACCATCTATGGCGACTACATCTTCAGGTACCACCCCGACTTCAAGGAGGTGGAGCACTACTACGACCGCAACCTGCCCTACCGCATCGAGGGCGGCGACATCCTGAACCTGAACGAGCACACGCTCGCTATCGGTATCAGCCAGCGCACCGAGCCCGACGGCATCGAACTGATTGCCAAGAACATCTTCAAGAACGGCAATTCGGCCATCGACACCGTGCTGGCCATCCATATTCCTGAAACGCGTGCCTTTATGCACCTCGACACCGTGTTCACCCAGATCGACCACGACAAGTTCACCGTGCACCCCGGCATCCTGGGGCCGCTTGAGGTGTTCAAACTCACACGCGGCCAGGGCGAAGACATCAAGTTGGAACGCAAGGAGGAGACGCTCGAGGAAATCCTGGCCGAGTCGCTGGGACTGGAGCATGTCACGCTCATCAAGTGCGGTGGCGGAGACCTCATCACCGCCGAACGCGAGCAATGGAACGATGGCAGCAACACACTGTGCATCGCCCCGGGCAAGGTCATCGTCTATGAGCGCAACAATGTGACCAACGCCATCCTGCGCGACGAGGGCATCACCGTGCTCGAAATCCCCAGCAGCGAGCTCTCTCGCGGCCGTGGAGGACCACGCTGCATGAGCATGCCGCTGTGGCGCGACTGATTGATTCGGTTAGGAGTTAGAAGTTTTACTGTCCAGCCCGTCCAGTCATTTTTTAGAATCTATTTTTAATACAATTCATATTAACCTTTATCAAAACACTTTACTACAATGCCAAGAAGTTTATCTGGAAGAAGTTTCCTGAAGTTGCTCGATTTCTCTACCGAAGAGATTCAGTATTTACTCGAACTTGCTAAGGATTTCAAGCGCATGAAACGCGCCGGAACTCCCCACAAGTACCTTGCAGGCAAGAACATCGTCCTCTTGTTCGAGAAGACCTCTACCCGCACACGCTGCTCCTTTGAGGTAGCAGGCAATGACCTGGGTATGGGTGTTACCTACCTCGATCCCGGTTCATCGCAGATGGGCAAGAAGGAGTCGCTCGAAGACACCGCCAAGGTGCTGGGCCGCATGTTTGACGGTATCGAGTACCGCGGCTTTGACCAGCAGATTGTCGAGGACCTGGCAAAGCATGCCGGCGTTCCCGTATGGAACGGTCTGACCACCGACTTCCACCCCACACAGATGCTTGCCGATGTCCTCACCATCGAGGAGCACTTCGGTCACTATAAGGGCCTGACGATGGTCTTCATGGGTGATGCCCGCAACAATGTGGCTAACTCACTGATGGTCGTTTCGGCCAAGTTGGGTATCAACTTCGTGGCCTGCGGCCCCAAGGACAACATGCCCGACAAGAAACTCGTTGACACCTGCAAGAAGATTGCCAAGGAGAACGGCTGCACCATCACCCTCACCGAGGACGTGAAGAAGGGCACCAAGAACGCCGACGTCATCTATACCGACATCTGGGTATCGATGGGCGAGCCCGACGAGATCTGGGCCGAGCGCATCAAGTTGCTGAGCCCCTATCAGGTGAACGACGAGGTGATGAAGAACGCCAACCCCGGCGCCATCTTCCTGCACTGCCTGCCCTCGTTCCACGACCTGGAGACCACCATCGGCGCCGACATCTACAAGAAGTTCGGTCTGCCCGAGATGGAGGTTACCGACAAGGTGTTCCGCAGCCCGCAGTCCAAAGTGTTTGACGAGGCCGAAAACCGCATGCACACCATCAAGGCCGTGATGTACGCCACGCTGAAGTAATTTAATCCGGTTCACCATCGTGAACTGGGAACTTAAAGATTAATGGTTAAAGGTGAATGGGTGATTGCTCATGGACTTTAATCATTAATCTTTCTTGAACATCATTCATTATAAGAAAAATAAGACAACACAATATTATGAGCAATCGTCTTGTTATCGCTCTGGGCGGCAACGCCCTGGGCAAGACTCCGCAGGAGCAGTTGGACCTGGTTAAGGGTACCGCTTCCACCATCGTGGACCTCGTCGAGGAGGGATACGATGTCGTTATCGGTCACGGCAACGGCCCCCAAGTGGGCATGGTGAACCTGGCCTTTGAATACTCGGCCAACAATGGTGGCGGCACACCCGCCATGCCGTTCCCCGAGTGCGGCGCCATGACGCAGGGTTACATCGGTTATCACCTGCAGCAGGCCGTGGAGCGCGAGTTGGCACGCCGTAGCATCAACAAGCCCTGTGCCGCTGTGGTGACCCAGGTGGTTGTTGACAAGAACGACGACGCTTTCCAGAAGCCGACCAAGCCCGTGGGCATGTTCTACAGCAAGGAGGACGCCGACCGCATCGTTGCCGAGACGGGTTATACCTTTGTTGAGGATGCCGGCCGTGGCTACCGCCGCGTGGTGCCCTCGCCCATCCCCGTCAAGATTGTCGAGTTGCCCATCGTGGAACAGTTGGTAGGCCTGCACAGCGTGGTCATCACCGTGGGTGGTGGTGGTATCCCCGTTGTGGAGAATGGCCCCGGCGACTATGAGGGTGTGGCAGCCGTTATCGACAAGGACCGCGCCAGCGCCAAGTTGGCACTCGACTTGAATGCCGACATGCTGGTCATCCTCACCGCTGTGGAGAAGGTGTCCATCAACTTCAACAAGCCCGACCAGAAGGACCTCGACCGCATGACCATTGCCGAGGCCCGCGAGTACATCCAGCAGGGTCACTTCGCCCCCGGTAGCATGCTGCCCAAGGTGGAGTCGTGCATCAGTTTCGTGGAGAACACCACGGGCGGCACGGCCCTCATCACCTCGCTTGATAAGGCCCGTGAGGCCCTGCAGGGCAAGACCGGCACACTGCTGGTCAAGGAGTAAAGACAACACCTTATATATAAAAACAGTAATGGTTGGATATGATAATCCAACCATTACTGTTTTATTACTATAGGCGGTACTGACTCGGCGTCTGGCCCGTCATCCGCTTGAAAAACTTGGTGAGGAACGAAGGGTTGGGGAAATTCATCTCATCACCGATGCGGGCAATGGACTTATCGGTGTGCTTGAGTTCGATTTTGATGCGGGTGACCAGGGCATCATCAATCCATTGCTTGGCACTCTTGCCGCTCACCTGCCGGACGATGGTGCTCATGTAGCGAGGTGTGAGGCACAGGCGCGAGGCATAGAAGTCAATGGTGTGGTGCTCCGGGGCGAACTCGCTCACCAACTGAATGAAATCGGCGAACAGCCGCTGCTCGCGCGTCTGGCTCTCGCGGTAGGTCTGCTCGTGGCGACTCCACAGGTGGTCCACACACCACAGGAAGGCGCTCAACAGGTGCAGGGTCACCTGGCTGCTGCCGTCGGGTTGCCTCAAGTGCCGGTAGAGCATCAGGTGCAATTGGTCCAACTGTTCCTGCTCCTCGGGCTGCAAATGCAACTGGAAATGACGCAAGTGGCCGTCAAAGGCCCTGGGGATGCGGTTGCCGATGGCCAACGAGAACAACTCGTCGCTGATCGACAGGCCTATGCCCTGAACATCACTCGAAGCATCCTTGTATTGGAGAATGCCGTTGGTTCCCAGAAACACGAGGTCACCAGTCTCGAAATGCCGCTCCATCATGTTGATGACGGGCTCGGCCCAGCCGTTCTTAATCATCAGGATACGCATCTCGGGCATGAGCGTTGGCTGGCCGACAATCTGGTCCTTGATGAGGTTGATGCGCACATTGCGCGCTACAGCCACATTGCGTGAGATGTAGTTATTGGCCAAATCCTCATCTTTTCCCTCGATGAGTTGTTTGAGTTGGGCCAGGCTTAATTTCCTCATTTCTGCCATTGCCATCGATTTTTGAACGCAAAGATAACCAAATACTATCAAAAAACAATAATAATCTCATTTTTTGTACAAATAGGACATTATTTCACTGCTTTGGATATTTGCCGCTATACAATAAGGCATTAACTTTGCGATATCCAACCAATTCACAACGACATGAAACGGCTTTTTTTCATCATCAGCGTGTGCATGACGCTTACAGCTACGGCACAGACCCTCGAGGAGTGCCAGCAGGCTGCCGAGCACAACTACCCGCTCATCGCCCAGCATGACCTGATTGCCCGCACCACCGACCTCACCGTCGACAATATCCAGAAAGGGTGGCTCCCACAACTCACGGCGACCGCCCAAGCCACCTACCAGAGCGCCGTGCCCGCGTGGCCCGACGAGATGACGGGGCTGTTGCGGCAGATGGGTGTGGACATGAAGGGGTTGGGCAAGGACCAGTACCGCGTGGGACTCGACCTGCAGCAGACGGTGTTCGACGGCGGCGCCATCAGCGCCCAGAAGCAGGTGGCCCGTGAGCAGGGTGCCGTACAGCAGGCACGGCTCGATGTGGAACTGTATCAGGTGCGCCAGCGCGTCAACGAGATGTACTTCGGCCTGTTGCTGCTCGATGACCAGATCAGCCTCAACAAGGACCTGCAGGCGCAACTTGCCGCCAGCGAGAAAAAACTGACCTCGATGGTCAAGCACGGCACGGCAGCGCAATGTGACCTGAACAATGTTACCGCCGAACGACTGAATGTCGTGCAGCAGATGACCACCCTCGAGTCGCAGCGCCGCGTGCTGACGGCGATGCTGGGCACCTTCTGCGGGATTGAAGTAAGCCATGTGACCAAGCCGGCCGCCATCGATGCAGCCGCTGGCGGCAACAACCGTCCCGAACTGCGGCTCATCGACAGCCAACTGCGGCTCGCCGACGCCCAGGACCGTGCCCTCAAGGCCGCCCTGTTGCCGCGCTTGGGCGTGTTTGCCCAGGGCTACTATGGCTATCCGGGCTACAACATGTTCAAGGACATGATGGGCCGTGACTGGTCGTGGAACGGCATGGTGGGTGCCCGCCTGACATGGAATATCGGCGCGCTCTACACCCACCACAACGATAAGGCCAAGGTGCACTTGCAGCGCGAGACAGCCCGCAACCAGCGCGAGGTCTTCCTGTTCAACAACCGCCTGGAACAGATGCAGCAGAACGAGGCTATCGGCCGTTACCGCCAACTGATGGCACAGGACGAGGAAATCATCGCCCTGCGCGAGCAGGTGCGCAAGGCCGCCGAGTCCAAACTCTCGCACGGCATCATCGATGTGAACGACCTGCTGCGCGACATCAACAGCGAGAATGCAGCCCGCGTGCAGCAGTCCATTCACGAGATTGAAATGCTCAAGCAGATGTATGACCTGAAATATACGACCAACAATTAATCAGCATAACGATGAAAAAGATAACAATCATGGCAAGCGTGGCACTGCTGATGATGAGCGCTTGCGGCAAGAAGGAAAAGGCGTTTGATGCCACAGGGACATTCGAAGCCACCGAGGTCACCATCTCGGCCAAGGCAACGGGCGAGTTGAAGTCCTTCAGCGTTACCGAGGGGCAGGTCCTCGAGGGCGGAACCCAGGTGGGACGCATCGACACCTATCAACTGGAGATGCAGAAACAGCAACTCGAAACCCAGCGCGGACAACTCGCGGCCAGCAAACGGCAACTGTCGTCCAACAGGTCGGCAGCCAGCAGCCAGCAACTGGACCTGAACAAGCAACTGTCGTCCATCCAGCAGCAGATTGCCAATGCCCAGCGGGAGCGCCAGCGCTATGCCGAACTGGTCAAGGACGGCGCCGTGCCGCGCAAGCAACTCGACGACATCGATAACCAGATCAAGGTGTTGAACCGCCAGTTGGACGCCACACGCGACCAGATACGCAGCGCCAATACCGCCCTGGCCGAGCAGGGGAAGGGCATCGGTGCCCAGATGGAGGGTATCGACGCCCAGGTAGCGGGCATTAACGCCCAGCAGCGCCAGATTGAAGACCAGATTGCCAATGCCGACATTGTGGCACCCTACAAGGGCACCGTGCTGGAGAAGTATGTCGAGCAGGGCGAATTTGTCTCGACGGGCAAGCCGCTGTTCAAGATGGCTGATGTGGAGCAGATGTTCATCCGAGCCTATGTCACCTCGGCCCAACTGCAGAACATCAAGGTGGGACAGGCCTGCAAGGTGTTTGCCGACTACGGCAACGGGCAGAAGAAGGAATATGCCGGCACCGTCACCTGGATTTCCAGCCGCTCGGAGTTCACCCCCAAAACCATCCTGACCGATGACGAGCGTGCCGACCTGGTCTATGCCGTCAAAATTGCCATCAAGAACGACGGCTATGTGAAAATCGGCATGTACGGGGAAGTTAAGTTCTAGAATCTCTAGATTATCTAGATCATCTAGGTTATCTAGGTCAACAGCATTGGCAATGAACGCGATTGAGGTAAATAATGTGTCCAAGTCCTACGGGAAGGTCATGGCGCTCGACCAGGTGTCGTTCACCGTGGGCCAGGGTGAGGTGTTCGGACTCATCGGTCCTGACGGTGCCGGCAAGACCTCGCTGTACCGCATCATGTGCACTCTGTTGTTGCCCGAGACGGGCACGGCGTCGGTGGACGGCTTTGACACGGTGCGCCAGATGACCGACATCCGCCGCCGCGTGGGCTACATGCCCGGCAAGTTCTCGCTCTATGAGGACCTGACCGTCGAGGAGAACCTGCGGTTCTTTGCCAACCTGTTCGGCACGACCGTCGAGGAGGGATATGACAGCATCAAGGCCATCTACAGCCAGATTGAGCGTTTCAAGAACCGCCGGGCGGGAGCCCTGTCGGGTGGCATGAAGCAAAAACTGGCGCTCTCGTGTGCCCTGGTCCACAGCCCCAGCGTGCTCTTCCTCGACGAGCCCACGACAGGCGTCGACCCCGTGTCGCGCAAGGAGTTCTGGGACATGCTCGGTGACCTCAAGGAGCGCAACATCACTATCGTGGCCTCAACACCCTATCTCGACGAGGTGCGCCGCTGCGAGCGCGTGGCTTTTCTTGACAAGGGGCAGATTCGCGGCATCGGCACTCCCGACGAAATCCTGACACGCTTTGCCGATGTGTTCAACCCGCCGGGCATCGAACACGACCATGCCGCGACTGTACCGCAGCCTAGTGTACCCGAGAATGTCATCGAGGTGGAGCATCTGGTCAAGGCCTTCGGCTCGTTCCATGCCGTCGACGATATCAGTTTCACTGTCAAGCGCGGCGAGATTTTCGGTTTCCTGGGTGCCAACGGTGCCGGCAAGACCACGGCGATGCACATGCTCACGGGCCTGAACCAGCCCACGAGCGGGATTGGCCGCGTGGTGGGCTACGACATCCGCACCGAGCATGAGCAAATCAAGAAGCACATCGGCTACATGAGCCAGCGGTTCTCGCTCTATGAGGACCTGACGGTGGCCGAAAACATCCGCCTGTTTGCGGGCATCTACGGTATAGAAGACAAGGAAATCGCCCGCAAGACCGACGAATTGCTCGACCGCCTCGAGTTTGCCGACCACAAGAACACACTGGTGGCCTCGCTGCCGCTGGGCTGGAAGCAGAAACTGGCCTTCTCGGTGAGCATCTTCCACGAGCCCGGCGTCGTCTTCCTTGACGAGCCCACAGGCGGTGTGGACCCCGCCACACGACGCCAGTTCTGGGAACTCATCTATGAGGCAGCGGGCAGGGGAATCACCGTGTTTGTCACCACACATTACATGGACGAGGCCGAGTACTGCGACCGCATCTCCATCATGGTCGACGGCAAAATCAAGGCCATGGGCACGCCCGATGAGTTGAAACAGAAGTATAACCAGCCCGATATGGACCATGTGTTCACCTATCTGGCACGGCAGGCCACGCGCAGCAGCGATTAAATTACAGGAGCCATGAAACAGTTCATCTCATTTGTCATCAAGGAGGCCAAGCACATCCTGCGCGACAAGCGCACGATGCTCATCCTGTTCGGAATGCCGCTGGTGCTGATGCTCATCTTCGGCTTCGCCATCACCACCGATGTGAAGAATGTACGCACCGTGGTAGTGACCAGTTCGATGGACCACCTCACGCAGCAGGCGGTCGACAGGCTCGCGGCCTCGGAATATTTCACTATCGTCCGGGTGGCCGCCACGCCCCGTGAGGCCGAGCAGATAATCCGCGGGCAGAAGGCCGACATGGCCATCGTCTTCGGTCCCGACTTCGCTTCCAAACGCAGTGGTGTTCAGTTTATCGTCGACGGTGCCGACCCCAACATGTCGCAGCAGTGGACCAACTATGCCACTGGCGTGCTCCTGAATGCCGAAGGCGGGGCTGTCAACACCAAGATGCTCTATAACCCGCAGATGCGGTCGGCCTACAACTTCGTGCCGGCCATTATGGGTATGCTGCTGATGCTGGTGTGCGCGATGATGACATCCATCTCGATTGTACGCGAGAAGGAGAAGGGAACAATGGAGGTGCTCCTGGTTTCGCCCGTCAGGCCGCTGATGATCATCGTTGCCAAGGCGATACCCTACCTCGTGCTCGCTTTCGCCATACTGGTCATCATCCTGTTGATGGCGCGGTTTGTGCTGGGCGTGCCGCTGGCGGGATCGCTGTTCTGGATCATCGTCATCTCCATCATCTACATCCTGCTGGCGCTCTCATTGGGCCTGCTCATCAGCAATGTCGCCAAGACCCAACTGGTGGCGCTGCTGCTCTCGGCAATGGTGCTGCTGGTGCCCATCGTGATGCTCAGCGGCATGCTTTTCCCTGTGGAGTCGATGCCGCGGGTGCTGCAGTGGATTTCGGCCATCGTCCCGCCACGCTACTACATCGAGGCGATGCGCAAACTGATGATTATGGGCGTGGGCATCAAAGAGGCCGCCCGGGAAGTCCTTATTCTCACGAGCATGGTTGCCGTGCTGATGACGCTCGCCCTTGTCAAGTTCAACAAACGACTCGAATAGCCCAGCTGCCATGACACTGAAATATCTCATACAGAAAGAGTTCACTCAGATTCGCCGCAACGCGTTCCTGCCCAAACTCATCGTCGTGTTCCCCATCATGATCATGTGTGTCATGCCCTGGGTGATGAACATGGAGGTGAAGAACATCAAGGTCACGGTGGTGGACAATGACCGTTCAACCCTGTCGCAGCGCCTCGTGCACAGCATCGAGGCCAGCAACTACTTCATCTTCAAGGGGCAGCAGCCCACCTACCGGGACGCCCTGCAGGAGGTTGAGCAATCGCGGGCCGACATCGTGATGGTCATTCCCCAGGACTACAGCCGCGACATCACCCTGGGCAACCAGCCACAGGTGCTCATCGCCGCAAATGCCGTCAACGGGACCAAGGGGGCGATGGGCGGGGCCTACCTGACCCAGATTGTCACGGCCCACATCAATCCCGACCTCGCAGCCATGCAATCGCGGGTGACCACCTTGTTCCTGTATAACAAGAACCTGAATTTCAAACTGTTCATGATTCCTGCCCTGTTTGCCATCGTGATGATGCTGATGACGGGGTTCCTGCCCGCGCTCAACATCGTGGGCGAGAAGGAGGCTGGCACCATCGAGCAGATCAATGTCACTCCCGTGAGCAAGTGGTCGTTCATCCTGGCCAAACTCATCCCCTACTGGATTATCGCCCTGTTCGTCATCACCGTGTGCCTGCTGCTGGCATGGGCGGTGTACGGCATCACCAGCGTGGGGCCTTTGGCGCTGATTTACCTGCTCGTGATGCTATTGGCATTGTTCTGGAGTTCGTTCGGTCTGATGATCAGCAACTACAGCAACACCATGCAGCAGGCCATCTTCGTGATGTGGTTCTTTGTGGTGATGATGCTCCTGCTCTCGGGTCTGTTCACCCCCACCCGCTCGATGCCTTCGTGGGCCTATGCCACAACCTATGTCAACCCGATGTCCTACTTCATCGATGCGGTGCGCACGGTTTTCATCCGCGGCGGCGGGTTCTCCAGCATCTGGCACCAGGTGCTTGCCCTGCTGGGCATAGGCTCGGTCATGGCCGCCTGGGCTGTCCTCAGTTACCGGAAAAACTCGTGAAGCATCATTATTCTGAATTATTTTCATTTTTTCAAGCATTTTACTTTGAAACTTGAATAAATGTTTTATCTTTGCGGATAGAATAACAATTTCTAAACAACCGACGATTATGAAAAGATTACTTTCCGCTATCACTTTGCTGCTGGCATTTACCGCAGCATGGGCCGACTCACCCCTGACATCTACCTACTTTGCCAACGCCTACGAGGACCACCCGATGGTACAGATGGTTAATGAGGATATGCAGAGCGATCTGCCCACCGTACTGCTCAACTTCCTCGCTGACAAGAAATCACCTGTCGATGTGCGCCTGGCTATCATCAACAAGTTGAGTTGGAACTTTGACGGCACCCCTGTGGGAGAGCAACTGTGCGAATACATGATGGGCCGCTACAAAGCTAAGAACGAGGCGAAACTGGTCAAGAAACTCGATGCCGGCACACTGGCAGTGTATGCCTATGCCAAGGCGATGAGCAACTACTTTGATGTCACCGCGGCAAGTGAAATGGGCCATCTGGCCGTGAAGAAGAACAAGGGCAAGAGCCTCAGCGTGGCACTGATTTCGGCCCTCATCGATGCCCAAGTCTATCTCGACAGCGACTGGTCCAAGATTTATCCCGTGGTGTCCAAAGTCCTGCACGACGGCTCGCTGCGGCTCGACATGCGCCAGGAGGCCATCAACGGCATCATGGAGTACATCAACCTCTACAAGGAGTACGAGTAACACACGACTTTCTTGTCAGGACAAAAAAACAGGCTCCTTGGGGTCACCCCCTTGGAGCCTGGTAGCATTTTGCGGAATTAATTCTTTGGAAAGAACCTTGTTGATTAGGCGTGCTTCTTAGCCTCGTCAACGATAGCCTTGAAAGCGGCGGGATTGTTCATAGCCAGGTCGGCGAGCACCTTGCGGTTGATCTCGATACCAGACTTGTGAATCAGACCCATCAGCTTGCTATAGGAGAGGTCCTCCATGCGAGCGGCAGCGTTAATACGCTGAATCCACAGAGCGCGGAAGTTGCGTTTTTTCTTCTTACGGTCAGCGTAAGCGTAGGTCAAACCCTTCTCCCAGGTGTTCTTAGCAACGGTCCAGACATTCTTGCGAGCGCCAAAGTAACCCCTTGTAAGTTTTAAGATTTTCTTGCGTTTGGCTCTTGAAGCCACATGATTAACTGATCTTGGCATTTTTTTGAATTGTTTTGATTGCTAGCGGCCGTTAACGGCTCTTTGAGCTAGACATTCGGTTAATAATAAAATGATAAAAATCTTCTCGATTAAAAGAAAGTGTTAGAGTTGTTTACTTCACCAGAAGCTGACGCACGATGTTCAAGTTGGCCTTGTCCACGATGCTCATCTTACCCAGGTTGCGTTTACGCTTCTTGCTCTTCTTGGTCAGGATGTGACTCTTGTAAGCATGTCTTCTTTTAATCTTTCCGGTGCCGGTAAAGGTGAACCTTTTCTTCGCAGCGGAATTCGTCTTAACTTTTGGCATTTTGTTTTAGTTTAAAAAATGTTATTAATTAATCGAGACCAGGCACTTACCAAGCCTGATGCTCTTCTTCTCTCATTTTAGTTTCGCAAGTTGTTCACTTGCTCACTCAATAAAGTTTAATGTTTATGGGTTAATGACGGCTTCCGCAGCATCTATCCATTAAACATTATCCTTTAGCCATGGCGATAGCCATTTCTCAGTTTTTTTGTTTACTCCTCGTCGGGAGTGGTGTCCTGCTGAGCGGCGCCGTCAGCAACGGGAGCATCCTTTGCCTCTTTCTTCTTGCCGCTGCCAGGCTTCTTGGGCGACAGCATGATGGTCATGCGCTTGCCCTCGAGCACGGGCATCTGATCCAGCTTGCCGTATTCTTCCAGGTCATTGGCAAACCTGAGCAACAACACCTCGCCCTGTTCCTTGAACAGGATGGAACGGCCCTTGAAGAAGACATAACTCTTCACCTTGGCTCCTTCCTTGAGGAAACCGATGGCGTGCTTTAACTTGAAGTTGTAGTCATGCTCGTCGGTCTGTGGTCCGAAACGAATTTCCTTGACCACGAGTTTGGTGGACTTGGCCTTCTGTTCCTTGGCGTGTTTGCGCTGTTGGAACTTGAACTTCTGGTAGT
>Ga0256407_10010130_pt1 | contig 13316 bp, 8 predicted proteins | sample RumenRJG_04DNA_FD_193489 | JGI IMG/M metagenome (GOLD analysis project Ga0256407, IMG submission 193489) | Bovine rumen microbial communities from Lethbridge, Alberta, Canada - RJG_04 | ecosystem: Host-associated > Mammals > Digestive system > Stomach > Rumen | place: Canada: Alberta | collected... | reverse complement strand
TTTTTCTTTTTTTTTTTCTATATTTCCATTACATAACTTTTTTATTATTATTATACTTAATATTATTCCAATTATTATAAATAACAGGCTGTATATTATTTTCTTTTTCTTATCCATTCAACCTGTTTTCTTTTTTATTAAAAATATCTCAAAAGATATATATATATTTATATAAATTTTTAATAGAAAAATTCAATTTTTAAAAAAATTATTTTTGAATTATATTCAATTTATATTTCTTATGTTACTTTAGTAATTTTTTTTTTGAAAATATCTGAATATTTTTAAAAGATAAAATATCTTCAGAATTAAATTTGTTAATTTTTGCTATTGAAATTGTTTTTATTAAGTCAGCCATGTTTATACAAAATAATTCAAAATTTGATTATTTATATTAATTAAGTTTTAATATTCAAAACACAATAAATTCAAATTTTTTTATTCTTTATGATTTTACTACTAAAATAAAATAAAAATTGAATAATGATTTAAAATGAAAAATACCTTTCATCAATATCCAATTTAAGATTAATTTTCAAAGTCAATTTATATTTTTATCATTACAATAATTATATATTTTTAAAGTTTTAAAATTTTATACACAATTGATTAAATTCTTATTTTTTAAATTAAATTTTATATTTTATATATATTAATATCAATTGACCTTGATATAATGTATTATTAACATAATCAATTTTATATCTAGAATTTTTGAAGAAGAACAAAACAAACACCAAGAAAAATAAAAATCCTTTTTTCTTCTATAAAAATTAATTTATTTCTTTGATAATAAATTAAAATGAATAATAGAAATAAAATAAAGCAAATAAAATAAAATATATAAAATATATTTTAAAGTAAAAATAATAAAAAATAGTTTATATGAGAAATCTAAATTTATTTTGCTATTTAGAATTTAAAATATATAATAATAACAGAATTTAGATATTGATATATATTTTTCATTATTTAGAAAAATATCATATATTTTTGATTTTATTTTAATTAATCATTAAATTACGTCTTATATTATAAATTTATTTTTGATGAATATTTAAGTATAATTTTTAAAAAGTGTATAATTTAATTAAATTCAAATTGAGAATATGAATACATTAAAATTAGAAATATATTCTTTCCAAAAACCCATTTTTTTGATTTTTTCCCTTAAACTTTAAAATAAAATATTTTATAACATTATTGTAATTTTTATTAATTTTTTTTAAAGATGAATTTAAAATAATAATATTTCAACCCACAATGTTTATTTATTTATTTAATATTAGTATTCTTTATTATAATTCAAAATAATAAAAAACAATTGAAAATTGTCTAAATTCAACCAACTTCAATATTTTAAAAAATAATAAATATTTATGAATAATTGTTATAAAGTTATATATTAAAAATTTTCTCTTATTTGATATTAAATTAGCAATTTATTCAATTTAGATTTTTGTGATGATATTTTAAATAATTTATTCATTTTCCTTTAATTTATTTTCAATAATGTTTTTAATAAAAAGAATTATTTAATATTACGATTAATGATATTAAAATATTTTTTGTTGTCATAATTATTCAGTTACTTTTATTTATCTTAAATCTAACAATTTAATTCAAAACAATAGAATTTTGCAGAAAAAATTTACAAGGGATGATTTATAATATAAGATTGACAATGAATTTAAAAATAATTTAAAAAAATATTATATTGTTAATATTTATTCATATATATCAAATCTCATTATTTAATTAATTTAAGTTTTTTATATAAAAATTTAACATTAACATTTTTTTTAAAATCTTCAAAAAATCCATTAAAAAAATCTTTTAAAAATATTTTAAATATTAATAAATTTGAATTATTGTGAATTGAATAAATTTTTTCAAGTAAATCAAATTGTTCATATATTAATATATATATAAAAATAAGCTTCATTTTTCCGTTTTCAATATTATAATTAAAATAAAAATTATAATTTTCTTCATTTATACATTGAAATAAATTTTTTATATGAATGTTTATTTCATAATTTTCAAATAGCTTAATTATTAATTTATCAATTTTTAATTTTGAAATCTCTATTTTTAAAACAACCAATAAATAATATATTAATAATTTAAAAAAAAAAAGGAAAAAAGTAAATTTATTGTTAGAATAATTTAATGATATATCATCATGAAATATAATCTTTTTTTTATTTATTTGAAATTCAATTAGAAATGGATTAACCATATAAAAATATTTTTCATTACATATAAAACATAACTTTTTATTATAAATAAATGGAATTATATTATTAAAAAATGATATATCAATAAATTCCATAAAATTCAAAGTTTTTTTTTCAAATGCAATAATTTTTTTTATTAAAAATATGAGATATATATCTTTATTGTATAAAAAAATAGAAGAATTTTGATGACATAAATCAAAACTTGTATTGAATAAATTTGGAAAATTTAATTTTCCAATTTTAATAATTTCTTTCTTTTTAAAATTAAAATTAAATTTTGTAATAAAAAAAGAATCATTAATAAAAAAAATTGAATTTATTTCATTTAAATTATAAAGTATTCCTATAATTTTTTGTTTAAATATGAGCCTACTATTATGTTTTGTTTCTAAATTAAAAAAAAAATAATGATATTTTTTATAATGATAACAAATAATTTTTCCAAATATTAGAGTTATAAATGAATTTTTATCATATTTTTTTGAGAAAAAACTAAAAATTTTATTATTTCCTATTTTCAAAATATATTTATTTAAAAAATTGGATTTTAAAATATGTTGTTCAATATAATCATTCTCAGTGTCAATATAATATTTCAATTTATGATTTTTTTGTTTTATTAAATTAATTATATTTTTCTTTTCATTATCATTTAAAAATTGTGATATATTTTCAAGAAAAAAGAAATTAAGTTTATTAAATGGATTTTCATTTAATAGATTTTTCATTTAAATAAATAATAATTGTTAAATTAACAAATTAATTATAATTAAAATATTAATTAATGTATTTTGTTATTAAAATTTTAACCATTATTTAATTCTAAATTAATAAAATTATTTTATATTAATCTTTTTTCTTCATTTATTTTTTTTTTTTGAATTTCCATCAATTTCTTTTTTCATTATTGATTTACCTCTTATTCCATATTTTTTTAAATATTTGACTTCCACTTTACTTTTAAATTCAAACCAATTTGGTGGTCTTGAGACATTACTTAGCTTTAAAATTATAAAAATTAAATTTTCTGTTATTAACAAATAAAAAAATTTTTGACTTCTATCTAAATATGCAAAATGCTTATTAGTATAAAATATTATACATAAATTTGAGATAATCCCAAAAAAAGACATTAGACCTAAAACTTCATTGAATATACCAATTCCCATTGACTCATCTAAATTAGTAATAAAAACCAAATATTTCATTGAAAAACCTGTTGCCAATCTAAAAAAAATTGTTAAAATTAACATAAAAAAAAAAGAAATTTTAGAACTAATTCCAAATTGAATTATATATCCAAAATTAAAAATAACAGGCATCATAACTTCTGATAAATCTTCATCATGAAATTTTTTTCTTGTATAATATTGATATTTTTTTGATGAATTTTCAGAATGTGAATATTTTGCCATTATTGTTTTATCAAATTTTTTTTTTTGTTTTCTCCTATATATAAAGTAATATATTGTTTTTGATGCAACTACAGTAATATCTGATATAATTATCATAGTTAATTGATTACCTAATTCTTGAAAGCAATCATTATATATGCATGATTCAAAGTAATTTTTAGCAAAAGCAATATAATATAGATTAAAATAATAATTAAAAAATTCAAAAATTAATTGTTTTTTTAGCATCGATTTTTTATATTCTTTTTTTGTTAAATAATTTTCTTTATCAGTAATCCATTTATTTAATTTTCCATATAATTTACTTAAAATTTCTCTCGCAATATATATTAAAATAGGAATAATATATAACCATGATGTATTTTCCACTTTTTTTTTTTCATTTTTAATTTTCCATCTTTGAATATAAAAAACAATTAAATTAATGATAACAGTTCCAAAAAGGGAAAAAAAAATAACAATAAAATTTATGATATCTCTAATTAATTCTTTAAATTTATCATAAATTGGAATTTTTACATTCATAAATAATTCTACTTGTTCACCTCCTTGATTTTCAATTATCATATCATTACTTTTTTCCAATTTAAAATGATCCATTCCCCAAATATAGTTATAAACTTCTTCTCTTGATTTCCAAGCTGCAGAATAAAAATTACCCCAAAGAACTATTAAAGTAGTAAGACTTAAATTCATTCCTAAAAAAATTATAGATTTAAAATTAAAAAATTTTAATGATTTTTTAATAATTTCATATAAAACTCCAGCAATTGCAGGAAATACAGACCAACGAACATAATGTGTAATCCAAGAATAATAAAATCCAATTTTTTCACCAAAAACAGTTCTAAAAACTCTATTTATTCTTTTAGTATCTATAGCTCTAAATGGAGTTGAATATGCATGGATCATATTAAAAAATTTTATTGAATTACCAATGCTTGCATAATTTGGTATAATAATTATTTGTTTAATTATGCTATCATTTTTTTGAATTAAAGTTTTTATATAATCTATATCTAATATTGTTGATAATGCAGCATAGGAAATCCTACTTTTATCTATTTTTCGAAATACACTTGAACAATCTAAATCATATGTACTTCTAAAATCTATTAAATTTTCACAATTTTTACATATATGATAATTATCATTTGTATCATATCTTCTAAATTTGTCAGCAAGGGCCTTAATGAAGCTTGTAAATGGAGGATATAATTCAATTTCATTAGTCTTATATTCATAAAATTGTTTTTGATTTAATTCAATAATTTTTTTATTTTTGGTTAAAAAATATTGATTTATAGTAATATCTTTTCCTTCTCTTGTTTTATATGTTCCATCTTTTTGAAGTATTATAGGAATATCTTGAATTCTGAATTGAACTTGATAATGAAAAGTTTCTGCTAAATCCATTAGAGTTTTTTCTGTGCAATAAAAATCCAAATTTAAATTACCTAATTCATCAATATAATATTTCACCCTTAATCCTGTAAATAGCATTACAAAAAATTCAATATAACAAATGAATTTTTCAAATGAATTGAATTCTTTGTCACTTTGTAAAAAATGATTTACAATATCACCTCTGAAATCATTTAATCTTTTACAAAAAATTTTATTTATTAATTTTTTATAATCAATAGATTCTTCATCATCATCCGAACTATCTGAAAAACTTAATTCTTTTTCTTCTTCATTATTATTTGAAATATTTTCATTTTTATTTTTATCATCTTCGATATCATCTAACAACTCATTTTCTTCTTTTATTTGTTCTAAATTATTTTTTTGAAAACTTACAGCCTTTTTATTTAGTAAATGTTTTTTAATTAATTTAATATTATTAGTAATTAGTAAATTATCAAAAGCATTGGTATCAACATTATCATAAACTGTTTCTTTGCGAACTAAATTTCTTATGTTTCTAAAATTTTGCATTTTTTCTAAAATAATTTTTTTTTTCTTAAATTTTTCATCCATTTTTAAAATTATCGAACAATAAGGATCAATTTCATGCATTTCTTCATTATATGAAATCTCTATTCTTTTTTCTAAATTTTTCCCTTTAAAAACTCTAAAAAAATAATCAAAAATTACCAATTTTAATTTTGGTAATACTTCTGTATCTTTTGCTATTCTTCCTTCTGGATTTAATAATTTCTTCATATAGCCAACTTGTTCTTTTGGTAAATAAAGATATAGAAGTTCTTTATTACTGGTATTTATAACTGGAAAACCATTAAATGGAGGTAATGGATATGGGATTGGTTCAGAGTTTAAAAATCCTGTTAATTCTTTTGATAAAAAACTTTGTTTTCTAAATCCTTGATTATTTTTTAAAATATTAATATCAAAAGCATTTCCTAATAATGTTAATTTATTTTTTACTAAATCTATTCATTGATGTGTTTATAGAATCTGGATAATTTTTTTGATTCATTTTTTTTTAAATAAAAAAAACAGGATTATCAAAAATATTTTTAATAAATATCAATTTTATTATTTATTTTAAATGAATTTTTTTAATTTTCATTTATAATTTTAAGAAGCAATCATAAATAAAATAAAAATTAATTAAAAAATTAAATTAAACATAAATATTGGTATTAACAAAATATGAATGTTTAAAAATAAATAAAAGGAAATTACCATTATAAATTTTTTGTTATCAATTACAAATTAAAGGGTAATAAGATGAATAAATTTTCACCCAAATGGTCAATTCCAGATTTTAGCACCATTAAAAGCATTAAAAACAATTACTTCAATTAAAATAAATAAAAATACTTGAATATTTTGAAATACTTATTAGATATTAAACAAAAAATAGATATGATATGATATGATTAAATAAATAAATCAACAAAATTTTTTAATTGTTTATTTTAACTATCATTGTTTTTTTGCAAAATAAACAAACGTTATGTAAGTAATGGAGAATTAATTAAAATAATTTTATTAAAACAAAATTATTTTGCAATTATGATAAATCATTTTAAATTAATTTATTATTTTTTACAATGATCAAAAAGATTTGTTTTGTCAATATGTAATGTAATAGAATTTGGAAGAATAAAAGAAAATATAAGTGTTGTAGCATATTTTTTATATTTATTGATGATGAGAATGATACAAAATGTGTTTTAGAAATTTCATTTTGTCAAAGTAGTTTTTGTTGAATTTTAGTGGAAATATTTTAAATAGAATTATTGAAGTTATAAAATATATATTATTGAGTTTTTTTAGATTTTGTATAGATTATTTCGTTTTAATAAATTTTTTAAATTTCATTTAAATAAAAAAAAGAATTATAAATCCTTCATTATTTTTAAATTATTTTTTTTTAATGATAAACTCTTTAAATAATTATATTTTAATAAATTTTTTGAAATTGATTATTAATTAGAGTTTGACCATTTTTGATTCTGTTATTATAAGAAAATTGATTCAGTTTTATTTATTTTAATTAAATCAAATTTTCAAAAAAATTAATTTTTTATTCATATAATTTTTCTTAAGTAAAATTAAATTAAAATAATTTTTGAATATGATAATCATAGTTTTTTTTGAATTTTTTTAAAATATATTTATTTATTAAATATATTTTTATTTCAATTCAATTTTTGAAAATATATATATTTCTTTTTTTAATATTTTATTTATTTCATATTGTTAAAATATCGAAGATTTTTTTAGTTTCATCAATAATTATTTATATCTTCATTTTAATTTTAATAAATCATTTGTATTAAAAAAAATAAATATGAATAAAATAATTTATTATTTTTAACTTGAAGCATATCAATATCCATGAACTTTCTGTCTTTCTTTTCTCTATATTATTTTAGGAGTATAAGTAATTATTTTTTACATAAAGAATGAATATTTTTAAGAAAAGAATCATTTACATTTGCCTTCAATAAATAGAATATCATTTAAATTAAGAGATATATTTTAAGATACAACTCTGGAAGTATTTAATTTATCTTATTTAAATAAACAAGCATTCAATTCCTTTATTTAAGTGTTTTTTAATTGAATTCATCGATATATTTATAGTGTTAAATGATTTTTTATAAGTAACATCATATATTAATTATTATAACAATAACTCTTTTAAATTGATTTTTTATTTTTAAAAAATATTATCTTGTCCTGTTGAATCAGATATATATATTTTGATTTTTTCTACATTTATTTTTCTTTTAAATATTATGCTGCTGTTCCTATTATATTATATTATATTATCTATAGATTTATTTATTAAAGAACTTTTCCTAATGCTTGTTTACCTATAAACAATAAATAATATTCACTTTCTTTTTTTCTAACACAAAATATTCAATTCAAATATTTATTATTTTTAAAATAATATTGTAATTTAAACACCACCATGTTTTAATTAAATCAATAATTTGAATAGAAAATAATCAAAATAATAAATAAATGGAAAATACTGAAGAAACAAAAGAAGAAAATGAATTAGAAATGCGTTATGATCATTTATATAAAAGTAAAAATAAATCCAAAAAATATTATTAAAATAATAGTTATTTTAGTAGGTGATATGGGAGTAGGAAAATCTTCATTATTATCAAAATATGTAAAAGGTGTTGTCCCTATATCTCCATTACCTACTATAGCAATTGAATTTGCAACAAAAATCATCCAAATAAAAGAAGGAGGTTATATTAAAGCCCAAATATGGGATACTGCAGGACAAGAGAAATATAAAGCAATAACATCACATCATTATAGAAGAGCAGTAGGAGCTTTAATTGTATATGATGTTACAAAAAGGTCATCTTTTGATAATGTTTTAAAATGGTTTAGTGATTTAAAATCGAAAGCAGAAAAAGAATGTATCATTGCTTTAATTGGAAATAAAATAGATTTATTAGATAGAAATTCAAGAAGAAGAGAAATTTCATATGAAGAAGGAATGATGCTTGCAGCTAATAATAATATGTTGTTTTATGAAACTAGTGCTTATACAAGTGTAAAAGTGAATGATGCTTTTGAAGACTTATTACAGGAAATTTATAATGAAAGAAGAAGAGTTAATAATTCAAATAAAAGTAATGGAAGTACAAAAATTCTTTCTTTAAATAATAATGAAGAAAATGAAAATAGAAATTGTTGCTAAAATATTATTATTATATTGGAAATTATATTCTAATATATATATATTATTTATTTAATTTTTAATGAATGTTTTTAATATTTAAATTTGGAAAATATTTTTAATTCTCAAAAGAAAAAGACAAATAAGGATTGTTTTTTGTTGAAGCAAATCAAGAAATAATTATTGATGTTAAAATTCAACTATAATTTCCCAAATAAGAATAAGAAAAATAAATAATTCAATGATAATAAAAGAAAATAATCGAATTGATATTAATAAAATAATGAAAAGTTTGAAGAAAATAAAAACAATATCACCGTCTTTTAAATATAAAAAAGGAATAATTCTAGAAAAATGAACTTGATTTATATTCTATTAAAGGATTTAAATTATAAAACATCCATTAATCATCAAAAAAATCTCCAAAAAGACAGAAAAATATCTTAAAGAAATGAAGAAATGTTAAAAAAGTAAAAATTCCATATAGTATTAAATCAATAATGAATGGTTGAAAAAATCATTTTTACATAAAATTTTTAAATAAAAAAAATCAAGAATTTCATGAATATTTCTAAATATGATGGCTTATCATCATTTTTAGATTTTTATGATTTAAAAAAAAATGAATTAATTTCCAAAATTATTTTAACAACAAAAATAAAAGTTTTTTTTTTGCATTCAAAAAAAGAGATTTTCAAAACAAAGATATTTTATTTAAAAAGAATAATCTATATTTTCATTACCCAAGAAAAAATAAAATGTTAAAATTCCATAAAATATATCAAAATAATTAATAATATATATAATATTTAAACTAATTAAAAAAATTTTATTATTTAAAATTTATTAAACCAATCATCATATTCTTTCTGAGCTTCTGAAGTAATTTGTAAATAGTTATTATTAAATTCATGTTCAGGTAAATTTTTTGCATATTCATCAAAAATAATATGTTTATCATCTTCTTCACTTATATTTAATTTAGGAATAAATGGGGCTTTCATATTTAATGTCATTAAGTCATCCCAGTTAAAATTACTAAACCAAATATGATTTTTAATTTGGGATAATTTACTCATTCTTGATATAGGATTCTTAGTAAGCATCTTTTGTATTAATAACTTAAAATCATTGTCATGAACAAAACTAGGGAAAATTAAATTTTCATTTACTATAGCATAATATACATCCATTGTATCGTCTTCATCTTCACCAAATGGTACTTTTCCACAAATAAATTCAAACATACATATAGCAATTGACCATATATCTATTTGAAATGAATAACCTTCTCCTAATATAACTTCTGGAGCCATATAATGTGGTGTTCCTATAATTGTATTTGTTCTATCAATTATTTCTTTGGCTGTTCCAAAATCTATTAATTTTAAATATCCAGATTCAATCACCATTACATTTTCTGGTTTTATATCACGATATATTACTTTCCTTTCATGTAAATAATCAATAGCTAATAACAATGAACCTGAATAAAATTGAGTTTCTAATTTATTTAATAAACCAATATCACGAATTACTTCAAATAATTCTTTTCCTTTTATAAATTCCATTAAGAAATATATGAATTTATTATCTTTTAATGTTTTTACTAATTTTACAATAAATGGATGATCTATTTTTAAAAGTATTCCTCTTTCTAATTCTAAATTTTTGTGTAATTCATCAAAATCAATTTGTTTTTTTGAAATAGCTTTAATTGCATAAGGAAATTTATTTCTTTTATTTTGTACTAAATAAACATTTCCATAATTTCCAGCACCTAAAGATGAAGAAAAAATTAAATCATTTAGTTCAATTGTATTATCCTGTAAATAAAGTCTGTTCATTAAATATTCTTTTAAATTACTTTCAATAATATTTTCAAAATCTTCTTGAGATATTGAGAATAAACAAATTTCACCAATCGCATTAATTGTTGCACTTCTTTTTTCATGAAAAAATAAAGCTCTTTCACCAAAATATTCACTTTCATTCAGAGTTCTAATATATTTTCCTCCAACTAAAATTTCTACTTTACCATGCTTTATGATATAAAACTTATTTCCATCTTCTCCTTCTTTAACAATATTATCCCCATCATTAAATTTTTCTTCTAAAATTTTTTTAGATAAATTAAATAATTTAATTCTAGGTAAATTTTTAAATATTTGTACTTTTGAAAGTGAATCAATAATAGATGTTCTTTCCATTATTTTTTTAAAATTTCCTTCTAATAAATCAAAAAATTTAATCGTATCAGCTTCAACTAATAAACAATCAGGTTGTGATATAATATCAAAATCAGTTTTTTCAATGGAGCATTCAAATAATTCATTTTCAAATAAAATTGCTCCTCTATTTGCTACAATATCTTTTGTTATACTATTAATTAAATTTCCATCAATTACAATTACTATTTTACTTGATTTAATATATCCTTCTTTATATACAATTTCATTTTTTGTTAAATTATTGGGTTTAAATAAATAAAAAGCATTATCTAATAAATTAATATTAAATTTATGAAAAATTTTAGAACGAGTAAAAGAACTTTTAATGAAATTCAAATATAATAATGTCCTAAAATTTTTTCCTAACATTGTTTCTAAAGTAAACGAAGATACAGAATAGCAAATACAATTAGACTTAGCAATGCAGTCTAAACTTCTCGTAGAATCAATTAATACACTTCTTTCTCCAAAATTATCTCCTTTTCTTAAAGTCCTAACAATTTTTCCTTTTAAAATACAATTAACTTCACCTTCTTTAACGATGTATAGACATTGTGCAGGTTCACCTTCTCTTACTATATATTTTCCTTCATCAAAACTCTCTTTATATAAAGAGGAGCATAATAAAGTTTTTTGTGTATTCTCAATATTAGCTAATATTGGAATACTTTCAATAAACTTTTTATTTTCTTCAAAATGTTTTTTTGAAATATGTTCTACAATTTTTCTAAAATTTTTTCTTTCCATTACCCATAAATAACATTCTGTAATTGCTTTTGCTGATTCTAGTCTTTTTGCTTCATGTAATAATGCCAATTCACCAAAACTTTCTCCTATATTTATTTCTCTTCTTTTATTTATATTCTGTGAAATGATTTCTATTTTTCCTTCTTTTAGTATATAAAAATAATTTCCTATTCCTCCTTGTTTATATATATATATATTTTCTTGTACTGAAGATAAAGACATTTCTTGAATTATTGCATTTCTTGCTTGTTTATCTAAATCTTTCATAAAAAAATGTTTTATTAAACAATTATTAATTAAATTATTATCTTCATTATTTCTGTTATGCTTTTTTATAATTGTCAAAATTGATTTTTCATAATCTTCTTTTATTTCCTCATTTTTTGAAGTATTTATACCATAATTTTTCACATTTTTACGAGTTAAAGCTTTAGTATCAATAATTGTTTTCTTACTATTTAATAACTTCTTTTTATCGGATAATTTTTTTTTTAAACTAAATTTCTTATCCAAATCAGATTTACCATTTAATGAATTCTGAGTTTTCTCAATAATTAAATCTAATTTTTTATCATTGATTTCATGTGATAATTGTTGTGAATCACTTGTTATAATATCATAGAAACAATTATTACCCATTATAAATAATTATTTAATAAAAAAATATTTTAATATTAACAATAAAAATTTAATTGTTTTATACAAAATTAAATCTTCTATTATTATCATTATAGTTAATTATTTTTATTAATTTGAAAAATTTTACTTATTTTTCAACAATTCAAAAAAGAAATTTATATAAATCTATATAATAAAACTGCAAAATCAAAAAATAAAAAGAAAGGAAAAATGAAACAGATAAAAAAAGATAAGATAAAAGAGATATGAAAATTGAAATTAAAAACTAATTTAAAACAAAACAAAAATAAATGAAGAAAAAATTAAAAAGAAAAAGAAACTGAAAATTAAGTATTTTCTTATCTTCCTCATTTTAAGGGTATTTAACAATTGAACAATAAAATCTTTCATTCCTGTTTTTATCCATATATCATCAATTAATTGCTATTGAATAATTATTAATGAATTTTTTGTTAAAGATAATTCAATTACTTCTTGTATTTGTTATTATTGTGATAATGAGATTTCTTCTAATGTTAAAAAGCAAAATGTACATGCTATCAAATTTATATTAATAGAGTAATTTTTATAAATTTGATATTAATAGTAATTATTACAAAATAAGAATAGAACTTTATGGAAATTGTAGACTTATTTTATCTTTCTTTAATACATAAATATTTTGTCGTAATTTTTTTCAGATTAAAAATATATATAGTGAACTCAAATATTTTATATTCTTTATTTATTTATTAAATATATTTTTCATTTTTTTCTAATTCATTTTATTATTTTTAAATATTAAATCATTAATAATTTGAATATTTATTTATTAAATTTTTTTATTTTAAAAAATAATTTTTATAATAATTAACTTATAATCTATAATTTTTCAAATTTAAAATTCATGAATTATGGGGATTGGGGATTGGGG
>Ga0256407_10010127_pt1 | contig 13317 bp, 8 predicted proteins | sample RumenRJG_04DNA_FD_193489 | JGI IMG/M metagenome (GOLD analysis project Ga0256407, IMG submission 193489) | Bovine rumen microbial communities from Lethbridge, Alberta, Canada - RJG_04 | ecosystem: Host-associated > Mammals > Digestive system > Stomach > Rumen | place: Canada: Alberta | collected... | reverse complement strand
TGAAATGCAAATGCTTCAATATATTTCACATTATTTGGGATTACAACAGTTTCTATCGTTTCGTTATCTTCAAAGCATCCTCCCAGAATAGAGATGACGGGAAAAACTCCAATAAAATTTGGAATTTTAACATCCTTTTCTTCGCCCCTATAATTTTTCAAACCCAAGCCATCCACACATAATATCGCTGTGTAATCTTTGGTTTGAAATTTAATGGGGAAGATAAAATAAACTAATAGAAATAGTATCGCCAATACTAAAACCACAATAACAATTTTTTTTATAATTTTTTTTATAATTGTCTTCATAAGATCAACCATCTCCTTCACTAACCAAGATATTTCCTGTTGCTTTATTATATTCAGTTATCATATTTATTTTTTGGTTTGTTGTACCGGGATAACACTGCGCTTCCTCCGATATTTCATAAAAACATTGATATCTCAGATCCACCGGTATTTCAAAAATGTTTTTGTAAACTGAGTCATTCCCGGTTTTATCACTTATTGAACAATCAGAGCCAAACAAAATCAAATTCACCGCACTTTTTATTTCATCATCCGAGTACTTTTGTTTATTAATGTGTAAAAAATATGTTTCTGTCGAGAAAGAATCCTTAACATCCTTTAGAATTGTTCCATATTTGTTTGTATTTTCCTTATTATTAGTATCATATGTTGCGTAATCATCTATCCCCAGCCCGTACAGCTCATTAACCCCCATATAGTTCATCCTTAAAAGTTCGCACATATTGGCATACTCGATCACCTGGATTCCATTAGCCGTATACGAACCTCCAAAATTAAATAAATAATCATTCAAAGTTTGTTCAACTTGTTCTTCGTACTTCTCATCCAAATTACAAAGATCTATTCCACCTTTTACTAAAGTGCTTGCTGCGTCAATAGATCCCTTATATATTTTAGAGTCAGACAACTTTCCTACACCTTTTGCAACAGCGCCAATCTCACCTTTACTATCGTTAAATGCAAAAGCCGCAATTAAAGATGCAGGGATTCCAATCTCGGGGCATGTGGCAGTTACGAAAGCAATTGCTGCATCCGTCGCCATTTTCATTGGTATCATATATTCGTCTTCGATCATATTTGCATAGGCTTCTTTTAGGATGGCTGATCCTACATAATTTTGCGCTTGATTATAATCTCCATTGAAACATTCAATCTTTTCCCCGGATAGTGAAACCAGTTCAATTTTATTACTATCCCACAAATCATAGCTTGATATTTGTGGATCCATTTCGATATTTATACTACTATAGCAGTCTGTTACTCTTGTCCAAACTGTTGCGTTCATATTTACGACCGCAAGTCTTTCTTCTATCTTATCTTTATCAACAGATGTAAAGCCATATGAGTCCAAACCTAATTCATTCCTGACTTCCAGATCTGCAGTTGCCCATGCAATTCGGTTTTCCATATCAGCATCAATGAGCGAATAAGCACCTATCACCTCCAGTAAAGTTCTGTATCTATAATCGCTTTTAATTTCCTTAGGATAGAGCTCATCACAACTTGATTGATTTTCAAGCACCGAGTTGATTAAATTTACGTATTCCTGTTTATTACCCTCAACATTTTCCCGTTTCATGGACGTGCTGAGAATCAAATTTGTATAGTCAGCAAATTTTAACGCTGTTCCACAGGATAATTGTGTTCTCGGATCATAATCAACTATAAATTTATATGTCCCATCTGTTTTTAAAAGTTCAGTCATAAAATTCAGATCATCTGAATTTACGCATGTACAAATATAATCCGCAGCATCCTCCATATCCATTCCTGTGATACTTGTGAAATGACTAAACGCACCGGGGTCCTTTTTTAATATATTGTTAAGATACTCTTTGCTTCTATTCTGATCAAAATACAACCCCATCTCTTCTTCTTGAATATTTCCGAATATAATAGAGAAGTTAACACCACTATCGGTTTGTTTTATCTTAACCCGACCTATCGGAAATCCGAGATAGTAATAGTGCATTGAAGAACTATCTACGAGCATAGGCATTGTAGCCATCTTTTCGAGCACATCCAGTGTGCTATCATAGCCAGCATAACTCAATTTCTTTTCTACATCCGTGAATATATTTCCGTTACCGTAAATTAGTCCTTTTAATTCATTCAGATCATCTACATTAAAAGCCTTTCCGGTGACTTCACCGCCATTCTGGAACAATGTCAATATATTTTCCATTCTTCCTACATCGTCTGATCTCTCATCAATGATCCTATTCATATCTATATAGAAAACTCTGGCTATGGCTTTTCTTTTTTCAATACTAAGGTCATCCCAATAGTCACTTAGATCACCAAGCCTTAGCTGACTTAGTACCTCGTCAGCCATCCCATCAAAATCCACTCCATAGTCTATAAACAGTTCCTTTAACTCATTATTTACCGCCTCATCCTCAGTCAGATAATCCTCATACAGGTAGTGACACCCGCCAATCTGATATTTATAGAATCCTATTTCCTCTCCTTTGTCAGATTCCAACAATCCGTCTGACAATACAAAGCTTATTCCTTCAATCGTTTGTTCTATACTTATGTCATTATATCCATCAAAGCCGGCCTCTTGGCTCTGATTCATCTGCTTCATCAATCCAATTATACTTCTTGCATTACTACTTCCCTTAGGAATTAGCCTGTCCAATTCATCAAGCTTATCTTGATCAAAAGCCTTTGTGCTATACGTTTCTGTACTTTGGAGCAATGTTAAGATTCCTTTCAGCCTGACTGCATCGGCAGGATACTGAGTGGTAACAAGATTCATATCAGTATAATAGATCTGCGCAAGAGCCTTCTTCCTGTTTTCACTGAATTCATCCCAAACAGTGAGCGGACAGCCTATCAACCCTGACAGATCCTCACCATACTCCTCAAAAAGTGCATCGATTTCCGTATCAACCTCTGCATCTCCGGTCTTATAGGATGATCTAAATCCCCCTTCTAATTTAGGCATAGTTGATACAGGCGCATTAAGAGATGATCCGGTCTGCGTCTTTGACGATACCGGCATGGCATTATGTTCCACCTTGTCGGCAGAGATCCTTTGCGTTGCAGTATCATTCATTGCCCTGTAGTTCTCGCCAATTTCAGATAATCTATCGGTAAAGAGTTCGTTTTCTTTCTTAAACGTTTTCAACAGATCCAGTATTTCGTTATGGAAGTCACAGTAGTCCTGAATGATCGGATTATCTGCGATAAATTTAGCAGGCTCATCACAAACTGTATTATCAGCTATGATCTCCCGGCTCACTTCTCTTATATCTTTTATGTTATTCTCAAATCTATCTAAATCTACTTTTATAGGATTGTTATTTGCCATTCTAAAACTACCTTATACTTATATATGTAAATACAATTCGAAACCCGCCATTAATCATCTTCCTTAGGCGGTCCCCAGTGCTCTTCATCATCATCATCATCATCATCGTCGTCATCATCCAAAGCATCTAATTCATCTTCAAGATCATCAAGCTCATCTTCAAGATCATCTATCATATCCTGTATCTTTTCCAACGCTTCATTGATATCACTAAGCAGACATACCACCTCACCATCGTAGGTTGCGAGCAGTTTTCTGACTGTATCACCCTGTATTTCTACAGCTTTCTCATTAAATCCGGCCCATTCACCTTCGCCGGTAAAATCATAATTGTTAACAGGAGTAATTATTCTGTCATTAAGATTGGCTCTATATCCTTCCAGCGTATCCCTATATCTGTAGAGATCCTCTTTAATACCTTCATATTCTCTTATTTTGGCTTTAACTCTTGATATATCAGCCTCGATTGACGATCTGCTCCTGCTCATTGTTCACCTCAACAAAGAGAATTCCGTTTAAATCATTCTCTTGTTTATTCTTTATTATTTTCCTGCGTCGATACTTAAGTATCGACGCAAGAATGAAAAAACTTTCAAGCCTCTTACGAAACGATATTCAGACTGCCTGCAGAACTTGCATCGATCTTCTCCATACCAGCAGAAGATGTCTTTACCGCTTCTCCGCATGCAGCGATCTCTTCAACATATTTAAGGAGCTCCCGATAGAGTTCATTAAATACATCCTCTGACTTCTGAGCTATCGTACCCTCCATGCTTCCGGAGAGATCCGTTACGATCCTCTTGGAATCAGTAATGATATTGTTCAGTTCGTCACTGAATCCGCAAAGCTTAACACCTGCATCTGTTAACTGAGACGTATTAGCTTTAATTATACCAATTGTACCCATTTTTTCTTCCTTTCATTATCTTCACTATCTGATGACCGGTTATTAGTTTCCGTTGAATACTGATGCAGCGCGGTTATTGTAATCTTCAAATGCCGCCTCTGTTTTTTCAGCCCATTCAGCGATGGAGATAAGATTCTCTGACATCTGCTTAAGCTTTAATGCAAGTCTGTCTACGCGTGCGGATGCCGCATCGCCTGCTTCTGCCTGCCATGCCTCTTCGAGAGGTCCCCTCAGATTGTTGAGGCTGACATTAAGATCATCCAGTGACGCTGCATTGGCTCTTAATCTCTTAGCCGCATTCAGCACTTCATCTAGACTCATTCCGACAACTTCTGCCATTTTGTTTTCCTCCTTGTAAATGTATGATTGTGTTTTATATTATATGTCCCTTAATTTAAGAAGACACAAATATCAATTTGAAATAACCTTATCCTGCTCTATCCTGAATCCGGGTTTACTCTTTGCAATACCGCTGTTGCTCTCAAGCACGGTCGTCTTCTCATCATCGGCTTCCGTATTAACCACATTTCGTGGTAACACTGTTGTAGCCTCCATATCCGGACTCGTCTCACTATGCACAGTTTGGGCGGCTGTCACAGCCTTCGTCGCATGCTTATGTTTTTTCCCTCTGTCTCTCGTATGATCCGTCGACACTCTTGCATCGATACCGCTTAGCATCAGGAACAAATGAAATATCCTGAATCTAAACCACAGCACCACAGCAGCAATTCCAAATATGATCCCCACCACAAGCAGTGTAGTTGCTATGATCCTGTACTCTCCTGCCGTGGAATTGATCTGTGTAACAGGATTCCCATCATTCATATATCTCAAGACATTGATTTGATAACGATCCATTTTTTAATCCTGCTGATCGGAAGAGAATGCGTTCTCGAGCGCTCGTTCCGCACTTACTATGCTCTCTTCCAGATTCTCTTTCATCTTTTTTATACTGTCCGTATCACACTCAATATCACTTTCAAGTCTGGAAGAGATATTGTCGATCTGTTCCTTCATTTCCTTGTAACTGATACCATCCGCCTTGAAAGCAGGAGCGTTCTTATATATCTGGCTTATCATTTCTTTATAGACCATAAGCGCAGTGGTACTGTTGTCTTCGGCAGCGATATCTCCCTCTGTTATTGCTTTCAGATCTTTCCAATAATCAGCGTAGCTGACCTTGGAGTCTCCGCTCTTATTCGGTTTCCCTATATTGGTATAGTAATCAGCTATCTTCCCGAGTCTTTCCGCCCTTTTCACCTTGCTATAGGGAAGCGTGTCAGATTCTGCCGCGATATTGAACCATGAGGCAGATTTCTTTTTATCGCCTTCCTCGTCATAGTAATAAAAATATGCCAGGCCGAGATTATATGAGAAGTCTTCATACGCCTCTTTGTTAGACATCAGCATATCCTTATATGTATGATCTTTGTCATAATGTGTTATTAATAATTCTCTTAGCTCCTCATCCTCTTCCACAGAGAAATTATCATCCGCAAGATATACTTTATTCAGCAGTTCCAGATATCCCGTCTCTTCCGCTGGCTTAAGGCTTATAGCCTGACCATATTTCTCTATCTGTTCAGTACTGTCGAGACTGCCGGCATCATTGATGATATTATTATAGCCGGTATCCTCCAGGCTCCCGGCCGACTCCGACAAAGCGATGGAGCCTCCGATACAAGCACATGATATTAATGCCGACGCGCCGAATGCCACCAATTTAAGTGTCGCGCTCCTTCTAAAGGAATTATCGATTTCCTCGTAATGCTCCAGATCATACAGAACCTGGGAGCAGGATTGATAACGTTTGTCCGGATCCTGCTGCGTGCATTTAGAGATTATCTGTTCCAGTCCGGCCGAAAGATTCTGATCCCACTTTCTTATCGGATAGATCTCATAGGGCGGCGAGCTGGGATTATGTCCGGTAACCAGGTGATAGAGTGTTGCTCCAAGGCAATAAATATCTGTTCTTTCATCTGTCTGGCCCCTGCCTCCGAATTGCTCCGGAGCGGCATATCCTCTTGTTCCGAGGCATGTCGTATCTTCAATGTTTTCTCTCTTGTATGTCCTTGCCGTACCGAAATCGATCAAAGTAATATTTCCGTCCGGCTTAAGCATTATATTGCCCGGCTTTAAGTCTCTGTAAATGATCGGAGGTTTCCTTGTATGCAGATAACCAAGCACATCACACAATTGTTTTGCCCATTCGATCACATGCTCCTGAGGTTGCGCACCATTCTCCTGCATGGTCTTAAGCAACGTATTGCCCTCGATATAATCCATTACGATCAGAAAGCAACCTTCACTGTCGATCACATCAACAATACTGGGAAGACAGGGATGCTTTAACTGCTTAAGCATATCCGTTTCAACAATAAGGCTTTGCCTTACTACCTCAAAATCTCCCGTCCCGTCCTTGCGGACTTCCTTGATGGCCCACGGCTTATTGGCACGCTCATTCATCGCAAGATAGACCGTGCTCATTCCACCACGGCCGATCACGCTCAATATCTTATATGTACCGGCTATTACAGAACCAATCTCGAGCATTATCTTTCACGCGCTCCGATCACAACAACTGAGATATTGTCTGTCTCTCCGGCATCCTTTAGTAATCTGATCCTGTTTTTCAACCTGTCTTCCATTACGCTCTCACTTTCAGAGACTGAAGGGGCTGCATCGGATCTGATATCATCCTCAGTACTCAGCTTCCAGAACCCGTCACAGCATAATAAAAACGAACTGTCGCCGTGAAACTCCCCCTGATGATAATCAGGAACTACTTCTTCAGATGCGCCGATACACTGAAGGAGCACACCTCTGGAAGGATTATTCTTAGCTTCTTCCTCCGTGATCAGTCCTTTATCTATCTGCATCTGTATATAGGATTGATCATGTGTTATCTGAGTGACATCGCTATCTGTGATCATATATGCGCGGGAATCGCCCACATTCATTACAAGATATCTGCCGCACATTAAGAGCATTACAACAGCGGTTGATCCTAAATTTATCGAGCGTTCTTTTCCATACAGTGCAAGACTGTCATTCAGTTCGTTAACGATGCTTCCCCATTGATTCTTTATCAGAAGAAAAATATCCCTTTGCTCTTCGTCTTTCACGTCAAGTTTTGCTGTGCTGTCTTCCGGCACCAGCAGATCAGGCAGTTCGTTGTGGAACCATTTTTCGAAGCGTCTTATTATCGTTTTGCTCGCCACTTCACCATGTGTGAGTCCTCCCACGCCGTCACATACTGCGCCCATCGCTATACGCCCGTAATCATCGGTATCCGCCACTTTGATCATAACGGCATCCTGATTCACACTTTTTTGTCCTACATCTGTAACAGCGCATGTTATGAATTGCATCGAAATACTTATCTCCTGTAACTGAACTCTTCGTCAGCTATCGTGATAGTGTCACCATAGCTGATCTCTTTCGGCTCTCCGCCGGCAATTCTTACTCCGTTTAGGAATGTACCATTGGTTGATCCAAGGTCAGTGATATACATACGTCCTTCTTTTGCTTCTATGACCGCATGCTGTCTGCTTATGGCACTGTTATCTTTGATGCAGAGCTCGACATGCAGGCTGTCCTTCCCTATCGTATAATGAGGTTTATCTATGATATGGTTCTCTCCGTTTTTACGTCTCAGAAGATTCCCGTAATATGCAGTATTGCTGCTTCCTGTCGTTGCTCCTCCAAGCACGGTGGTACTTCCGTCATTTCCGCCTGACAGGATAGAAGTATCCGTTGATTCCGGAGAAAATGTCACTACCTTTCTCCGTTCGGCCTGATCGCCGTATCTTCCGGCCCCATCAGGTATTTCATCTTTTTTCTTTTCTTTTTTTACTTTCTTTTCCTTGTCCGGTTTCTTATCTCCGGCTTTTGCCAATACTATTATCAGAGTTATGAGCAGCGCAGATACTACCGTTCCCAGGCCTATCAGCACTATCCAAATCCATAAAGGCAGGGATTGCTTTTCCGGCTCGACAGGTACTACCTCTGTTTCTTCCGGTTCTGCGATCTTATCTTTCGCTTTTTCAAGTTCCTGTGCTGCATTGATCTCTTCGGTAGTAATGCGACTGTATTCGATCCCCAGTGCATCAAGTACCTTTATCAGTTCAGCCGAATCAACCGCACAATAATACTCGCCATCCTTGATCCCGCAATTAACACCGATAACATATCCTTTATCATTAATAAGCGGGCCGCCTTTATTATTTCCTCCGATCACGCAATCGTGTTCGATCACGTGGATATCATGGTACGTCTTGATATTTGTGATATTACCCGGCAATATTGCAACATCGTCTTCGTCATACATCGCAACATTACTGTTATATCTCACCTCTTTGGGGAATCCCAGTGAGCACACGCTTTCGGTAAGCTTATAAGGCTTTTCACTGTTCAGATCCTCTGATGAAAGAATAGTCAGGGGTGTTCGGTTGAATATCGGCTGTTCAAGTTCAAGAACAGCTATTCCAAGCTCTCGGCTCATGGTAACCACCTGTGCACCAATGGTCACATCGCCTTCCACAACTACCTGGTATGACAGATTGATCTTATCCCATTCGGTATTACCCGGATCCTCCTCATCTATCTCCACACCAAAGCTCATAAAGGCATCATCTCTTACTTCTTTAGACGGTGCTATCGTATCTGCCAGAGTGATAACATACTCTCCGGATTCCGAATTGCCGATAATAAATCCGGTAGAACCAAGCACAATATGTTTTGCACCGGCAGGATCAGTGTATATACTGTTAACCTGAACTATACCGTTCTTTGCTTCTTCACTGTTATTGGTTAACGGGCCGACCGTTTCCGATGCTAAGGCAAAAAATGGATCAATAACAGTTGATAAAGATACAACTGTCACCAAGCCTATTAATACAGATCTTATTTTGTTCTTAAACACTTTGATCCACACTCTCATATTATTTTTTCCTTTTTCTGATAAAGAAGAATACCGCAACTGCCATACCGACAAGTATCAAGGATATCGATCCGATCATAATTGCGACATTTCGTATGGATATTCCCTTTGAAAGCAATCCACTATCCACACCATCGCTAAGCAGCGACTTATCACTATCAGCCATGCTAATTATTCTTCCCGCATCTGCTGAAACGATAATATTGTCATACTTCAATTCGGTAATATTACCGGCTGCATCAGAGGCGGAAATATATATATCCTGAGGCTTATCCTCTGCCGGTATCCTTATAACGATCGTATCGTCAATCTCTTCACTCGAATATGATGAAAGCAGCTCTTCTTCGCTGTAAACGGTAAGATCTACAAGCTCCATGTTGTCCGTGACATCAATGGTTATCTCATGGCCATCCTCTTCATATTTACCGTTATTCTTAAGTCCGGAAACAACCACGGAAGGTGCAGTCGTATCAACCGCGAAGTCAACCTGTTTTCCTTCAGATCTGTTATCCTGCTTATTACCGGCTCTATCCTCGGAATAAACCATGACAGAATATCTTCCGTCTTTCCTGAAATTCTCAGAAGAAATATTATAGGTAAACGACTTCCATGATTTATCGGTTCCTTCCGACTCAACGCTGTAGTCTTTGCCTTCTTTGAGAACAGAAATATCTCCATTCCGGTCAATCGATACTTCTTTTAATGTAAGTCGGTCAACATTGATCTCTGTTACAGATACTTCCACCGGTTTATTGGTATAGTACCCGTCCACGATTGCCTGTGTATCTTCATCGATCACATAAACCGAGCCAAAACGATTAACGGAAAATACAAGTTCTTTTTCCACTTCATTACCGGCTTTATCCTTAACCCTCGCAATGAGTGAATACAGATCATCATTTTCCTTTATGTGTTTAAAATCAGCAAATGTGATAACATGCTTACCTTCATCAAAAATATCCGATAATTCCGGTTCAACAGTTCCGTTATTGGCACCCTTTAACGAGATCTCCACTCCGGATCCGCTGATATTATCATCACTGTATTTTATTACAGGTGCAACAGTCCCGTTATTGGCGGAATAATTCATAACTCCTTCAATACTAAGTTCGGGAGCTGTTTTATCTATCGTGAAGATATCACTGACATATGTTTCCGCCGTATTGCCTGCAAGATCACTGGCGTTGATCAAAAATCCATAATTACCATCGGATTCAAAAGATAATGAAGCTGTATGCGTTTCGCCTCCCTGGGTGGAAGCAAAAGCAGAAACAGAGGGCAATGCACTCATCTTCATTCCCGTAGCAGCCTGTGTTGTAACCGCCACCATATTTTTATCAAATGATAACTCGTCTACAACTATCGTAGCCTTTCGTGAGGAATTATAATAAGAATCATTAACTGCATCCTTATTATCAAACACAACACTGATCCTGGGGGCTGTGGTATCTATTACAAATGATGCAACTCTTATTTCTTCCGATCCATTTCCCGCTTTATCTGTTGTCTTAAAGCTCAGATCATATATACCATCATGATCGAATGTAACCGTCATAGTGTGGCTCATTCCTTCATTACTCCATGCGGATAGTGCAGGAGCCACATCTGAAGAATTGATCACAAGCTCAGTCTGATTTTCCGAGAAAGTATAATCTTTGACCCTGATCGTTGCCGTTCTTGCTGCCTTATAATACTTTTCATTAGCCGGCGAGTTATTATCAAAGTTTATCGATACCTCAGGTGAAGTTCTGTCAACAGTAAATTCCGAGCCTTTAAATCTATCGGATTCATTTCCCGCCCTGTCTGTTGCCTTCGCAGATACGTAATATACACCATCGGAATCTAAAGTCTTACTGGCAGTCCATTTTGCAGCGGAAGCATCATAACTGAAATCGCCTGAAGAAAACTCCTCAGAGAATGATGTGCCGTCGTATTTTGTACCTTCTACAGAAGCCTCGATCTTAGCCGGATCAAGATGTTTGTCAGTGATCTTTACAGTTACCTTTACAGAATTTCCATAGTAACTCTTGTCCTTACCTTCTGGTGTTACCTCATGACCACCGGTACTATATTCAACACTTATATCAGGCGCAGTCTTATCTACGATAACATGTGGACCCCGCGCGGCAGACGACTGATTTGCGCACATATCTTTTCCGCTTATGTCAAACAGGTAATCTCCCTCTTTTGAAACAGTGTAATTAAATGAGTACTCGGACTTTTTGTCATCCGGTGAATAAGAAGGAAAAGACGATATAGCCGGCTTTTCGAATCCGTTTACAGCTGTAACTTCGATGGATGAAAGATCCGGATATGATTCCTTCATCAATATAGATCCCTCAACATCATGATTAAAATAGAGCGCCTTCTCTTCCGAATCTGAATAAGCACTTTCCGGTATTGGATTGCCGTCAACGCTCTTATATTCAAACGTCGGCGCTTTATTATCAAGAATAAAACATGTGGGATCAGCACCGCCGCGTCCATTGATATATGTACGATTCCCTGCCCAGTCATATACACTCGCATTCTTGATAAACAGCATGCCTTCTCCGCCTGAAGGCACCCCGATCTTTACAGTGAACGGACGCGGAGTTTCTCCGTAATAATTTCTGAAAAAGCCGCCTGCGTTCAGTATGATATCTCCGTCATCATCAATGACGTTATATGAAATGCCGCGTATTCCGGAAGAATATTTTCCGTTATGGTTGATGTTCTCAGCCGAAGCATCATTAGCGGAAATAGTAAGATCCACATCTTTCGAAGAGTATATTATCCCATCTTCATATTTCACGCCGAGGTAATAATTGACTGTACTGCTTCCCTTGGCTGTAACCTTGATATTGTTATCTATAACAGGCGAATCATTATCTATACGGATCAAAACAGGCTTATCTTCCGCATTCACCCGTGTCTGTACTCCATACTTATCAAGATAGAGATCGTATTCATCACATGCTTCAACAGATGCATCAATATAGAATGTTAAAGTATAAGTATTTGAATCATTCAGCCACGATTGATAGAAGTACGACCAGTTGTTATAGTTCAGCTTTGACTTGATATCATCGCAAGCGATCACATCTTCCGATTCATCTTCACGAGCCTTCAGATAAAAATCCGAACTCTTAAGTGAAAGATCATCACTCTTTACCGCCATTGTCAAAGTAAGCGTATCATTTTCATACGCTGTTGCGGAATACCAGGGATCATCAACTCCTGCGTGGGAAATGAAATAATTACCCATTTCACTCCCTTCGCCTACAGCAAAAAGCTGACGATCATCTATCTTCTCTGATGTACCGATTCCATTGGAAGGCGTAACCTTAACAGGATAAGTTATGGCTGAATAGCCAAATAAACCCGAATACTTACCGGTATTACCGCAATTGTCAGTAGCCACTATATCCTTGATGGTATAGCTTCCCACGTTGTTCAGTTCCGCCGTATACCTTCCGGAATCCGGTGTCATTTCAAACGACAGACGTGTTCCTGTCTGCGAATATGCAATGAGTTCAACGCTGTCAATCCCTGACGAAGGTTTATCTGCCACACAGTCATCTACAGATACCGAGATTGTCACGCCACCCTTTCCTGAGATAGCATTACCGATTCGTGAAAGAGATTCCTTACCCTCTATTTCCAGGTTGCCAAGCGATGGTGCAACATCATCAATAGTCACGTCTCTACGGATCGTCCCCCGGTACTTCACGCTTCCTAAAGCATCCTTTGCCTTTATTACGATCTCGAGACCGGAATTTTTCGAAGAAACAGGAATAGAGATAACAGCCGTCCCATCTTCATTTTCGGTTAATGATATACCTGAGTCGGAAGGTGTATATTCAATAGAATATCCTTCAGGCAGAGTTCCTGTCATTTCTATATCATATGTATTTCCGGCTGTCAGTCTGCCCGGTACGCTAACGCCATTAGAAGAAATTGAAAAAGAAAGATCCAGCCTTCCGGACTCTGAACTTATTGTATTAGCTGAGACACTGCTGTTTTCTGAAGTACTTTTGTTTTCCGAAGCACTGCTGTTCTCTGACGTACTACTGTTTTCTGAAGCACTGTTGTTCTTTGACGTACTGCTGTTTTCTGAAGCACTGTTGTTCTTTGACGT
>Ga0256407_10010125_pt1 | contig 13318 bp, 7 predicted proteins | sample RumenRJG_04DNA_FD_193489 | JGI IMG/M metagenome (GOLD analysis project Ga0256407, IMG submission 193489) | Bovine rumen microbial communities from Lethbridge, Alberta, Canada - RJG_04 | ecosystem: Host-associated > Mammals > Digestive system > Stomach > Rumen | place: Canada: Alberta | collected... | reverse complement strand
CTAATGAAACTCTTGATTTAAAAGTTAATGATAAAGTTGATAGTGGTGCTGGTTTAAATCCTTCCGAGGCAGGTAATTTAACTTATACAATTAGTGAAACTTCCATTATTAAATTATTAGATAATCAGATTATTGCTTTAAGTGAAGGCAGCGCCACTATTACCTATTCATTTGCTGGAAATGACAAATATGCTGCCGCTCAAAACAAAACAATTACAGTTACTGTAACTTTAAATGATTCACGTGTCAGCGTCAATAATAATACTTTAAATTTATTTGTAGATGATACTTTCACTATTGTTGCTAATACAACACCAAAAGGTTTGAAAGTAACTTACAAACCAGATAATTCTGGTATCATTAGTGTTGATGAAAATGGTCTTGTCAAAGCATTAAAAGAAGGTAACACTATAATTATTGTTAGTGTTGGCGACAATAAAGTTTATGCTGAAAATACAACAACCGTTACTGTAACTGTCAGAAAGATTCCTACTGAAATCACTGTTAATCCTGCTTCATTAGACTTGTTTGTTGGAGATGAAACTGTTATTAATGCTAATTTGACTCCTCTTGGCGCAGGTAATGTTACTTCCACATCCAGTGATGATTCTATTGTTACTGTTGATAATCAAGGCAATGTTATTGCCCAAGGTAAAGGCACTGCAATTATCACTGTCAGTTTTGCAGGAGACAATAAGTATGCAGCAGCTGAAAATAAAACCATAAAAGTAACAGTCAGCTTGAATGATGCACGTGTTACTGTTGATAACAATACTCTGGATTTAAAAATTGATGAAACATATAAAATTAATGCCACCAAACATCCTGATACAATAATGCTTGACATTACTTACAAATCCAGTGATGAGTCTGTTGCTAGTGTAGATAAAAATGGTATTGTAACTGCTATAAGTGAAGGTACTGCAATCATCACTCTTGAAGTGGGTGATGGTGAAATCTATGCTAAAAATTCAACCACTGTTACTGTAACCGTTAACAAAATATCTACTGATATTTCTATTGCAAATGCCACTGTTAATTTAAATGTTGATGATGAAGTTTCAACTGGCGCTAAATTAAATCCTGAAGAAGCCGGCAATTTAACTTACACTTCAAGTGATGAAAGTGTTGCTGTTGTTAAAGACGGTAAAATCATTGCTCTTAAAGAAGGAGATGCAATCATAACTGTCAGCTTTAAAGGAAACAATAAGTATGCAGAAGCCAAAAACAAGACAATTAAAGTAACAGTCAAAAAAGTAAACCCAACTATGGATGCCAGTGCTGAGGATATCACTGAAGGTGAAAATGCTACAATTAACGTGGAATTACCAATTGATGCAACAGGGAACGTAACAACTACTGTCAATGGCAAAAATTATTCTTCACCGGTCGATAATGGAAAAGCAATCATTACTATTTCTGGTTTGGAATATGGCAATTATACTCTTCCAGTAACTTATTCTGGTGATGATAAATATAATTCATTAACAAAAGATGTTAATCTTACTGTTAAAGAGGATGAAATTGTTGTGTCTGCTCCTGATTTAACCAAATACTATTCAGGTCATGAACGTTTCAATGTAAATGTTGCTTATGCCAATGGAAGAGCAATTGCAGGAAAAGAACTAAAAATAACCATTAACGGCATTACATACTCTAGAACTACTGATGAGAACGGTTCTGCATCATTAAACATTAACTTAAACAGTGCAACATATGATACTGTTGTTGAAGTTGATAATATCACTGTCGATTCTCTTGTAACGATTTTACCTACAATTGAAGCAGAAGATGTTGAATCCAAATCCAAAAACATTGTATTTAGTGCCACTTTCATTGACAGTAAAGGAAACTACCTAAAAGAAGGTACAGATGTATCATTCAATGTTGATGGAGTAATATATAATTCTCAAGTAATTGGTGATAAAGGTCTTGCAAGTGTTGATTTAGTTTTAAATCATGGAAGATACACTATTACTTCACAAAATACAGTAACTGGCGAATATATATCCAACAGTATTGCTGTTGATTTAAAAGATGCTCGCATGATTCTTTCAGGTGATGAAATCAGTGTCGGTGAAAAAGCAACAATCAGTGTAACTTTACCAAGTGATGCAACAGGTAATGTAACAGCCACAATCAACGGTAAAACCTACACTAATCAAGTCAATAACGGTAAAACTAATATCATCATTCCTGATTTATCTGCAGGTAACTACACTGCTCATGTAACTTACTTAGGCGATAATAACTACAATCACGCAACAGGAAATGCAAGCATTAGTGTCAGTAAAGTAGATGCCCTTATTGATATTGAGGATTCTGTCATTACCGTTGGTGAAAACGCTACTGTTATTGTTATATTGCCTGGTGATGCTACAGGTGATGTAAGAATCGGCAATGAAATTGTTCCTCTTAAAAATGGTACTGCCAGCGCTATTTTAACTGACCTGCCGGTAGGAATAACTACTATTCCAGTAACTTATTCTGGTGATGATAAATACAATCCGATAGAAAGCAGTGCTGATGTTGTTGTAAATGATGCGCCTTCTCCTGATAAGAAGAACTTGACTATTAAAGCAAGTGCTGATGAGATAACTGAAGGTGAAGATGCAGTTATTGTCGTCACAGGCCTTGAAAATGCAACTGGTAATGTTTCTGCTGTTGTTCATGGACATGTACATTCTGCCCCAATAGTGGATGGAACTGCAAATATTACCATTAAAGGTCTTGTTGAAAATGCCACTGCATTTGTTTCATATGCAGGTGATGATTTGTATAATCCTACAGTAACCAGTGTCAACATAACCGTTAATAAGAATACAGTAAACATTAATGCGGAGAATTTAACCAAGTACTACAAAGACCCGCAAAAGTTCACTGTAACTGTAACTGACGCTAAAGGCCAAGCTGCCGCAAACAAGACTGTTGAAATCAAAATAAACGGCGTTACATACACAAGAACTACTGATGAGAATGGTACTGCTTCATTAAACATTAATTTGAACAGTGGTGAGTATCCTGTTGTTGTTGCAGTTGATGACATTAAAGTTAATTCGACCGTATTTGTCAAGGCCACTATAGATTCATCAGATGTAGTTAAAGTGTTTAGAAATGACACTCAATATTATGCGACATTTGTTGATGTAAACGGCACTCCAGTAGCAAACACTACTGTTTCATTTAATGTAAATGGTGTTATCTATAATCGAACAACTGATGAAAATGGTACTGCAAAACTAAACATAAATCTACCTCCAGGAGAATACATCTTAACCGCAACCAATACAGAAACCGGAGAAAAAATCTCTAATGTCATTAAAGTACTTTCTTTCATTGAATCTGCTGATTTAACCAAGTATTTCAGAAACGAATCCCAATTTGTTGTCCGCATTCATACTGCTGATGGCGGTTATGTCGGTGCAGGTGAAGAGGTTAGATTCAACATCAACGGCATGTTCTATTCCAAGAAAACCAATGCAACAGGACATGCAAAAATAAACATTAACTTGCCTCAAGGCAATTACACTATAACAACATACTACAAGGACTTTAGCCAAGGAAACAGTATTGAAGTATTGCCGATTTTAAGTGCTGAAGACCTCTCAATGAAATACATGGATGGTTCACAGTTCAAAGCACAGTTGGTTGATGGTCAGGGAAATCCTTTCCCAAAACAGGATGTTAGATTCAATATCAATGGTGTGTTCTACAATAGACCAACTGACAGTGATGGTGTTGCTAAATTAAACATCAGATTATTGCCTGGTCAATACATTATAACATCAAGTTATAACGGCTGCAACATTGCAAACAAAGTTACAATAAGTTGAGGATTAAATTTCTCAACATTCTTCTTTTTTTTAGTTCAAGTTATTTAAATACAATTGGCATTTTTTATTCCATTTTTTTCTTATCTAATGCTGGGCCACCTTAAACAGCCATATTTTTGTATTTATTATTTTTCTGTTTTGCTGAATGATTTTGCTATCCAAATTATTAAATATATGATTAATTATTTGTATACTTTTATCATTTACTGTTGGTTTAATTAATTATTATTTTGATATTATTAACATATTTAAATACAAACCATATTAATCATTACTCAATGTATAGCAAACACATAAAATTAAATCATAATATTTTATTAATCATTATAAACACAACTTATATTATACATAATAATTTACGGGGGAAAAATTTTGTTTAAAAAAAGATATTTATTTTTGATTTTTATTATCTGTTTATTTGCTGTTTCAGCTGTAAGTGGGGCAGAAATAAGTAATGAAACAGATGTGTTATCTATTAATGAAATCAATATAAATGATGATACTAATGTATTTTCTGTTGATAATAATGATGAAAATGTTTTAAAAGCAAATGAAGGTACTTTTGCTGATTTACAGAAATTAATTGATGAATCTTCTGGTACTTTGAATTTACCATATAATTTTACTTATAATGCTGAAATTGATGGTAGATTCATAAATGGTGTTGTAATTGATAAAAAATTAACTATTAATGGTAATGATTATACTATTAGTGGTAATAATCGAGCTAGAATATTTCAAATCACTGCTTCTAATGTTAAATTAACAAATACTACTTTTATTAATGGTAACGCTGCAGGTTATGGTGGTGCTATCAACTTTAATGGTTCTGATAATTGTGTGAGTTATTGTAATTTCACCGATAACACTGCACTTTATTCTATGGGTGCAGGTTATGGTGGTGCTATCAACTTTAATGGTTCTGATAATTGTGTGAGTCATTGTAATTTCAATTATAACACCGCAGATAATCGTGGTGGTGCTATCAACTTTAATGGTTCTGATAATTGTGTGAGTTATTGTAATTTCACTGATAACACTGCAAGTTTTTATAGTTCAGGTTATTATGGCTATGGTGGTGCTATCAACTTTAATGGTTCTGATAATTGTGTGAGTTATTGTGATTTCACTGGTAACACTGCAGATAATCATGGTGGTGCTATCATCTTTAGTGGTGGTTTTAATAATAATGTGAGTTATTGTAATTTCAATTATAACACTGCAGATTCTGATGGTGGTGCTATCAAATTTAATGGTTATAAAAATCGTGTAAGTTATTGTAATTTTACTGGTAACACTGCAAGTCATTATAGTGGAGGTTATTCTGGTGGTGGTGCTATCAAATTTGATAGTTCTGATAATTGTGTGAGTTATTGTAATTTCAATCATAATACTGCATATGGTGGTGGTGCTATCTACTACTTTTATGGTTATAAAAATTGTGTAAGTTATTGTAATTTCACTGGTAACACTGCAAGTTATTCTCGTTCAGGTGGTGGTGGTGCTATCATCTTTAGTGGTGGTTTTAATAATGTGAGTTATTGTAATTTCATAGACAACAAAGCAAATAATGGTGGTGGTGCTATCTACTTTATTGATTCTGATAATTGTGTGAGTTATTGTGATTTCACTGGTAACACTGCAGATAATCATGGTGGTGCTATCATCTTTAGTGGTGGTTTTAATAATAATGTGAGTTATTGTAATTTCAATTATAACACTGCAGATGGTGGTGGTGCTATCAAATTTAATGGTTATAAATATTGTGTAAGTTATTGTAATTTCATAGACAACAAAGCAAATGATTATGGTGGTGCTATCAACTTTATTGGTTCTGATAATTGTGTGAGTTATTGTAATTTCATAGACAACAAAGCAAATAATGGTGGTGCTATTTCATGCTCGGGTGAATCTAATAAAGTGAATTATTGTACTTTTGTTAATGATACTGCACATACATGTTCTGAGATTAATGTTAAACTTTTTTCTGATTTGAATTATAACTGGTGGGGTTCAAATAATCCTGATTGGAATACTATAATTAATAATAATTATATGCCATCAAATTATGCTGTTTTAAATGTATCTGCTAATCCTTCTGAAATTTATAATGATGAAAAATCTGATATTGTTACTAAATTTGTTTGGAATGGTACAACTACTGATGCAACAATTTTATTACCTAAAAGAAGTATTAAATTAGAAACTAATGGTACTTTAACGGAAACTGAAGGTGATGTTGGTTTAATTTCACAATTCTCTGCTACTGCTGAGGGTGTTTATTATGTAAATGCTGCTGTCGATAATGAAATACTTGGAGGTAATATTGTTGTTAATCCTAAATCTAAGGAGAATTTAACTATTAGTGCTAGCTCGGAACCAATTATTGTTGGTGAGAATGCAAATGTTATTGTCACTGGTTTAAAAGATGCTACTGGTGAAGTTATTGTTACTATTGGTAGTAATAAATGTACAGGTAAAATCAATAAAGGAACTGCAAATATTGTCATCACTGGACTAAAAGAATCTGTCATTGCTAATGTTAATTATCCTGGTGACAATTGGTACAATCCAGCTTCAACTACTGTTAAAATTACTGTCAATCCAAATGTAATTATTAATGCTCCCGATGTTACTAAATACTATGGCGGGCCTGAAAGATTTATTGTTACTCTTAAGGATTTAAATGGTAATCCAATTAAAAATGCTGTTGTAAAAATTACAATTAATGGCAGGCCTTCCAATAGAACTACTGATGATAATGGTATTGCATCAATGGGAATTAACTTGAATAGTGGCGTATATATTACAACTACCGAATATAATGGAACCAAAGTTAATTCAACTGTAACTGTTAAAGATACGGTAATTGCAAAGGATTTCTCTAAAATATTTAGAAATGGAACACAATATCAAGGTACTTTTGTTGATTCACAAGGCAATTTAATTAGAAACACAGATATTGAAATCAACATCAATGGTGTATTCTATACAAGAAAAACAAATGATAATGGTATAGCAAAAATGAATATTAATTTACCGCCAGGTACTTATATTTTAACTGCTACTAATCCATTATCTAAGGAACAGCATACTACTAAAGTTACTGTTCTACCTTCCATTGTAGAAAACTATGATTTAACAAAATACTACAAAAACTCATCTAAATATACTTTAAGAATCATTGGTGATGATGGTAAACCTGTTGGTGAAGGAGTTACAGTTAAATTAAATATTAATGGGGTATTTTATGAGCGAAAAACAAATGCCACAGGATATATGAACATGAATATTAACTTGCCTCCAGGAACATACACAGTTACTGCTGAGTATAATGGATTAAGGGCTTCTAATAAGATTACAGTATTGTCTGTTTTAGAAACTAAGGATTTGGTCATGAAATATAGGGACGGGTCCAAATTTGAAGCTAAGATTTTGGATGGTCAGGGTAGACCTTATGCTGGTCAAACTGTAACTTTCAACATTAATGGTGTGTTCTATACAAAAACTACTGAGGCTGATGGTATTGCTCGCTTAAAAATTAATTTACTTGCTGGCGAATACATTATAACATCCATGTACAATGGTTTAAATGCGGCAAATAAAGTAATTATTAATAATTTAAAATCACCAGAGGAACAATATAAAGATTTGCTCGGTCCTCATGGAGCAAATGGTTATGTGTATTATCCTGATGGTACTTATGAACATTTTGTTAATGATATAGTAGTTGATGGAACACATTATGTCGATAAAAGTTATTAAAATATGTTGAGATTAATTTCTCAACTATTTCTTTATTAATATCTATTTTTTTGTGATTAAAATGAAAAGAGCTCCATTATATGACTGGGAAGTTGAAACATATGGTGATGGTAATAATGTATCATCTAAAAAAACTAAGAAAAATGTTGATAATCGTGAAAAACCTAAAGATGTTTCTAATGATTTTAAAAAAATAAGGGAAGAATTAAGGGAAGAATTTAATAAGGAATGGGAAAAAAATATAAAAAAAATAATGGAAGAATTGGAAGATTATGAAGGGCTAGAATTTGAAATAAAATATTTTAAAAAAATGGAAGAATTGAATGGTGATGAAAAAACACTAAAAAGAATAAGAAAACTTGAAGAGATTATTGAATTCAAAAATGAGAGTAAATATAAAAAGAATAATCCCTATACGAAATATAATAAATACAAAATACCTAAACCTATAAGTAAAGAAAAAAATTATAGGGATGGGTTGAATAGGCAATGTTCTATTTATGGTGTAAGGATTGTTGATTTAATTGCAAGAAATAAGGAAGAAGAAGAAATTTATGATGAATTAAATACATCTTTAGCAAAGAATACTCATAATAGAACTTGGCACTTACTTAAAGATGCATTAAAAAAATACCCTGATAATCCTATTTTTTTATATTATAAAGCTTTAGAATTATATCGCACTAAAAACTTTGATTATGCAGATAGTTGTATTTATTCAGCATTATCTAATGCAAAAAAATATGGACTTTCAGATGATTTTATGAGTGGTTGTTGTGGTTTAATTATTTTTGAAGAAGTTAGAAATAATATTTACAAAAGAAAAGTAAAAAAACGTCCAGGTAGGCCAAGATATAAAAATAGTAAATTTTAATTCAATATATTCCATTATACATTTTATTAATATGTTTGTAAATTTTTATTTTAAAATCTCCTTGATGATTAACATTAGGTAAGCTTTTTTCAATAATCTCTTTAATGTCCTGCTGGGCAAGATATTTTTATATTGATTATTATTTATTAATTAATTGCTGTATTGTTAAGTGTATGGGTTCTTTTGTCTATTGTAATTCTTGTTTTACGGTTTTTGTAATTCTAATGGATGTGATGTCGCTCATAGTTAAACACTATTCTTCTTATCTAATATATCATATAGGTAGATATCTTCAAAGTTGGGTATTAAAATAGCATCAACACTTTGTAGTTGCTTTAAGGTAAACATTCCTAATTCTTCATATGTTCCATCTACTACACCATATAAGTAATAATCGTTATTTTCTAGTTTGTCGCCACCAATAACGTACCAATTCCATTCACCATTAGTGAATTTTGCAACAACTGGAGGATTATCTTTTCCATCAGCTTCTTCGATGGAAGGTAATTGTATATTATTTTTTTCAAAAATATCTGTGTCCATAGTAAAATACTCCATTTATTATTGGTTCTTTTCTAGAATGAATGTTGCATTTTGCTGTTCGCCGTAAATAGTTTTTAATGTGTATTCGTCAGAACAAAGTTCATCTATTTCTTTTTGTATATCCCCTAATTTAAAAAAGGAATCAGATAATTTGCCATGAATAATAATATCAAATGTATATTCATCTTTTTTTGAAATATTGACTTGAGGGTCTTTTGAAAATGCATTCATTGTTTCATATATTTTTTCTAAAGTTTCCATAATATGTCTGCTCTAAATTGTTTTAATTATTTCTCTATATATAGTTATTTGAATTTAATACTTTTCAAATGGTCTCGGATAATATATTAATATAGATGTTAAATAAATATATTAGACGTGGAGAAATTAGTATGGAAAAAACAGTAGTTGAGTTATTTGCAGGTGTTGGTGGATTCCGTTGTGGCTTTAATAATGTTTCATTAATTAATAATGAAGTTATTGAAGAAGATAATTGGGATTTTATCTGGGCAAATCAATGGGAACCATCTACAAAAACACAAGCAGCATATGATTGCTATGTTGAGAGATTCGGAGACCCTGGTGAATATAGTAATGTAGATATCGCTACTGTTCCTAAAGATGAAATTCCAGACCATACATTACTGGTTGGAGGATTTCCGTGTCAAGATTACTCTGTAGCAAGGTCTCTATCAAATGAAAAAGGAATTGAAGGAAAGAAAGGTGTTTTATGGTGGGAGATATCAGAAACATTGGAAATAAAAAGACCCCCTTTCGTATTACTTGAAAATGTGGATAGATTATTGCGTTCTCCATCAATACAAAGAGGTCGTGATTTCGGAGTAATGCTTAGAACATTTCTAGATTATGGATATTCTGTAGAATGGAGAGTAATTAATGCAGCAGAATATGGATTTCCACAAAGAAGACGTAGAGTTTTTATTTTCGCATACCATGAATCAACCAATTACTTCTCTAAAATGGATGAGATTGGTGCTGAAAACACTATTTATAATGAAGGAATTTTTGCTAAAAACTTCCCAATAAAATATAATTCATCACAAAAAACTCTTTTTGGTAAAAATAAGAAAGATAATGATGAGTTTGGTGAAACTAATATTAAAAATGGGTTCGCTGATGTTGTTGAAGTTAGTGATAATTTCGCATTCCATTTTTATAATGCAGGATTAATGCATAACGGATTAGTTACTACATATAAGGTTGAAGCTGATTGTAATAAAGTAACAACACTTGGAGAAATCTTGGAAAATGATATTGATGAAAAATATATTATTTCTCCTGAAAAACTAGAGAAATGGAAATATTTAAAAGGTTCTAAGAAACTTGAGAGGAAAAAACCTAATGGTGAAACTTATTGTTATTCTGAAGGAGCAATTGCTTTTCCAGACCATTTAGATGCACCTGCAAGAACAATGCTCACTAGTGAAAGTACGACGAATAGAAGCTCGCATATTATTGGTGTTGATGAAGAAAATGATATTTACAGAACTTTAACTCCTGTTGAAGCGGAAAGAATTCAGATGTTTCCTGATAATTGGACTAATGTTGAATCTAAGGCTATGACTGAAAGAAGACGTTATTTCATGATGGGTAATGCTTTAGTCGTAGGGATAGTTCAAAGATTGGGTAACTATTTAGAAAAGATTGTCGAAGAAGAAGATTAAATATAATCTTCATTATTTAGTTTTTCTACTATATACAATCCTTTAACCCACATTTGTTGTCTATACATTTTAATTCCATTCAATGTTAATGGTTTATCATCAGATGTTGAACTTGTTCCTCTAACAAAAACATTCCCTTCAGAACTTTTGGGAAAGTTTGGAGCACTCATGATATTGCCACTAGGATTTTTTCGAGGATTACCATTTCTATCTAACATCACAACATCTTCTAATTTATCATTAACAACTAAATCTTTAATTCTTTCCCAAGTTTTTCTTACATCATTTTCAAGGAATTCTTCGTCAAAAGTAATCATTTTAAATCCTAAAAAGATGTTTTCATTTAATTTTGCATTAGTATGTGGTCTTTGAAAGATTATGCATAAAAATCTATTATTGGCAAAGTAATCGTAAGTTTGTGAATCTTCAAATTTGATGTCTTCATTAAATTCGCTAAAATCAATTGTGAATAGTTTCATATCTTCTTTTCTCAAACCTCTTTCAGTTAATGTTAATGTTTTTCCTATAATACCTAATTTATTAAACAATGATATTTGTTGCATCTTTTTAGATTTACCACCAAACATCTTAACGATAATCTGCTCTCCAATAGACTTATTAATAGTTTTAACTTCAATATCTAATAAATCAGTTAGTTCTGTTATTGATTTTCCTTTATAATTCTCTGTTAATTCATGACAAGTTTCATAAATATCGGAATAAGAAGTATATGTTTTAGGCAATTGCTCAAGAGATTTATCAAAATAGTCTTGAACTATTGATGATACAACTTTTCTTTTTAATCTAAAACGAGGTCTATTTGGCCATTTCGGTGCAGTATCAATATACATTAACTCTTTCCTTAATTCATGAGATATTCTAGGATATTCATCTTCATAATCTTCATATTCCTCTTGTAAATACCTAATAAAATCTCTTACTATCGTCCAATCATTTTTCAATGTTTCTTTATCTTCTGAATTAAATTCATAAAACTGATATCCCATAATTGGAAAATTAGCATATTCTCCTGCTTTAACAGTAGTTGAAGAATCATATAAATAATACACAAATAACAAATGGGCCAATTTGTGCCAAAAATTAGAATTACAAAATGTTTCATTAACAATAACATCTGGGGATACAGCAGTAATGCTCATAGGTTCTTTTGCAACTAATTTGGTATTTTTATTGATATATTTTATTCCTGTTGTTTTTAATTCTGTTTTAACTCCATCAACATCTAAATCTGGCTCTTGCCTCGTATCGGCAGAATAACCTAATACTGACTGCTCAATAACATCGCCAGCAATACCTGTAATTTTAGGATGTTCTTTTGTTTTATCAAAAACATTGTTTACATCTACTTCGCCTAATGTCTTATTTTTACAGGCATCAAGTATTTCTTCTAATTCTTTTCTATTAAAAAAGTGATAATCGGACATATTTCCATATTGATTTAAACTGAATGATTTTCTATTATGTTTTCTGTTGATTTATTATTAATAATACTATTGTATAACTTATACTTTTATTTTTAATAGGATATTTAGGTTTTTGTTTTTGTATATTGGCTCAGTTGATATAGATAAAATTATAATAATTTATTAATAAATACTGTATTATATAAATTGTACGAGGGATATTTATGCAACCAATATATGATACGGTTTACCATTTTTTGGGAACTGACCAACAATTCACCATTCCTATTTTTCAAAGAAGATATAATTGGGATAAAAGACAATGCGAACAATTATTCGATGATATGATTATGATTGGACAATCTTCTGATGAAAATCACTTTTTAGGGTCAATTGTTCATCTCAATGATACATATAATATTATTCCAACATATAGGGTAATTGATGGTCAGCAAAGATTAACTACATTGACTTTGTTACTTTGTGCTTTAGCGAGATTCTTGAAAGAAAATACTATTGAAGATATGGGTGTTACTTCAGAAAAATTGATTAATAAATATATAATTAATAGGGATGAAGAAGGGGATTTGAAATATAAAATAAGATTAAATAATCCTGATAATAAAACTTTGCATGATGTAATTAACTATGTAATGTCAGAACAAAAAATAATTTGTTATAATGACAGTGATTCTAAAACAATATGGGACAATTATTCATATTTTTTTAATAGGATTAAAAAAGATAATGCTAAAATACTTTTTGATGGTTTTCTAAAACTTCACTTAATCATTATTAGATTAGATGAAGAGATAGATAATCCTCAATTGATTTTCGAAAGTTTAAATTACAAAGGTTTATCATTAAATAATTCAGATTTAATTAGAAATTATGTTTTAATGGGTTTAAAGCCTAATGAGCAAGATACTATATATCAATGTTTTTGGTTTGAGATGGAACAATTATTAGCTCAAATCAAGGGTTATACTTTTGACAAATTCATTAAAGATTACTTAACAACAAAACAAAACAAAATTCCTGTAGAAAAAGAGTTATATAATGAGTTTAAGGCACTGTCTAATTTTTTATGGGTTGTTGTTTTAAATTGTGATTTTTTCGTGCAGGACATTGCGTTCGTACCATCGTATTCGCATGTGTCGTAAGTAATTTTTAACTCCTTTTTCTGTTCTGAAT
>Ga0256407_10010124_pt1 | contig 13319 bp, 9 predicted proteins | sample RumenRJG_04DNA_FD_193489 | JGI IMG/M metagenome (GOLD analysis project Ga0256407, IMG submission 193489) | Bovine rumen microbial communities from Lethbridge, Alberta, Canada - RJG_04 | ecosystem: Host-associated > Mammals > Digestive system > Stomach > Rumen | place: Canada: Alberta | collected... | reverse complement strand
AATTAGCTGAATGCAACTGGGATGCCGACGGCTACCGTCTTCCTTCCGAAGCGGAATGGGAATACGCTGCACGACGCACAAAAAACGGTTTTCAGCGCGGAGACCTTGCAAGCGGACAGCTTACAGACGACGGCGAAGAAGCTCTTTTGTATGCCTGGACAAGCGGAAATGCCGGCGCGACCAGAACTATTGGCACGGCGGGAGTGCCTTTTGATCCGAGCGCGGTAACCGCACCTGCCACCGGAAACGCAAACAGTGCAGGCCTTTTTGACATGAGCGGCAATGTTCTTGAATTCTGCTGGGACTGGTTTGAAGATTACACCAGCGAAAACATATACGGACCAAATCTTGGATTTGAACGCGTAAGCCGCGGCGGAAGCTGGTCTGCCTACACTCCATTTTTCTTTGCAGGCGACCGTTATTCTTACGACCCTAACGAATGTTACAATTACATGGGCTTTAGAATCTGCTGTAACGCTAATTAAAATTTCGGCTGCAGTGCGTTGATTTATTTTTCTATTTTGCGTTCCTGTTTACGAAGCCGCTTTGTTTCTTTTGCAACGAATTTCTGCTGTTTTTTTGTAAGTTTTCTTGCTGTTTTTTTATGATTGGTTGCAGTTTTATTTACGTTAAGCATCCACCAGCTTAAAAATACCGAAACAAGACAGACTACTCCGGCCATTGTTACAGGGAGGTATCCGCTCATTGTTTCGAACGGAAGCTTAAAGTTCATTCCAAAGAAGCTTGTTACAAAGGTCGGCGCCATCATTACCAGATTGATTATGGCAAGCTTTTTCATTACGACGTTCAGGTTGTTTGATGTTACCGAGGAAAAAGCATCCATAACGCCAAAAAGAATGTTCGAATATGTATCGGCCATTTCTATTGCCTGACGGTTATCAATTGAAACACCTTCTACAAAATCAATGTCATCTTCATCAAATTTAATAAGGCGCGTGCTCTTCATTTTCTGCAGCAAAAGTGAATTACTTTTAAGCGAAGTTGTAAAATAAACAAGCGATTTTTCAAGTCCTAAAAGCTGCATGATTTCTTTATTTTCAATTTCCTCACGCATTTCGTTCTGAATGCTTACAGAACGACGGTTTATTTCCTTAAGATAACGCAGAAAATTTAAGTTAGCCCGGTTTATAATCTGTACGATAAATGACGGAAAATCATTAAGACGGATATTGCGAATTCTGTTTGCACCAAAATCACGCAAAACTTCGCTGTCTGTCCAGCAAATTGTAATGATGATTTTTCCCTTAATGATAATACCAATAGGCACTGTAAAATAAGGTGATTCAGCCGCCGGATCGTAAACAGGAACTCGAACAATTGTAAGGATATAACCTTCACCGTCTTCCATTCGGGAAAGTTCATCCGGGTCAAGGATATCGAGTATGTGTTCTGATTCTATTTTATATTCTGTCTGTAAAAGGGTTGTTTCGTCACGAGTAACGTTACGTGCATCAACCCAAAGTGGGCGTGAAGTTTCTATTTCGTCTTTTTTGGTTTTAGAAAACTGTCCGTCAATCTGCTGCCAATATGTAATCATAATTATTCTCCATAATGAGGTTTATTTTGAAACATAAGGGATAATTCGACCCGCTGCCGTCCATAATACGCCTCCGGAAAATAAAATAATTACGTCAAACTGACAAAATGGATAATATCACAATTCTTTTTTTGATACAATTACCACCACTGTTTTTACTTTGCAACTTTTTTCATAAAATCTGCAAAAAAAATTAAAAAAAACTAAAGTTTTTCGCACTTAGGGTCGATATTATAAATACCGGGGGCATTTTCCCCTCCCACCCATGTCCCCGGATGCCTGATGGGCATGGCTCGGATTCGTCCGAGCCTTTTTTTTACCAGACAATCGCATTAGTAAACAACTTATTATAAAAACGGTCTTCCGTTCTGCGTCCTCAAAAACACGATTATCCGGAAACAACTCCCGCAAGATGATCTAAAGTAAAGCGTGTTGTATCTAAAAAAAAAATCAACTATAATAGTAGATATGTTTATCCGAATCAAAATGGCTCAACAGTTTGCTTCTTTTTTAAAGCGCTTTATAAAATCTCAGGGAACAAAGATTCTTTTACTTATGACATTGTTTTTTGCCCTTGGATTTGGTTCTCTGGCAGGCTGGGCAATTTCTGAAACATCAAATATAAAAAATTCAGAATACATCACCGACTTTGAAACCGCACTTCCTACAAAACTTGTAGACATAAATGACGAACTTATCACCGAATTTGCATCTGACGAAAAACGCGAAATCATAGCCTTTAATGATTTGCCGCAGCACATGGTAGATGCACTTATTTCACGAGAAGACCGAATTTTCTTTTCGCACAACGGCTTTAACCTTAAGGCAATTTTACGAGGTGTAATTGGAGTTCTTACACGCCGTTCTCTTGGAGGTGGTTCTACACTTACCCAGCAGATTGCCGGAACCCTCTACTGCGACCGTACAGATAAATCTATGACCCGAAAGCTTAAAGAGCTCTGGTGGTCAATTCAGATGGAACGCCGCTATTCTAAGAATGAAATTCTTGAACTTTACCTGAATAAAATTTATTTTGGTGGCGGAACCTATGGTGTTAATGCCGCTTCAAAATATTATTTTGGACATGGCGCAAAAGAAATTACACCTGCAGAAGCAGCAATTCTTGTAATTCAGCTTTCCAACCCGGCCGCATTTAATCCTTTTGACTACCCTAACCGCGCAATGGAAAGACAGAAAAATGTTCTTGCAACTATGGTCGATTCAGGTTTTATTACACAGGAAGAATCTACAGAATCTTTCGAAAATTACTGGGCAAATTTTGATTATACACGAACCTCTTCATCTGCCTATATGATGCGTGATGACAAAGCTCCTTGGTTCAGCGAATATGTTCGTCGAGAATTCAGCAATATGCTTTACGGTTCTGATGATATGTATACATCTGGCTTTACAGTTCACACAACGCTTAATCTTGAACACCAGATTGTTGCACAAAATGTTATGGAAAAATGGATAAACGATGCCAACGCCCGCTACAAGCGCGAACACGACCGAAAAACCGGCGTTGCAGACAGCACATATGTTCCTCTTACAGAAATGCTTTCTATGGTTTTCTGTCTGCCGGGACTTAAAGTAAGCGAACAGCGTTCCGAAATTATTGCACGCAGTGAATTCCTTAACAAGGTAAACCCTGTTCTTGACGCTGTTTCCATGATAAGCGGTTGTGATGCAGTAAAGGTAAATATCGTAAACAGGGCTGCGGCAATGTCTAAACAGGAAGACGAAAAAACAACCATTGAAGGAACAATGATTTGTCTCGAAGCAGAAACCGGTTATATTGATTCTCTGGTTGGCGGAAGCAAATTTGATCAGAGCAATCAGTTTATTCGCGCTACTCAGGCAAAAGTTCAGCCGGGTTCTACGTTTAAGCCGCTTTATTATTCAGCTGCAATTGATTCAAGAAAATTTACACCAACTACACAAATTTCGGATACGCCGGTTGTTTTCCACACAGCAGATGGAAAACCTTATATTCCTCAGAATTTCCGCGGTGAATGGATGGGAAATGTTTCTCTGTATTACGCGCTCATTCACTCTATGAACGTTCCTTCTCTGAAAATTCTTGATGGAATTGGTTTTGATGCCGCAATTAACAGGGCAATTGCTCTGCTTGGCGTTCCAGCCGAAGAAATTTCTTCAAGAGCATTTGTTCCGGGCTACCCTATTGGTCTTGGAGTTTGTTCTGTTCGTCCTATAGAAATGGCACGGGCCTATGCAATTTTTGCAAACGGCGGAAAAGATGTAACACCAATGGCAATCCGTACGGTAGAAGACAAAAACGGCAACGTATTTATGAATCCTGAATACGAAATTCGAAAGGCTCAAACAGAAAAAGGCGATGCAATTCAGGTAATTTCACCACAGACAGCATATGTAATGTCTCAGCTTTTGTACCAGACTGTAAACAACGGCGGAACTTTGGGCGCTCAGGCTGGAAAATTTGAATATAAAACAGAAAACGGCAGAGTTTATAAAATGCCGGCAGCCGGAAAAACCGGTACAACACAAAACTGGGCCGATGCATGGGCTTGCGGATTTACTCCTTACTACGCAGCCGCATTCTGGTTTGGTTTTGATAAGCCGGGTCAGTCACTTGGTTTAAATATTACGGGTGCTACTCTTGCTGGTTATGCATGGGCAGACTATTTCAGGGAAATTCATAAAGATTTACCTCCAAAAGAATTTAAAAAACCTCTTGAAGGCGTTATTCAGGTTACTGTGTGCGCAGACAGCGGCATGCTTCCTACAGAAAACTGCGGAGATCACACAACAACGCAATGGTTCCTTGAAGGTACACAGCCAACAGAAATTTGTCCTATCCATTCAAGTTCTTCAAATTCTGCAATTTGTATAATCCGACTTGAAGAGGAAATGTACAAAACCGGCCTTAAAATAAACGAACCTATAGACGATTCACCTCTTAAAATTGACTGGAACAGATTACAATCAAATTTTACAGAAGCTGTTACAGATGACGAAGAAGATTTTGAAGACGAAATTTCTAAACCGGCAGCGGGCAAAAATTACGACTACAATTATCTTATGGAATAAAGTTCGGAGGAAAAATGCTTGTTCAAATTTCTGACATCAAAATAAAAAAAAGAGTTCGAAAAGATTTGGGCAATCTCGAAGACTTAAAGGACAGTCTGCGCACCTACGGACTTTTAAATCCTATTACATTAAACAGCCGCTACGAACTTATTGCCGGTGAGCGACGCCTTCAATCTGCAATTCAGCTTGGCTGGACAAGCATAAACGCTAACATTGTTGACAATATTTCAGAGCTTGAACAGCTCGAAATGGAAATAGAAGAAAACAATCAGCGCAAAGAATTTACTCCCGATGAACTTTTGGAAGGCTACAAACGTCTGGAAAAACTTCGTAATCCGGGCTTTTTTTACAAAATATACTTATTCTTCAAACGACTTTTTCAAAAACTCTGCGACTTTCTTTTTGGAAAAAAGCAAAAATAAATAAGCCATGAATCACTTTATCAAAAAAACGGCATTGCTTTTTATTCTTCTAATCGTTCCTGTTTTCTGCGGTTTTTGTATTGGAGCCGGAGCTCAGCTTGGTGTTATTCCTTCTGGTGAATCTCTGGAATTTTCGGCTGCCGGAACAATGCGTCTGGACAGGACTCCGATTCAGTTTGCCTTTGGACTGAACGGTGGCTCTATTGACGATGAATGCATTTTTGGAATGGGTGGCTCTGTCGATTTTATTTTCCTGAATATTCAGATTATAAACAACTGGAATTTTTATTCAGCGGCAGGTCTGGGTGGTGATTTTTATCTTGGAACAAACAAAAACTTTTACACAAGCGCAGGTTTACGCGCCCTTCTTGGCATGGATTTTCTTTTTATGGACGGTTTTCTGCAATTATACTTTCAGCAGGTAATTGAACCATGCTTTGTCTTTAAAAATGACGCAACTTACAAAAACGGACTTTGCCTTAAATTTCCAATCGAAGCCGGACTTCGTTTTCAGTTTTAAGTTATTTTTTTCCTTCGTATAAAAGCTTTGAAAAATATTCAACAGCAACATCTGAAGATTCTTTAAGTTTCCAGGGCGAATTTAAAACCAGCATTCCGCTTCCATAAAGTCGCGGAGGATTACTTTTTGAAAGGTCTTTTAATTCAGTTTCAATATGAGAGTCCTTTGTGTTTATAAGAAGTTCCTGCCTTAAAATTTCCATATTCTGATTTACAGCTTTTGCTCCATCAGTTATCTGATTCAGCATCTGATTAATCTGAATTTCTCGATGGCTCAAAAGCGGATACCAGAGCATAAAAATTCCATTAGACCATTTTTTTAAAACGTCACATATTACCTTTGCTGCATTTTCATAATCAGAAATTTCTTCATAACTTGGATCAATTAAAACCGCCCCGCGCTTAGTTTTTGGAGGCGTAAGTGCCTTAAGCATTTCCCAGCCGGAACGTTTATGAATCTGAATTTCAGGATTTTCCAGAGCAAGCTTTTCAAGCACAGAATCATTTTCGAAACCTGCATTAAAAGAAGAATTCATATTTGTTCGGAGATTTTCTATTTCGGCAGGATGCAGCTCGGTAAGAATCAAAACATCATTTTTGCGCAACAAAGTTTTTTCAATCGCAGGTGAACCTGGATAAATATGATTTTTATAAAAGCCCTTTACAAGATTGACATAAGGCAAAAGCTCGGACGGAAAATCTTTTTGCTGTAAAAGAATTTCTATTCCTTTTGAGGCTTCGCCTGTTTTTATGCTTTTGTTATCAAGTAAATCATAAAGACCGCTTCCTGAATGTGTATCAAAAAACGTATAAGGTTTGTCTTTTTTATTAAGCGAGCAAATTACAAAGGTCAGTACAAAATGCTTAAGTAAATCCGCATGATTTCCTGCGTGATACGCGTGCTGGTAAGACAACATATAAACTCCGGAACAGAAAACTTACTGCAAAGTTTCAAGCTCGTCGAGCCAGATTCGAGCCGATGCATCGCTTGGCATTCGCCAGTCACCACGTGGAGAAAGATTTATAGTTCCCACTTTTGCCCCGTCCGGCATGCATGAGCGCTTAAACTGCTGACTAAAGAAACGCCTGTAAAAAATCTTAAGCCACTTTAATTTTTCAGCCCGGTCGTAATTTAAACCGCAGTTGCAGGCAAGATACAAAATCTTTGCCGGTGAAAAACCAAAACGCAAAAGATAGTAAAGATAAAAATCATGAAGTTCGTAAGGTCCTACAAGTGATTCAGTTTTCTGACTGATTGTTCCATTTTGTGGAGGAAGCAGTTCCGGACTTACAGGAGTATCAAGAATATCTTTAAGAACTTTGGAATTATTTTTTATTGCAAACCATTCAACAAGATAGCGGACAAGAGTTTTTGGAACCGAACTGTTTACTCCGTACATTGACATGTGGTCGCCGTTATAAGTACACCAGCCCAAAGCAAGCTCCGAAAGGTCTCCAGTTCCTATTACAATGCCGGAAGTTTTGTTTGCATAATCCATAAGCACCTGAGTTCTTTCGCGTGCCTGGCAATTTTCATAAGTTACATCGTGAACTGATTCATCCTGGCCAATGTCCTTAAAATGACTTTTTACCGAATCATTTATGCGAATTTCCTTAAGTGTAACACCACACTCCTTTGCAAGTTCGCAGGCATTGTTGTAAGTGCGGTCGGTTGTTCCAAAACATGGCATTGTAATTGCCGTGATTTTTGCGCGGTCAATTTTGCACAAATCAAAGGCAGTACAGGTAACTAAAAGTGCAAGAGTTGAATCAAGACCGCCGGAAAGTCCGAGAACTGCAGAATTGCAGTTAATATGGCGCAGACGTTTTGCAAGTCCTTCTGCCTGAAGAGTAATTACTTCCAGACAACGTTCTGAACGCTTTTCCTTGTCCGAAGGCACAAAAGGAAGCGGATCAACAAAACGAAGAAGTTCATTGTCTTTTAAGGCTTTTTTTGAATCTTCAAGAAGGTCAATTTTAATTGTTATATAATTTTCAACAGATGAATTTTTGGAAGCTGAAAAACCAAAGCTGGTAATTTTTCTTCGCTCCTGACAAAGACGCTCAACATCTATATCTGCATAAAGGTCTTTGTTTTCAAAGGGTTTTGATTCTGCAAGCAGAGTCCCGTTTTCGCAAATCATATTGTGGCCTGCAAAAACCATGTCCTGAGAAGATTCTCCGTGCCCTGCCGCTGCGTAAAGATAAGCACAGACAGAACGTCCGCTATGAGATTTTACAAGCTGGCGGCGATAATCTGCCTTGCCAATAATTTCATTTCCGGCCGAAAGATTTGCAATTACCGTTGCCCCAGCCAGAATATGTCGCGAAGAAGGCGGAACCGGAACCCACAAATCTTCACAAATTTCACAGGCAACACAAAAATCAGAATTATTTTCATCCTGAATTAAAATATCTGTGCCAAAAGGAATAAGTTCATCATCTGCAAACTCAATCCAGCGGACAGACATATTTTCTGTAAATGGAAGAAACTGCCGGCGCTCATAAAATTCACCATAGTTAGGAATAAATGATTTTGGTATAAATGCAAGAACCTTACCCTTGAAAAGAGCAGCCGCAACATTGTAAATTCCTTCAGTCTGAGCAAGCGGAAGCCCTGCAAAAATCAAACTATCTAGTTTAGCCGTAGCCGACGCTATTTTTTTTAACGCTTCAACAGCTTGATTCAAAAGTGTTTTCTGAAAAAATAAATCACCGCAAGTGTAGCTTGTAATACAAAGTTCAGGGAAAACAACAATTTTTGCTCCCTTTTTATTTGCTTCGAAAGCCTTATTAATTATATTTTGAGCGTTTAAGGTGCAGTCGGCAACCGTAACGTCCGGACTTATGCACGCAGCTCTTACAAAACCATAATTCATACAGATATTCTATCACAAATTACAAAATTAGCGAACAAGCTTATTCTTTCCGTTTTGTTTTCCCTGTGCAACTTTTTTTACAACATCATCAACAAGAATTTCAGGCTCAAGCCCTTTATGATAAGCAGAAACAGAAACTGTTGCTGTAACATCAATAATTGCTTCATGGAATAAAATCGGGTCGCGTTCAATTTCGCGTCTTACACGTTCTGCACAACCTGCAGCTACATCTGCATTACAATCAAGAAGAATCATAAACTGATCACACTTCCAGCGGAAAACCTTATCATTACGTTTAAGACAGCGCGTTATAATTGTTGCAACTTCCTTAAGCAGATTGTTTGCACATTCACGACCATAAATTTCGTTTACATGCTTAAAATCATCAAGGTCTACAAGCAGCAGAGTAAGAGGCTTGTTTTGCAAATTTGAATAATCAATAGTCTGAATAAGATTCTTGTGAAACTTGCGTCCGTTCAATGCAAAAGTTACGCTGTCTATATCTGAAAATAAAAGGAAGCGGTCGATTGAAAAAATTGAGAACGAAATCATAAGTACAAAAAATATAAGAATGATAAGGAAAAAGGCGGAATAATCATGAATCATTTTTGGAATTGAAAAATCAAGTGTTCCGGTAATGTAATTTGTAATTAAAACAGGAATTTTTGTCTTGTCAAAATTTCCTATGCCAACATTTAAAATATGAAGAAGCGGAAGCTCGGAACGTTTTACAGAAAAACACAGATTTGCCGGTTCGCTCAGAATTATGCTTTTTATGCGCTTAAAATCGCGTTTTGGCCACGCAGAAGCCTGATAATTGCTTATAACGCCAGAATCAATTTCGCCGCTTCGTATAGCCTGCAGCAGGACTTTACAATTATCAAACTCGGTAAGCTTTGCATTCGGATATTTATTGCGCACATAATTATACGCAAAAGAACAATTCTTAAGAATTCCCATACGGCGAAGTTTTGAAGGACCATAGTTTCCAATGTAAAAGATTGAAAGATTTGTTGAAATAAAAGAATCTGTCTGATGAATTCCCGAATTTTCAGAAGAATAAAGGTCTTCGTAAGATGGGAAAGAAAAATCAATATCATTATTTATAAGGGCAGCCTCTAACTGTTCACGAGTCTGGTAAAATTTATACTGAAAATCAACTCCAGGAATATCAAAGAGTGTACGCAGATTTTCAAGGAAATCCCTTACAAGCCCTACCGTGCAGCTGTTTTTTAAATCATAATCAGAAAAAGGAAGATAGTTTTTAAGACAGCCAACTTTAATAACTCTGTGAACCGAAAGCCATGAATTTTCTTCGTCAGAAAATTTGCGTGAAAGTTTAATTTCTGAAAAGTAACGGTTATACAATTCTGGATTAAAAAACGGATTATCCGAATAAAGCTTTAGCAAAGCAGATTCGAGCTCTAAAAAAAGGTCTTCGCGATTTTTGTTTACTGCAAGATAGAAATTTGAAGAACAAAGTTTTATGGCAGGTTTCCAGTTGTATATATTTATAAGATTTGTTTCAACAATAGCATCATATTTTCCGTTAGAAAAATCATTATAACGCTTAATATCGTCATCAGAAGGAACAATCGTACAATTAATTTTATTTTCTGATATAAAATCATTTATTAACTGTAAATAGTATTCAGTGTTACTCAGGCAGATTGTCTTTCCTTCAAGTGATTTTGGATCGCTTGTAATACCGGAAGTTTCATCACGTACATAAATAAAATAGGTTTCTGTTCCCATAGGAAAACTTGGAAAACTTGCATAAGATTCGCGTTCTTTTGTATAAGAAAGGTCAACAAGAATATCTATTTTACCTTCCCGGAATGCATTGGTAAGCACAGTCCAGTCGCCGTACATGTAATCATATTCCCAGCCTGTATAACCGGAAATTTTCTGAAGATATTCATAAGCATAGCCGCCTTTAGGATCATCGGGAGTAAGTCCTCGCATAAATCCGTCATTTACAGCTATATAGCCACATTTTACTTTTTTTGGCTTTGAATTTGCACAAAGAATAAAACTGAATGCGAAAAAAAATAAAAATAACTGTATGAGCTTTTTAGATGCATTTTTTTTGAAATACATACCTAAAATTATAACACATACAGTTATTTTTTAAACAAGAATTTTTTCTATGACTTTACACATGCCTTTAAAGGCTTATTTATATGTACCTTTTCCTGGCGAAGTTAGCTTAGCGCGCAAAAACAAGCTGAGAACCGTCAAAATGAACTTTTATTGCATCGCCATCTTTTACGGTTCCTGCAAGAAGTTCGCGGGCAAGCGTGTTTTCCACATAAGTTTGAATTGCACGTTTAACCGGTCGGGCGCCCATTGCAGGGTCATAGCCTTTTTCGCAGAGAAAATCCATAGCGCTCTGGTCAAAGTCCAAAGTGATTTTGCGGTCTGCAAGGCGGCTCTGAACGCGGTCAAGCTGAAGCTTTATAATTGAACTGATGTGTTCCTTACCGAGCTGACCAAACATTACAATTTCGTCGATGCGGTTTAAGAACTCCGGGCGGAAGGTCTGACGCAGCAACACGTTGATTTTGTCCTTTACGCTGTCGCCGTTTTCGCCTTTTTCTGCGGCTTCAAGAATAAGGTCGCTTCCGAGGTTACTTGTCATGATGATGATTGTGTTCTTAAAGTCTACAACGCGGCCCTGTCCGTCTGTGAGACGACCGTCATCAAGAACCTGAAGCAGTACATTGAAAACATCCGGATGTGCCTTTTCAACTTCATCAAAAAGAATGACGCTGTAAGGGCGGCGGCGAACTGCTTCTGTAAGCTGACCACCTTCGTCGTAACCAACGTATCCCGGAGGCGCTCCAATAAGGCGTGTCACACTGAACTTTTCCATGTACTCAGACATATCAATTCTGGTAAGAGCCTTCTCGTCGTTGAACAGGAAATCTGCAAGAGTTTTTGCAAGCTCAGTTTTTCCAACGCCAGTTGGACCAATGAACATAAAACTACCGAGCGGACGATTAGGATCGTTGAGTCCGCTGCGGTTACGGCGAATTGCGTCGCTTACAACATTAACAGCTTCGTCCTGACCAACAACTCGTTTATGAAGAACGTTCTCAAGTTCAAGATATTTCTGTTTTTCGCCGGTCATCATCTTTGCAACCGGAATACCTGTCCAGCTGGAAACAACCTTTGCAATATCTTCTTCGGTAACTGACTGACGTAAGAGGGAGTCTCGCCCACCTTCGGCACGTTCTTTTTCTGCGGCAAGGGCAGCATCCAGTTCTTTCTGAAGGGCAGGAATTTTACTGTATTTAAGCTCGGCAGCTTTTTCAAGGTTTCCCTCGCGGGTAAACTTTTCTTCTTCAAAGCGAGCCTGCTCAAGCTGCTCTTTTACCTTGCGAGACTTATCAATACTTTCCTTTTCATTCTGCCACTGAAGCTTCATCGCATCGCGGCGCGAAGTAATTTCTGCAAGTTCTTTTTCAAGCTTTGCAAGGCGCTCTTTACTTGCCGCATCATCTTCCTTACTCAGCGACTGCTTTTCAATCTGAAGCTGCAGCATCTTTCGTTCAACCTGGTCAAGCTCTGTTGGTTGGCTTTCAATTTCCATCTTAAGACGGCTGGCTGCTTCATCAACAAGGTCTATTGCCTTATCCGGCATAAAACGGGATGTGATATAGCGGTTAGAAAGAGTTGCCGCAGAAACAAGAGCCTCGTCTTCAATTCTAACTCCATGGTGAATCTCATACTTTTCGCGCAACCCACGCAAAATTGCGATTGTATCTTCTACGCTAGGCTCAGCGCAGTAAACCTGCTGGAAACGACGTTCAAGAGCCGCATCCTTTTCTATATACTTACGGTATTCGTCGAGAGTTGTTGCACCAATAGCACGAAGTTCACCACGGGCAAGGGCCGGCTTAAGCAGGTTCGAAGCATCCATACTTCCTTCCGAAGCCCCTGCTCCAACAAGTGTATGAAGTTCATCAATAAAGAGGATAATCTGACCTTCGCTCTTTGTTACTTCTGTAATAAGAGCTTTAAGACGTTCCTCAAACTCACCTCGGAATTTAGCACCGGCTACAAGCGAGCCAAGGTCCAAAGCTAAAAGGCGTTTGTTTTTAAGACTTTCCGGAACATCTCCGCTTGCAATACGACGGGCTAGGCCTTCGACAATGGCTGTCTTACCAACGCCCGGCTCACCGATAATTACCGGGTTGTTTTTTGTTCGCCGGCAAAGCACCTGCATAACGCGGCGAATCTCTTCATCACGGCCAATTACCGGGTCAATTTTGTCCTGGCGGGCAGCGGCGGTAAGGTCGCGGCAATATTTTTCAAGCGAGCGGGTTTTAGCTTCCGGATCATTTGAATCTACAGTCTGGTTTCCGCGCACAGATTTTAGCGCTTCCATAAGAGCCTTATGAGTAATTCCACTGTTTTTTAAAAGATTACCGCAAGAGCCGTCCGAATCAGACATTGCAAGAAGAATGTGTTCAGTAGAAAGAAACTGGTCGTGCAGCGCAGACATTTCATTTTCTGCTTTTACAAGAATTTTCTGCATTTCCGAAGAAAGATAAACGTTTGCACCGCCGCTTACCTTTGGAAAACGCGCTATTGAATCACGAACTTTATGCAGAAGCTCAGAAGAAGGAACTCCAACCCTTTCTACCACAGGCGCAACAAGACCATCCTTTTGTTCAAGCAAAGCCTGAAGCACATGTTCTGCACTTATTTCTGAATTATCATTTTTGAGAGCAATTGAAGAAGCTTCCTGTAAAGCTTCCTGTGTTTTAATAGTAAAATTTTCGTAGTTCATATTGCCACCTCTTGAAATTTAAAATAATCAAATTTCGTCGAAACGGCAAATTTATTTTTTTTCGGGTCTTA
>Ga0256407_10010123_pt1 | contig 13321 bp, 14 predicted proteins | sample RumenRJG_04DNA_FD_193489 | JGI IMG/M metagenome (GOLD analysis project Ga0256407, IMG submission 193489) | Bovine rumen microbial communities from Lethbridge, Alberta, Canada - RJG_04 | ecosystem: Host-associated > Mammals > Digestive system > Stomach > Rumen | place: Canada: Alberta... | reverse complement strand
AGATCGCTGAGAACGCCGAGCGTCTCAAAGAAGCCGGCGATTGATATTCATAACAGTGTACTAGGAAACCACTTAAAAAACTAGAAATGCGTAAAACAACTTTTTCACCAGCCTTTGTGCTGATGGCCGTGCTTTTCACGGTCTGCCTTATCACGTCTAATCTCTTTGCCGCGAAAATCTTCTCCATCGGGAAGATAGCCCTGCCTTGCGCTGTGCTGATATTTCCGGTGTCCTACATCCTCAATGATTGTTTCACTGAGGTCTGGGGATATCGGAAAGCCCGCCTGGTGATCTGGATAGGGTTCGCCATGAACCTTTTTGTCGCGCTTATGGCCATGGTGGCTGTGGCGCTTCCGGCGGCTCCTTTCTGGACCGGAGGAGAGCATTTCGACTTCGTCTTCAAGATGGCTCCGAGGGTGCTGCTGGCCTCTCTGCTGGCCTTCCTCGCCGGTTCCACCTTCAACGCTTACGTGTTGAGTAAGATGAAGGTCGCTCAAGGCGGCAAGGGATTCTCACTCAGGGCGATAGTCTCATCTCTCGCCGGAGAATGCCTGGACTCACTGATATTCATGCCGATAGCGTTCTGGGGTACTCCTTTGAAGAACCTGGCTTGGATGATGCTCTGCCAGGTCACCTTCAAGGTTCTATATGAGATTTTGATTCTTCCGGTGACGAACACCGTAGTACGCAAGTTGAAGGCTGTGGAAGGGGAAGATGCCTTCGATACGGACGTGCGATACAACCCCTTCAAGATTTTGGATTTTTAAGAATATATGGAAGACAGGAAGAAAGAAGGTCTGTCGGCCCTTGGCCATGAGACCCGCTACAAGATGGATTACGCTCCGGAGGTCCTTGAAACCTTCGAGAACATGCATCCAGGGAGGGATTATTGGGTGAAGTTCAACTGCCCGGAGTTCACGACCCTTTGCCCGATCACAGGGCAGCCCGATTTCGCGGAGATAAGGATCAGTTATATTCCCGACATCAGGATGGTGGAGAGCAAGAGCCTGAAGCTCTACCTCTTCAGTTTCCGCAACCATGGCGGTTTCCATGAGGATTGCGTGAATATTATCCTCAATGACCTGGTCAAGCTGATGGATCCCAAGTACATCGAGGTTCTCGGACTTTTCACCCCCAGAGGTGGCATATCCATCCATCCTTATGCCAATTACGGTCGCCCCGGGACTGACTATGAGGCACTCGCCAAGCAGCGTTTCAACGCCCACGTGTGACAATTTGTCAGCCTTCTGCTCTTGGCACAACATTCGTTATTCTTTTTCCGACTTTTTGATAACAATAAAAGGAGAAAAAGAATATGGGAAAAATCATCGGAATCGACCTTGGAACCACGAATTCGTGCGTTTCGGTCATGGAAGGCAACCAGCCTACCGTCATAATCAACAACGAGGGTGAGAGGACAACCCCTTCCGTCGTGGCTTTCACGGACGGCGGTGAGCGCAAGATCGGTAATCCGGCTAAGCGTCAGGCTATCACTAACCCTCAGAATACAGTCTTCTCCATTAAGAGATTCATGGGTGAGACATACGACCAGGTCACCAAGGAGGTCAGCAGGGTTCCTTATAAAGTCGTAAGGGGTGACAACAACACTCCCCGAGTGGACATCAACGGCAAGCTTTACTCGCCGCAGGAGATCTCCGCGATGATCCTTCAGAAGATGAAGAAGACCGCTGAGGACTATCTCCGTCAGGATGTCACCGAGGCTGTCATCACTGTCCCGGCTTACTTCTCTGACTCACAGCGTCAGGCCACCAAGGAGGCTGGCAAGATCGCCGGTCTTGATGTCAAGAGGATCATCAACGAGCCTACGGCCGCCGCTTTGGCATACGGCCTTGACAAGAAGAACAAGGACATGAAGGTCGCTGTCTATGACCTTGGCGGTGGTACCTTCGATATCTCCATCCTTGAGTTGGGTGGCGGTGTGTTCGAGGTCAAGTCCACCAATGGTGACACCCACCTCGGTGGTGATGACTTCGACCAGGAGATCATCAACTGGCTGGCCGCTGAGTTCGCCGCCGAGAACGGCGGGATCGACCTCAAGAAGGATCCTATGGCGCTTCAGAGACTGAAAGAGGCCGCTGAGAAGGCTAAGATCGAGCTCTCCAACCAGACCTCGACCGAGATCAACCTTCCTTACATCATGCCTGTGGACGGTATTCCCAAGCACCTTGTTAAGACCCTCACCAGGGCCAAGTTCGAACAGATCTGCGACAACCTCTTCCAGAGGTCCATCGAGCCTTGCCGCATCGCTCTTCGTGACGCAGGATTGCAGGCTTCCGACATTGACGAAGTCCTTCTCGTGGGTGGTTCCACCCGTATCCCGAAGGTCCAGCAGCTTGTCAAGGAGTTCTTCGGCAAGGAGCCTAACAAGAGCGTCAATCCTGACGAGGTCGTGGCTATCGGCGCCTCCATCCAGGGCGGTGTCCTCGCCGGTGATGTGAAGGATGTCCTTCTTCTGGATGTCACTCCGCTTTCACTCGGTATCGAGACCCTCGGCGGTGTCATGACAAAGCTTATCGACGCCAACACGACTATCCCTACCCACAAGAGCCAGGTGTTCTCCACGGCCGCTGACAACCAGCCTTCAGTTGAGATCCATGTGCTTCAGGGTGAGCGTCCTATGGCAAAGGACAACAAGGAGCTCGGCCTCTTCCATCTGGATGGCATCGCTCCCGCTCCTAGGGGTATCCCTCAGATTGAGGTGACCTTCGACATCGACGCCAACGGTATTCTCAATGTGTCCGCGAAGGATAAGGCTACCGGCAAGGAGCAGAACATCAGGATCGAGGCTTCCTCAGGTCTTTCCGATGCTGAGATCCAGAGGATGAGGGATGAGGCCAAGGCCAACGAGGCCGCTGACCAGGCCGCCAAGGAAAGGGTTGACAAGATCAACAACGCTGATGCCCTTTGCTTCCAGGCTGAGAAGTTCCTCAAGGACAATGGCGATAAGGTCCCCGCTGACGTTAAGTCCGAGGTCGAGACAAATGTCGCCTCCCTTAAGGAGGCTGTCAAGAGCCAGAATCTCGCTGACATCGACAGGTATTCCGAGGCCCTCAACAAGGCTTTTGAGAAGATGTACCAGGCTGGCCAGGCTGCCGGTCAGAATCCTTACGGACCGCAGGGTGGCCCTCAGGGTCCTCAGCCCGGTCCTCAGGATCAGGGACCTGACGAGCAGTAGAGCTATCTGCTACAGTCGAACATTAAAAGGGTGGCACGGAAGTGTCACCCTTTTTTTAGTGTTAAGGTCTTGGCTTCCTCGACTATGGAACATGTGGCTACAAGGCGGCGTCTGTCGTCGCTTTGACGAACTCTTCCGAGGTGAAGACAGGCAGGGGAATGCCTTTGAAATGCTTCCTGTCGTTTGTGATAATAAGGTCGCAACCGGCGGCACTCGCGCAAGCGACCTGCAAAGAGTCCTCAAAGTCCGGCCCGTCCAATTTGATGGCGCGATAAACCTGTTGGTCTCCCATTGATAGGATAGAGACGCTATCAAACAGAGTCTTGAGTGTGTCGAGGGTCTCTTTGTGAGTAAGGTATTTCCTTAGAACATAAGCGATATTCGCGAAGCTCAAGACAGATGTGCAGTTCCTTATCTGAGATTCCATTCCGAACTGGAGAATCTGTTTGGCATATCCCGCCCCTTCTCTACCGAGAATGAGGTCAATAATCACATTGGTGTCAAGGAATACTTTCTTCATTTGTTCAGGATATATGCCAGCCTCTCGTCTTTATCCAGATCTTGTCTGGTTATCTTTCCTGCCAAGATGCCTGACAGTCCGTTGACTTTTGGAGAATAAACTCCGGAGATGGAAAGCTTTGGCAGACTCTCCCTCCGGTTGATCTCCGTTTGAAGGATAGCCTCAACAAAAGAGTTCAAACTTTTCTCTTCCATCTTGGCATAGTACTTAAGCTTGGCGATAAAATCATCTTCAAATCGGAATATCGCCTGTGTCTTTTTTCTGGTGGTTGCGGTTTCCATCGGTGTTTCTATAAAGCTCCCAAAATTATGAATAAACATCATGATATCAAAATTTAAAAATGATAGCATATTGCGCTGAACGACTTTTTTGCATATATTTGTGAATATGAGAACAAGTTTCAACGTCGATCTTAGCGGCATGAACACTTTCAGGATGAAGGTGAAGTGCCGCTGTCTTGTTGAATATGATAGTGTTGACGAACTGCGGGAGGCCGTGAGTGATCCGTCGCTGCCCCGCCCGTTGTTCCCGATAGGGGGTGGAAGTAACCTGCTCTTTACCAAGGATTTCCCCGGAACAATCCTGCGCTGTGGGATGAAAAAGATTCAGCGGTTAAGCCCTGACAGCGTTCATGCGGACGCTGGAGTGGTATTCGATGATCTTTGCGCCTGGTGCGCGGACAACAATCTCTGGGGACCGGAGAACCTTTCCTATATTCCCGGAGAAGTAGGGGCCTCGGCCGTCCAGAACATAGGGGCGTATGGCATGGAAGCTTGCGAGCTGATTGAATCGGTCGAGTGCGTGGACACGAGGGATGCCTCCGTGATAATTATCCCAAAGTCTGAATGTGAATATGCCTACCGCGACTCCCGTTTCAAGCATGACTGGAAGTGGAGGTACATTGTGACCGGAGTCATATTCAGAGTATCCCAGACCCCTTCGCCGGTTTTGGATTACGGTCATGTCAGAGAGGCGGTCAAGGAAAGATTCGGGACTGATGACCCGGCGGAGTTAACTCCCGCAATGATAAGGGAGACAGTCACTTACATCCGCAAGACAAAGCTTCCCGAAGTTGAGGAGTTTGGTAGCGCCGGTAGTTTCTTCAGGAATCCTTGCGTCGCTAAAGATGTTTACACCAAGGTCTGTGAGACCGCCCAAAATGAGTCGCTTGGAGCGGTTCCTCATTTCGATCTGGAGGATGGCTCTGTCAAGATTCCCGCCGCATGGCTTATTGACAAGTGTGGCTGGAAAGGAAAGTCACATGGGGGAGCGGCGGTATTCCAGAAACAACCTCTTGTGATCGTGAACCAGACCGGTGAAGCGTCTTCCGATGATGTAGTTGCCCTGGCGAAAGCGATCCAGGATTCTGTGAAAGAGAGGTTCGGAATAGACCTGAACCGTGAAGTTGAATATGTCTAAAAACTGATAACCATGAGTTCATTCATTATCGAAGGCGGCCATAAGCTAAGTGGTGCCATAGTTCCTCAGGGAGCTAAGAACGAGGCTCTTGAGGTCATTAGCGCCGTCCTTCTTACAACCGAGGAAATCCAGATGTCCAATGTCCCGGAAATCCTTGATGTTAAGAACCTTATCTCACTTCTTCAGATGATGGGAGTCGAGGTTTGCCGCAAGTCGGAAGGGGAGTACACCTTCAAGTCGGCTAAGCTCAATGTCGATTTCATTGAGAGCGCTGAGTTTGTGAGGATGTGTTCGACACTCAGGGGCTCCGTGATGGTGGCAGGCCCGCTGCTTGCCCGCCTGGGACATGTCTGGTTCCCGAAACCGGGAGGAGACAAGATCGGTCGCAGAAGGGTGGACACCCACATATCCGGACTCATGGGACTCGGGGCTGAGCTCACGTACGACACGGACAAAAGGGCATATAAATTGAGCCTCCCGGAGGGGAAACACCTGATTGGTAAGTATATGCTTCTGGACGAGGCATCTGTCACCGGTACGGCGAATATTCTTATGGCCGCATGTCTGGCCGAAGGAAAGACCGTGATCTACAACGCCGCTTGCGAACCTTATATCCAGCAACTTTCCAAGATGCTCTCAGCGATGGGGGCGAAGATTGATGGAATAGGTTCCAACCTCTTGACTATCACTGGAGTATCGAGCCTTCACAGTGCCTCCCACAAGATCCTCCCGGACATGATTGAGGTCGGCAGTTTTATCGGAATGGCGGCGCTTTGCCAAAGCAGTCTTACGATAAAGGACACGTCATACACGAATCTCGGAATCATCCCTGAGAGTTTCCGCCGGCTGGGCGTCAAGCTTGAGCAGAGAGGGGACGACATCTTTGTTCCCGAGCAGGAGAGTTATATCATCGAGTCCTTCATGGATGGATCGATCATGACCATCGCCGACGCTCCGTGGCCGGGCCTCACGCCAGACCTTCTGAGTGTTATCCTGGTTGTGGCCACCCAGTGCCGTGGTAGCGTGCTTATCCACCAGAAGATGTTCGAGAGCAGGCTGTTCTTCGTTGACCGCCTGATAGACATGGGAGCCCAGATCATCCTTTGCGACCCTCACAGGGCTGTCGTGATCGGTCACGACCACAAGTTCCAGCTCAGGTGCGGCCGTATGCTTTCCCCGGACATCAGGGCCGGTATCGCTTTGCTGCTCGCCGCCATGAGCGCCAAGGGTACCAGCGAGATCGGGAATATCGAGCAGATCGACAGGGGATACCAAGACATCGAGAACCGTCTCAACGCCCTCGGGGCCCGCATTGTCAGGAAGGGGTAGATTCTTCGCTTCGCTCAGAATGACATGAGGCGTAATTGCTTCATGAGGCGTTATCGCTTCAGGCGGAGGGAATTGGTGACGACGCAAACGGAACTGAGAGCCATACAGGCTGCGGCGATCATCGGATTCAGTAGGAAACCGTTAATGGGATATAAAATGCCGGCCGCAATCGGAACAGCGAGAATGTTGTAGAAAAAGGCCCAGAACAGGTTTTCCTTGATTATCTTCGAGGTCCTTCTGGACATCTTTATCAGCTCCGGCACGCTTCGCAAGTCGGAATTCACGATTGTAGCCATCGACGCGTTCATGGCGATGTCTGTCCCGTTCCCCATAGCGACGCTAAGGTCGGCAGCGGCCAGGGCAGGGCTATCGTTGATTCCGTCTCCGACCATGGCTACCTTCTTGCCCTTAGCTTGTAAGTCCTTGATATGCTCATGCTTCCTGTCCGGAAGTACTCCGGAGATCACGTTGTCGATCCCGACTTTCGCGGCGACTTTACCTGCTCTCTCAGGGTTGTCTCCGGAAAGCATGTAAACGTCAAGCCCCATCTTTTTCAGTTCCCTGACAGCCTCGGCTGAAGTCTCTTTGACCTCGTCAACGAAATCCATTTCAGCGGAGGGAATGATCCCCGGCTGGAGTTCTTCCGTTATGGTGCCGGTCTTGTCAAAAACGATGGTGTCTATGTCTTTGGCTATCTGGAGGGAATCAGCGTCTTTGATCAATATTCCCTTACGGGCGCAGTTCCCGATTCCGGCGGTCAACGCTGTCGGGGTCGCGAGCCCAAGGGAACAGGGGCATGCGATGACCAGTACTGTCACCATGGAGATCAGCCCCATTGTCACCCCGTTGTCTGACGGATCCAGGAACATCCAGCACAGAAGCGTAAGAAAGGATATTCCTATAATTACGGGCACGAAAATCGAGGCTACCTTGTCAACGGTCCGCTGGATCCTCGCCTTGCTGCCTTGGGCGTCCCTCACCATCTTGATGATGGAGGATAGCATCGTGTCCTTGCCGACTTTCTCGGCTCTCATGACAAAGGAGCCGCGCTGGTTCATGGTCCCGGTAAAGACCTTAGCTCCAGCCTTTTTGGAAACGGCCACAGGTTCCCCTGTGAGCATGCTCTCATCCACGAAAGACTCTCCGCTAACGACCTCACCGTCAGCGGGAATCCTCTCACCAGGGTTCACGGTGTAGGTGTCTCCAGGAGCGAGTCTCACGGTTTTGGGCTGCAGACCCGCTAGGCCTCGGATGGCGGAGCCTGTGCTGTGCTTGGCTTTTTCCTCCAGTACACGGCCTATCAGGATGAAGGCCACGATCATTGTGGAGGATTCGAAATAAAGATGCGGCTTCAGACCTCTGCTCGTCCATATCTCCGGGAACAAAAGGTTCACGATGCTGAATATGTACGAGATGAGTATGGATAGGGCGACGAGGGTGTCCATGCTTGTCGTTCCATGCCTTAATTGCTTCCAGGCGGTGGTGATGAATCTCCTGCCGCACCAGAATACGACTGGGGTAGCCAATGCCCACAGGACAAACCCTTTCCCAGGGAAATCGTTGAATCCCATGCCCAGCAACATCACGACGAGGGACAGGATCAGGGCGAGCCACATGTCCCTTTTCAAGGATTTCAGATAATCCTCTTGATATCGCTGGGCTTCCGATTCGGCTTCTTCGTCGGAGTCTTCGGAATCTTCCTCATTGACCACGATGAGGTCGTAGCCGGCGTCTTGGACAGCTTTCTTTATGTCAGCCGCCGTGATAGTGCCTGGATCATAATCGACTTGCGCTGAATTGGAAGCCAGGGAGACGTTGCATTCGCTGACTCCGTTGAGGTTCTTTATTGTGCCTTGTACTCTGGCCACGCATGCCGCGCAGCCCATTCCCGTGACCGGGAAATTCTTTCTCACTGTTTTTGCCATAACTAATTGAATATTACATCATCCACTCCGACATGTCCCGTCCTTCAGCTATCCCTTCCCGGATTTGTGTCGATGAGATATCGACTATCGGAGCTTCCAAAATCTCTATGTTGTAAGTGTCCCTCAAGGTCTCCTCCAGGCTTCTGCGACCTTCCTCGGCATATTCGTTAGAGTCAAGAACATAGGGGGCCGGAAGGTGACGGCACTCTTCGATAAGCTTGCTCTTGATCTCCGCGAGGTCGTACCCTTTTCGGGGATAGACCGCGACCCCGTAATCCGCCAATATCCTCTGAAAATCCCTCCAGCGGTGGATGTTCTCGAGGTTGTCAGCCCCTACCACCAAGGTGAAGTCGTTCTCAGGCTCCCTCTGCCTCAAGGTGTCGAGGGTTTTGATGGTGTATTGCGGGGGCTCCATGTTGAGCTCGATGTCGTCCACCCACACGTGCAGGTCTGGATGGCGCTTGACGGCGGCTACGGCGGCCTCGTAGCGGTCCCTGGCTGTCTCGGCCTTTATTGTGGTCTTAATCGGATTCTTTGGGGACACGACCAGATAGACCCAGTCGTATTCCTCCTCTTTGGTGAGGTATTCCATGATGGCCTTATGGCCTATGTGGAGTGGGTTGAAAGACCCTGGATAGACCGCGATCCTCATCAGATGAAGGTTGAGTAGTTGAGCCTGCCGTCGTCGAGAAAGTCCTCTACCACTTTCTCGGACTCCGCGTAGGCGGTGTTAAGGTCGTCATTGACGAGCACGTAGTCGAACTTCGGGGCGTAGGTCATCTCCTCCTCGGCTTTGGCGACCCTCTCCTCGATAGCTTCGGGGGAGTCTGTGCCTCTTTTTACAAGCCTTTCCCTCAGGACCTCCACGGACGGAGCCTTGATGAATATGGATAACGCCTTATCTCCGAAATATTTCTTGAGGTTCACTCCTCCTTTGACATCCACGTCGAAGATGATGACATGGCCTGCTGCCCAGATCCGCTCGCATTCTGACTTGAGTGTGCCGTAGAATCTTCCCTCATAGACTTCCTCGAACTCAACGAACTTGTCTTCCTTGACCGCATTACGGAACTCGTCGGGCGAGAGGAAATAGTATTCCCGTCCATGTTTCTCTTCTCCTCTGGGCGGTCTGGATGTGGCTGACACGGAGAACTCCATGGAGCCTGGGTATAGCCCGAGAATATGGTTCACGATAGTGCTTTTTCCTGATCCGGATGGTGCGGAGAAAATCAATACCTTATTATCCATGTGGTTAAACGCTTTATTATTCCACAAAAATAACTATTTTTGTGATAATCAGTCAATGATTGTCCTAACACTTCAAGTCTTGGCACGAAAGAAAAAGCATGTCCCGGCAGTAGATCCGGACATTTTCCAGAAGAGCAGGGAGGCGCTTCGCAGGCGTCACCGTCAGGTTATCTATTTGAATGATAGCGAACTGGCCGCTGTCAAGGAGTATTGCGACCGTTTCGGGATCAAGGCCCGTTCCGCGATATTCCGGGAGGCGACCATGGAAATGGTACTTTCCCAGCTCTCCGACAGCCACCCGACCCTCTTTTAACGACGGTTAGCCATTGAGAGGTAATAGAGCAGAGTTGCGAGCGATCCTATTGCCGCTACTACATAGGTGAGCGCAGCCCATTTCAGGGCATCGACTGTCATGGGTTTCGTCTCATAATTCGTGATTCCGGCGCTCTCCAGCCATGCCACAGCCCTACTGCTGGCGTTGAACTCAACAGGAAGAGTGACGAAACTGAACAGAGTCGTCATGGCGAAAAGGGCTATTCCAAACCAAAGCAATGAAGGGGTGATCTCTATGAGAAGCACTCCGGCCAGCAATACCCACTGAACCCATTTGCTCGCGAAACTGACCACCGGCACAAGCGCGGAGCGCAATTTAAGGGGAGCGTAACCATTCGCATGCTGGAGCACATGGCCGCACTCGTGGGCAGCCACAGCCGCCGCGGCGATGCTCCTTTGCCCATAAACGGACTCGCTCAGGTTCACAGTCTTCGTCTGGGGGTTGTAATGGTCGGTCAGTTTCCCGGGGACACATGTGACTTGCACATCTGTGATTCCATTGTCCGCCAGCATTTTCCTGGCCACATCGGCTCCTGTCATCCCGTTTGATGTGGGGACTTGGGAATATTCATCAAAACGGCTGTTGAGCCTGGCTTGCACGATGTAGCTCAAAATCATCACAAGGCCTGTAATAAGCCATATCATTCCGTAACTCATATTCTCTTCTTTTATTCCTTTTCAAATATAACCATTTTCGTACCATTTTTGGATGAAAAGCAGTAAATTTGCCTTAATATTCCCAAAAGGAAGATGTCAAACAAGGAGACAGATTTCTCAAGGCTGGAGCTGAACCTTCCGAATTGCCTTGATAACTATAGATACTTCAGGTCGAAGCTTATGCGTTCGACCAAGATGCTTGTGCTGGTTAAAGCCAACGCATACGGTCATGGCGCTGTCGAATTCGCCCTCATGATGCAGAATGCCGGAGCGGATTATCTTGCTGTCGCCCTTCCTGTCGAGGGAATAGAGCTCCGCCAGTCCGGTATCAGCCTTCCTATCCTTGTCCTTACCGCCGGTACGGATTTCTTCGATGAGATTATCGACAATCGCCTCGAGCCCGGTATTCCTAACCTCTTTACTCTTAAAGCTTTGGTGAATATTCTCCAGTCCCGGGGGATTGAAGGATATCCGATTCACCTGAAGCTGGATACCGGAATGCACCGTCTCGGTTTCATGACCAGCGAGCTTGGAGACTTGATGGATTATCTTGAGGTTTGCAAGGAAGTCAAAGTCAAATCCATATATTCTCATCTATGTGTCGCCGAGGATCCTTCAATGGACGAGTTCACCCTCGGACAGGCGAGGCTTTTCGAGCGGAACGCCTCCCTGATAGAGGACACGATCGGTTACCATCCGATGTATCATCTTCTGAACTCCGCCGGAATTGAGAGGTTCCCGCAGTTCCAGCATGACATGGTTCGCCTTGGTGTGGGAATATACGGGATCAGCGCTCTTCGTGACGTCAAACTTAAGCCGGTTGCCTCTTTGAAGGTTAAGATACTACAGATCAAGGAATTAAAGCCTGAGGATGGCGCTATAGGATATGGCCAGCATGGGCATATCGCTCCCACCGGGACGAGAATCGCCACTATCCCTGTCGGATATGCCGACGGAATCGACCGTCATCTCGGTTGTGGTCACGCGAGTTTCAGTCTGAACGGCCATAGGGTTCCGACCATTGGGAATATATGCATGGACATGTGCATGATCGATGTTACCGGGGTCGATTGCGAGGTAGGGGACACCGTAACCATATTCGGTGAGGATCCTACTGTCACCGAACTGGCTGATATTCTTGGTACAATTCCTTATGAGATAATGACTTCCGTGCCGAGAAGAATCGAACGGGTCATTGTCCGCCGTTAGACGAGCAGTCCGCCTTCGACTTGGTCGGCGATTTCCTCTCCCTTTAGTTTCCTGACTATCTCAAGCGCGAAGCGCACAGCGCATCCGGGGCCTCTTCCAGTGATGAGATTACCGTCTGTCACCGCAGGTTCACCAGTGTACTCTCCGCCTTTGTCCATCGGTGCCTCCTCGAAACCATCGTAGCAGGTGAAACATTTCCCTTCGAGAGTCGGGAGTTGGGAGACCACCAGTCCCGGAGCGGCGCAGATAGCCGCGACCACGCCTCCGTCCTCATAATGGCGGATCATCTGTCCCATGAGCTCGGTGTCCTTGGCGAGATTCTTGGTGCCGGGCATTCCGCCAGGGAAAATCATGACATCCTCCGGGCCGGACCCGGGGATCTGGCATCCGTCGAACTCGTCACGGTTCCAGTCAGCGACCACCGGAATCCCGTGGGCGCCTTTCACGGTCCTGTCGTGGGTGATAGATACTGTCTTGACATCTATCCCGGCTCTCCTGAGAACATCCACTGTGGCAAGGGCCTCTATCTCCTCGAAGCCCTCAGCGAGAAATAGGTGTATTCCTTTCATTGCGCTTGTTGTCTTTAGATTTGCTAATTTAGTAAAATTACGATAAATTCGCGAATCGAATTGAGGTATGGTGTAATGGTAGCACTAGGGATTTTGGTTCCCTCAGTAGAGGTTCGAACCCTCTTACCTCAACTTTCCCACATAATTTTCAGCCATGGAACCTGGCAAACGACTTCTGTCACTGGACACCCTGAGAGGGTTCGACATGATTTTCATCATGGGTTTCGCCTCCATAATCAGCCTAATTTGTTGCCTTTTCCCGGGAGGAGATTCCTGTTGGCTCGAATCCCAGATGCATCATGCGTCATGGGACGGGCTTCGTCACCACGACACGATTTTCCCCTTGTTCCTTTTCATAGCGGGAATATCGTATCCCTTCTCTTACGCCAAGCAGCTTTCCAAAGGGGCTTCCCGGGGAAGCGTCTATGCGAAGATATTCCGGAGGGGCATCGTTCTCTTCCTTATCGGATTGGTTTACAATGGCTTCTTCAGGCTTGATTTTGCCAATCTGAGGTTTTACAGTGTCCTTGCCAGGATCGGCTTCGCATGGATGTTTGCCGCCTTGTTGTTCATCAATTTCAAGCCTAAATCCAGAGCTGTCATCGCCGTCTGCCTGCTTGTCGGCTACTGGCTCCTTCTGAAGTTTGTCCCGGCCCCCGACGCTCCAGCAGGCGCCGGACCGTTTTCGATGGAAGGCAATTTCGTCGGTTACATTGATAGGATCCTTATTCCCAAACATATCTATATTCAAGGCAAATTTGACCCCGAGGGACTGTTGAGCCTTCTTCCTGCCATAGTGACCGCTATGCTCGGAATGTTCACTGGGGAGTTCGTCCGGATTGACGATAGCAAGATTTCCGGTGGTAGAAAGTCCCTGTACATGGCCCTTGCAGCCGTTGCCATGCTTATTGTCGGG
>Ga0256407_10010119_pt1 | contig 13323 bp, 12 predicted proteins | sample RumenRJG_04DNA_FD_193489 | JGI IMG/M metagenome (GOLD analysis project Ga0256407, IMG submission 193489) | Bovine rumen microbial communities from Lethbridge, Alberta, Canada - RJG_04 | ecosystem: Host-associated > Mammals > Digestive system > Stomach > Rumen | place: Canada: Alberta... | reverse complement strand
GTGCCGCAAGGCCCCGCGTCCGCACGCCAAAGGAATGTTGTTTCAAATAGTTGTTTCCCATAATCAAAAAGCCAGACGGTGAATTACGCAGATGCGCCCACGGGCAAATTCCAGTCCGATTACAATTTGAACGCTGTGCTCAAAATATGATAAAATTCGCACTTGTTGAAAGCAATCATAAGGACTGTTACAAAGTGGAGAAGAACGGAAACTTGATTCTGACGGGCTGGGGCTACGCGGAATACGTGGCCTCGGCAGCCGCCGCATTGAAAGCGCTTGGCGGCATTGCGGATGTGTACGGCGTGAGCCGCAGACGTCTGCCGGAGTTTCTCGGGGAGCTCGCAGAGGAGCGCGGAACGCCGCAATGGAAGCGCATTTACCTTCTTGGCGTATCGCTGAGCGGCGATCCAGAATCACTCAAAACGGCTCTTGCAAAGTTGAAAGCGAAGGGCGTGGAGGTGACGTGGATAAGCGCAATCGAAATGCCCGAAGACATTGCGGAATTGCTGGATGGCGTGTTGGAGGATCGGTCGCGCGGGACGCGTGACCCTGCCAGTACGCTGCTCGAAGAAGTTGGCAAGGCATTTGGCGTCGATGTCGAAGCACTCATGCCGTTCACCAAACCGGTAGGGTCGCGCGTCCCGCGCGACCGCGCGGCGGATGTTCGCGCCTACTTCACGCTGATCGACACGGCGCAGTTCTACCACCGCAACTACCAGGACGAATCGCTCTATGCCACGACCGCCCGCTATCTTGCGGATGGCGTTCGCCCCGCGGCGTGGGCCCCGGACGTAAAGAACGCTGTCGAACATTACGACCGATACGGCAACAGGGAACTCCTTGGGAAAAGCGACGAGATCACGACATTGCAGGATCGCATCAACCGTGTGGCGGCGCACGAACACGCCCGCGTCCTAATTCTCGGCGAAAGCGGCACGGGCAAGGAGACCGTCGCCCTGCAAATCCACACAAAGAGTCCAAGAAGAAATATGCCGTTCATCGCCTTCAACTGCGCGAGCGTGACGAAAGACCTTCTTGAGGACAGGTTCTTCGGACACGAACGCGGGGCGTTCACGAACGCCGTGGAGCGGACGGACGGATTGTTCCTCCAGGCGGATGGGGGCACACTCTTTCTCGACGAGATCGGGGAGATGTCGCTTGAGGTCCAGGCGTTATTGCTGCGCGTTCTCGAAGGAGGACGTTTCATGCGGCTTGGAGGCAAGGAGGAGTTGAGGTGCGATGTGCGGCTCGTCACAGCCACAAACCGCGACTTGCCGCGTCTCGTGGTCGAGGGCAAGTTCCGCGAAGATCTCTACCAGCGGCTCAATGTGGTGCAGTTGAGAACGCCGTCGTTGCGCGAACACAAGGATGACATTCCGGTCATCGCAAACGCGTGGTGGCGGAAGTTTCACGACAACGCCGTCCTCAAAGAAGGGCAGATTGCCGCGCTGATGGATTACGACTATCCCGGCAACGTCCGCGAACTCATCAACATTCTTGACAGGGCGACAGCGCTTGAAGAAGACGATTTCGATCTTCTCATGCGCGAACACAAGGAGATGAACGCAGGGCTTTCAGGTGGACTGGAATTGAAATCCGGACGCGTCCCGGACAAACTCGAGGATGCGACGCGACTTCATGTGCGCCGCGTGTACGAGAAGTACGGCCAGAATCTCACCCGCGCCGCCGAAGCGCTCGACGTAAGCCGCAACACGGTGAGGAAGTATTTGTAGGGTGGGGTTTGTTTCCCGCGATGCGCCCGCGCCGCAGGCGTCGGGTTGCCTGAGCGAAGCGAACCCGAAGGGCCGCAAGGGGCCGCGAGGCGCAGAGAGGAGTTTTTAAATGGAAAAGAATGAGATAGTGTTGTTTGAGTCCAAAGATGGCGCTGTATCGCTGCCGGTATCGGTCGAGGCTGATACCGTATGGCTGTCTTTGCTTCAGATGGCAAAGTTGTTTGGGAAGGACAAGACGGTCATTTTCAGACATGTCAAAAATGCAATCGCCGATGGAGAGATTGATCCGAAAGTGACTAGTGCAAAATTTGCAATGGTCACTCAACATGGTGCGATTCCTGGGAAAACTCGTGTCCAAGAGGTGGATTGCTACAACCTCGATGTGATTATATCCATCGGGTATCGCGTGAAATCCCAGCGAGGCGTGGAGTTCCGACGTTGGGCGACATCGGTGCTTAAGGAATATCTTGTGCGCGGCTATGCCGTCAATCGCGAACGCATCCGCCAGCTTGGCCAGACGGTTGAGGTGATGAAGCGGGTTGCCAATAGCCTTGACACCGAGCAGGTGCTTGATGTCGTCCAGACCTACTCGGCGGCGCTTGACCTCCTTGATGGTTACGACCACCAGACAATCGAGAAGCCAAAGACGAAAGGACGGTCGGTTGAATTGACCTACGAGGAGTGCCGCCGTTTCATCGACAGCATGAAGTTCGCAGCGGATTCGCCTCTGTTCGGCAATGAAAAGGACGGCTCGTTCAAGTCGGCGCTCGGGGCGGTGTACCAGTCCTTTGGCGGAAAGGACCTCTATCCGTCTTCGCAGGAGAAGGCGGCGAACCTGCTCTATCTCGTCACGAAAAACCACGGCTTCTCCGACGGCAACAAGCGAATCGCCGCCGGACTGTTCCTGTATTTCCTGAAGCGCAACCGGCTGCTTCTCCGCAAGGACGGCTCGAAGCGCATCGCCGACCATACGCTCGTCGCGCTTACGGTGATGATTGCAGAATCCAAGCCGCAGGAGAAAGAGCTGATGGTCAATCTCGTGATGACGTTTCTGAAGTGAAGAGGGTGAGACCATGATCAAGATAATCCAAGGCGATATAACGACGTTGGCGGTTGACGCCATCGTCAATGCGGCGAACCAGGTTATGCTTGGCGGGGGAGGCGTCGATGGGGCGATCCATCGCGCCGCCGGATCGGAGCTTTACAAGGCGTGCCTCAAGGTTCCGGAGGTGAGGCCGGGCGTACGCTGCCCTACGGGCGAGGCGCGCATCACGCCGGGTTTCAGGCTGCCCGCGAAGTTCGTGATCCACACCGTCGGCCCGATCTATCGCGACGGTCTTCACGGAGAACCAGAAAAGCTCGCGGCTTGCTACCGCAACTCGCTTGCCCTCGCGGCGGAGAACGGCTGCAATTCCATCGCCTTCCCTTGCATCTCGACAGGCATCTACGGTTATCCGATTGAAGACGCCGCGAAGATTGCAGTGCGGGAGGTGGAGGAGTTTTTAGACGCATCCACCTCCGCGCTTTGCGCTACGGCGGACAAGGAGAGCGCAGAGATGGAGATTATCTTCTGCTGCTTCTCGGAGCGAGATAAGAGGGTGTATGAGAGTCTAATTGACAAGGCCATATAAAACATCAAATGAAAGGATGGGCAAAAATGGTTGTTTGTATAAGTTGCATGTATCCTGATGATTTCGAGGTCGAATGCTATAGAGAGGGGGAGCAGATTAGAATTGATCCCAATGCGATATCCGCCAACTTCATGATTCTTGAAGACGAGGAACAAGACGAGGCGCTTGACGGGCGCGAGGGCGAGCTGTCAACGAGCTTTGACTACGAGCTTCACGACGGGCAGCTCTGCGCCATCGTCGATGGCGAGTTCGTACCTTGCGAAGACGACTATAAGTTTGAATGCTACCTCCGCAAGAGAGAGGAATGCATATAAATAGGAATTAATACATATGACAGCGAAGATAATCGGAATCCAGTATAAGCCTTGTGAAAACGATAGTTTCATTGAGCAGGGGTTTAAACAGGGGCAAACCCCTGATTGTGGGAAATGGTATGGTGGTAATGGTACTTATCGTATTGTTGGAAGTACGCCGGCAGATATTACTGTTGTTGTAGTTACTCAAGATGGAGAGCGATTGAATTTAAATATTGGGGATGAGGTTCGTCGTATCAAGAGATATCGTCGCCTTACCAGTCAAAGAGCGGATCGTATTTGTGATGGTCATCCGCAACAGGTAGAGTTGGTTAAGTCTGGTAATCATTGGAACGTTAGTGAAGCATCGCTTGTTGAGTGGCTTAAAAATGTGTAGTAGTCTATAGTATGGGAGAAGGTGATTTGATAGCAACAGTATTCTCAACTTGTGGTGTCCTTCACAGCCTGGCGAGATGCACAAAATAGGAGAATTAAAATGACAGCAGAAGAATTAAAGAGGATTCAAAAATCAATTGATATTGAGTGCTTACAAATTGCAGAGCAAAATGGTTTGACTGGAGCGGAATTTGCGGGACCTATGTATGATGGGGTTCCTGATGAAGAACTGTATCTTAAGTCAAATCCGCGAGTGTTATGGATACTTCAAGAGCCACATGATACTGACGCTAAAGCGCAATGCCGTAAAATGGGGAATTGGTCTGTGCCTAAGGATATGATTTTGGTTGAGGATTATGGGTTTGATAATCGAACGCATAAACCGATTGCAAAGACTATGTATGCATTTCGCAATGAATTAAGCTATTCTGAAGTTGATAAAAAGTATAGAATAGATGATAATTTTAGATGGGATGTTATGCAGGTGCTACAGTCAACAGCTTGGATCAATGTTTCTAAAATGCCGTGTCCAAATGGAACACGATCAAATAGTATGCGTATAAAGAGGGCTTATGCTTCTTATTGGCGAGATATTGTGGTGCGCCAAGTCAATGACATTTTTTGTCCAGATATTATAGTGGTAGCAGGAACGCAATGGGACTATGTTGTAGATGATCTTGCCTCTGGCGATTGGCATGAAGAAATAGGATACCCTTATAAGGCAGATAGATGGCGTGACCCGAAGGGAAGACAATTTATTTGGGTAGATCATCCAACGGCTCGAAAAGAAAAGTGTTTTGATGTTTGGGTTGATGTTTTGCGTGACGCGCGGGATGCATTACACTAGTATTCCTTAATAGTGCATTGTCTGAGTTTTCGTGTTTGGTATGGATATTGCTGAGTGGTGTTGTAAACAAGAGAGTAGTAAAATGGACTGGCAGTATGAGCCTCTATATGAGAGACCGAAGGGGTGAACAAAATTAAGATATGGCCTACAAGGATGCGCGTCTCATCTGCCGCCCTGATGGCGACTGGCTGAAAGACTAATGGCCCCATAGCAACACTTTGCGCCTCTGCGTCTACCCCTGCTAGGGCATCCGCTTTGCGTACAGCCTACGGCTGGGGGATACGCGCGAGAAATATAAAAGACCACCATCTGCGGGATTGTGGCGCAGGGCGGGATGGTGGTCAAATTATGCACTGTCGGTAAAAGTTTGAGCGGCAGGGTGGGTGAATTGGTGCCAATTCGGCGTTGGCACGGATGTTGCTATTGTGTTGGCGGATACTTAAAGGAGAAAAGAAATGACAGAGACGAATGCGACAAGCGAATACTGCTGCACATGCCAGAGCTGGCATGGTATCAGAAAGTATGAGCCAAGGCGAGGGAAGGTGAAGTACGAGAACCACGCTCCCGACACGCCGTGCAACATGAACTATCGCAAGCCTGGCGCATGTCCTAAGGGGAATTGCCGGGGGTATGTCCGCTGGGTGGAACTTGGATAGGGTGGGGAAGAAGAAAATGGGAAAACAGAGTTTCAGGATCGTGTTAGGTCGCGACGAACAGGGCGGGGACATCGCCTTTGATCTGGCGGCGTTGCCGCATCTGCTGATTGGCGGCTCAACCGGATCGGGCAAGTCCGTGTGCATCAAATCGATACTGTCGCAGTTGATGCGCACGAAGTCGCCTGATGAGGTCAAGTTCATCATCTACGACGAGAAGTGCATCGAGTTCAGGCGGATGGGGAATTATCCTTATCTGTTCAAGCCGGTGATCACCGATCCACAAGCGCTTCTATCGGTGCTTGAGGCGGTGCGAGATGAGCTTGAGGATCGCACGCAGGCAATCAGGAACGGGGACCCGGTGCCGCGTATCGTGGTGATTGCGGACGAGTATGCCGGGCTGATGGTAAGCCATAGCGAGAGGGCCGAGCCGCTGCTTGCCAAAATGCTTGTGTTAGGAAGGACTGCTGGGGTTCATTTTGTCTTTGCTACGCAGAGGCCGGATGAAGTGGTCATGTCGCCGCCCCTGCGCTGTGGCTTCCCCGGACGTATTGCATTCAAGGTGGCTTTTGAGGAGGATTCGCGCATGATCATTGACGAGAACGGCGCCGACCGCCTGAACGGCAAAGGCGATTTCCTGTTCCGCGATTCGACGGGCCTGCATCGCGGCCAGGTCCCGTACATTTCCGACTAGGATTTCGATAAGCGTGTTCGCGCGTTGACGCGGAAAACCCAATCTACTAAACTACCGCCAAAAGCAAGAAAGACGTCATGAGCGAACACAACAAAAACCGCTGGCAGAAGCGTCGCCACCACGATGTGCACGACGGCGACATTTCTGGTACAGTCTGCGGAAGAGAGTCTACGGCCATTCGCACGGTGGTGCGGAATCCCGGCATGGAGAATTCAACGCATAATGGCAAGAGCCATTTGGCGAAATAAGTTAACGAGATAAACAAAGGAGATGAGCAATGACTAGTTCAAGAGAGGAAACCCTCAAGTCCGCTTTGTTCGGTAAAGAGGCAATTCGGTTTGAAATTCCGAAGTATCAGCGCGCATATAGTTGGGGAAGGGATCAGTGGAAGCAGTTTCTGCAAGACCTGAAGGATGCAGAATCGGGATATTACCTCGGACACTATCTCTTTGAGACGCATGATGATGTATGTTTCGTCATTGACGGACAGCAACGCCTGACAACATGTGTCATATTCATAAGTGCCGCAATCGACATTCTTGTGGATTACGAAGAATACAGGCGTGATGTGAACATATGGCGGAGACGTTATCTTTTGGATGTGGAACTCGGCCCCAGGCTGAAAACAGTCCCGTATGACAACCCTCTCTTCCAGAGTTTTATTGTTGATGGAGACTGCCGCCGACCGAGTGCTTTCAATACTCAGTCTGAAAAGAATATTGTAGAAGCAAAGGAATACTTTGTTCAAGAATTGAGAAAGGCGGAAGCAGCGGAGAAGATCGCCATGCTTGTAAGGCGAATGGAAAATGCTGTAATCACTACATACGAAGTAATGGATCGCGGTATGGCCGCAAGGATATTCGCCTTCCAGAATGATCGCGGCAAACCACTGACGCAACTGGAGACAATCAAGTCGTTCTTGATGATGACTGTTTACATGAAAGGCAAGAACGAGGAGGAAAAGAACAGTGTGGTTGACGAGATTGATACTCGATTTGCCCATATCTACGAGACGATAATGCGCATCAATGTCGATGAGGATGATGTGCTTCTCAATTATTGGCGCTCGCGTAATGGGTTTTATGCCAATGATGCAATCGTTGGGGCAAAAAACGAGTTATCGAAAGCAGAAGACCAAATTTCATGGATAAAGGCGTTTGTCAGAGACCTTGCATCGGCATTTTCATTTGTTGAGGTGTTCGAAAAGGATGAAGGTGAGTATCCGATACGCTTGCGTCTTTTGAACAACATGGCATATTCATATCCATTCCTCATTAGAGCATGGCTGACGGGCGTCAAATACGATTCACCTCTATTTGTCAGCCTCATGCATTTGATGGAGAACCTGACATTTAGAAGCCTGATTCGCGGAGGCCGTGCCGATATACAGTCAAGGCTGAACAACCATCTCAAACGAATCTCCGACGAGGCGTCCGTTAAAGTCGAAATTGGCAAGATTGTCGAGGCCATAGCAAATGGGTGGTGGGGATATTGGAGCGACGCGGAGGTTGAAAGACGTTTGAACGAATGGTTCTACGGCAATAGAGTCGACAATTACCTGTTGTGGCAGTATGAGCGTTCTCTCTATGAGAATGGTTATGTGGCCCCAGTGTCGGCAAGGGAAATGATGAGAAACGAGAGTATTGAGCACATAGCCCCTCAGACCGAGACTGGAGGAGATGCACCTGCCAATGGGTATGGACAATACGATGTCAAGGAGAGCCCGGAAAAGGGTATTGCTTCCGATGGCTGGCTCAATTGTCTCGGCAACCTCGTCCTCGCTTCGCAAAGCCAGAACAGTCTTCTTGGCAACAAGCCGTTTGCCGTGAAACTTGATGGGTATGCCGATGGAGTTCTGCAACAGCAAAAAGAGATAGACAGTTGCGCCGAGACTGGCACTGACGGTAGCAAGATGTGGACGGTCGAATCCATCAAGCGGAGGCAAGAGCGCATCGTAAAATGGGCGTTGACGAATTGGGACGTGAGAAAGGTCATAGAATAAGCGCTACGGCCAGGACCTCTTTCGTGCTGCCGAAGCTATCGACATCAGCAGCACCGAGAGCGATTTGATGTAGGAGATTTGAAGTGTCAGACTTGGACGAGAACTTTACGGAACAATAGCTTTTTGAAAAGTACCATGATGCATTGATGGGACAATGTGACGAGAAGTTGCATTGGAATCCTATTCACAAGTGTTCACAGGCCGTGGTTATTCTTGAACAGGAGGCACGCCCTACCGGTTGGGGTAATAGGTGGTAGCTCATAATTTGATCTGCTGGTGAAATGTTTAGCGGCGGAAGGGCGCAGGATGCGCCTTCCGCCGCTAAAATATCGTTGGCACGGATGTTGCTATGAGGGAGTTGAACTCAACAATAGTAAGGAACTCCGATATGCAAACAAAAACAGATATTCCTTCGAGGTGACAAAATGAAAACATTGACTTGGAAGCCGATTTTATCCAACTTGGAAGAGGCAAATGGAGAACTTAGGAGGTTGTATTGGCAACTGCACTATCTGACATTCGGCGAGCTGCCGAATGATTGTCCACGGCGGCATGACTCATCATACATGGCATGGATTGCACGGAACTTGGGACGTAATCCTCTTGGCGAGGGAAGACTCTTTGTGTGTATGGAACATGCTTTTCATCATATCAACTGGGCGTGGAACTGCCGCCATGCGCCAGAGGATCGGATATGGAACTTTACAGAACGAGACGCCAACAGGTGGACGAAGTTCCCGGACGCGGCGGATTTTGCCGATCTTTGGCCACAGGACAGGACAATCCGGGTGGGGAAGGACGATCGTGAGCTGATTGGCAGCTCAAGAAGAATATATCTTTCGCCTGTTGTAAGGCTTGGCATCCAAATGGCGAACCGTAAACTTGACATTCTATGTTATCTTGTTGCGAAAGAGCTTGGCGGTGACTTGCCACAAAAAATCGTTCGCCCCGAAGGTTTCAAAGCGAAGGTGGATCAGCAATCACTTACTGAAAAGGCCTTTGCCCGCAGGTTGCATAGAATCTATGTCGAATTGAACATGGCATGGAATGGCCGCAGGGACAAGACCTTTGTCACGAATAAACGAGCGATATGCCGTCGGCGAGTGTTTTCATCGGCATTTGCGACAGGATGCCATAACATGTGGAGAAAGTGTCTGCGAATATGCCCAATGGAAGATGAAAATGTCGTTGAATCTTGATCTGCTGGAGTTTCATGTGCGTGAGGCGACGCAGGAACTTGACTTGCTGCAGGATGCGGTCCAGTATGCCAAGGACGGAACGCGGCGGGAGGGTGCTGCCGGCGACGAGCCTTTGCGTTGGCCGTTGCGGGAAGGTGCCCTTGCCGCTTCGCTTGAACATGCCTACCACCACCTCAACTCCGCGTGGAACGGGCGGTTCAAGACGATGCGGGAAGCGGATACGCAGTTCGATCGAAACGAGAAATTCCCCCGTCCGCGCGATTCGGTCGGCTGGTTCGCGAAGTTCTGGACGAAGACTCTTATTAGGAAAAGCAAGCGAAAGAGTGGTGGCGGGGCACGCGCCCTACCGGTTTGGGACAGTAGTAGATTGTTCATAATTTGACCAGCTGATGAAATGTTGAGCGGCGGAAGGACGCTGGATGCGCCTTCCGCCGCTTGATTTTTTGTTGGCACGGATGTTGCTATTAGGGTGCCGTATGAGAAATGAGAGAAATAATGAACGGGCGGGTCGGTATTCGCGCAAGGTTCGGGGAAAAATGGATTTGTGCGACATAAGTGCTGCGCTTGAAGGGGGATGCAATGTGACTATGCTCATCCGCCACGCGGAACGTCCGCCGCTTGAACCTGGAGACATGACTTTTGGCGCAAGCCTCGCGCTCACTGAACGCGGGTGGCGCATGGCGCGGCAATTCGGCGCGATGCTGGCCAATACGGCACACCCACGGTCAGTCGCGTTCTCTGCGAGTGGAACTTTCCGAACTGTTCAGACGGCCTGCGGAATGGCGATGGGCCTTGACGCCGCTAAACCGGAGAATTCGATTGCGCGCAAGATACATCTTGCGGAATTCCTCGGAAGTGATTCTCCGTTCTTTGGAATGCTTGATGACCGCATGGCGCTCGCAGCGGAAGGGCGCTATCACGAACGTTTGAATGAGTACTTCAATGGCGGAGTGTTGCCGGGCTACAGGCCACTTGGAAGGGCGACCGGCGGAATGGAGGCACGGCTCCATGCCCTGCATCGCTCGAGCGAGAAACTTGTTGTTGCTGTGACGCACGATATCAACGTCGCGGCGTTTCTTGCCGGACGCGGCGTCGTCTCGTCGTTTACGGACGAGACATGGCCTGATTATCTGGACTCCGCCGTTGTCGTCGAAACGCCTGATGGAAACAGGGAATACGGCGTCATTCGCTGGGACGAGCGCTTTGAGGGAATTGACCTGATTGACGTGAGGTATGCCTGAGGCGAAGGGGATTGACGGCGTGAGAACGGTCGTCGACAGAAATTATTTTGATTGGCGGGCTTTGATAGACTAGGCGCCGCAAAGGAAAAACAGCATTATGAAACAAAGAAAAGAAATGATAGATGATGAACGCGGGTACTTCTTTGGATTCGCCCGTGGAACTTATGGAGAGGTACTGAGTGAACTCAGCAAGACGCGCGTCAATTCGTGGCGCACAAGTTCGATTCCGCTCGCGGAATTCTGGCAGCCGGCGAACCTCGGCAGGATCGGGAGGCTTCTTTACAAGTATCTCCCCGACTTCAACCCCATCTGTGCGCTCAAGTTCTTTGAGTTCCCCACGGACGCGCTTTCAGACGGCGAGAGGATTGGCCGTCCTTCGATGACGGACATCATGATCCTTGAGGCGGGCGTACAGATCGCCGTGGAGGGCAAGATGACGGAGTACGTCCGCTTCGCAGACAAGACGGTCAGGGAGTGGCTCAACGAGGGCGTGGGCGCGGCAGACATCCTCCTCCGCCATCGCATACTCAAGGCGTGGCTGTGCTATATCCACAATGCGGACTGCACGGGGCTTGAAGGCTTTGCTGATTTCAAGTCGAACTGCATGGACGTCTCGTACCAGTTCCTGCATCGGACGGCGTCCGCCTGCAACAAGGCCGGACTCAAGGGCGGCACGATACCCGTTCTTCTGTACCAGCTCTTCTATGACGCAAACGACGCAGAGCACATCCAGAAGATGGAAGAGTTCAAGGCCGAGTTGCGCCGGTGGGCGGCTGCGCTCAAGTTGCAGGACATGAAGTTTCTCGTCATATCCGCGCCCGTTGTCAACATGGACGAGGTAAAGGCTCATTTCGATGGAATGCACGGCGAGATATTCGACACCATGCGCGACGAGTCCATCTACCGCTTTGACTTCGACGCAACGACGGTCGAAGCCGTCATCGACACGCCAGAGGAGGGAAAGTGACATGAACAACTATGTGCCTCTTGATGTCCGTTCTTCGTATTCGATGGGCGATTCCATCTGTCAGATTCCCAGGCTTGTCCGCAAGGCGCGGGAGATGGGATTCCCCGCGATTGCACTCACCGACCGAAACTTCATGTTCGGAGCGGCCGAGTTTCATGAGGCGTGTCGTTCGCAGCGTGCAAGTGTCTATTGGGGTTTGCCGCCCATCAAGCCGATAATCGGGCAGGCCACCATCACAACGATACGCGGGAAGGAACATGTCATACACCTTCTTGCAAAGAACAATATCGGCTACCGCAATCTAGTTCGCATTTCATCTGCGGAGCACAAGCCCAAAGGCTCAAAGGGCCGATTGATACCTTTCTCCGACATCGAGAAATGGAGCGACGGTCTCTTTTGCATGACGAATGAAACTGCGCCGGACTTCGTGAACGAGTGCTTGCGTGTATTTGGCGATGACTTCGCTTTCATGGCGGACAATGACGACTTCGATTGTTCGGAATGGCCGTCCGTCATGGTCTGCGCGGCAAATCCAGTGAGGTTCCTCGAAAACAGTGATGCGGAAGCCTGTGAAGTGTGTTTCGCTTTGTTCGACGGGAAGAAATGGACTGATTCCGACCGCAGGCATTGCAACGGGACTGAATACCTGATGTTGAGAGAGGAGATGTCCTTGCGGTTCCCGAAGCATCCAGAATGGATCGAGAACACGGTCAAGATTGCAGAGCGAATCGAAGATTACGAGATATGCGAAGCGCCTGAAGTCCCTGACTTCCCCGTCCCAGGGAAGTTCTGCGACGAGTCAGACTACCTCGCCTCGCTCGTATACGAAGGCATGAAGAAGCGTTGGGGAGACCCGACACCGCCGGAAGTCGTAGAGCGGATCGATTTCGAGTTGCACGTCATCAAGATGATGGGTTTTCCCAGTTACTTCCTCATCGTCCACGACTACGTGGAGGCGGCGCGGCGAATGGGCGTGTGGGTCGGCCCTGCACGCGGCTCGGCAACTGGTTCGGCGGTTGCATATGCGCTTGGAATAACTTCCGTGGATCCAATTAAGCACAGGCTCCTTTTTGAGCGTTTCCTCAATCCCGACAGAATCTCAATGCCGGACATTGACATTGATGTTGAGGATGCCGGGCGCGGGAAGGTTGTGGAATATCTTTGCGACAAATACGGGCGTGATCATGTAGCCCACATCGTCACTTTCGGGCAAATGGCACCACGGAGTGCGATAAAGGACGTTGCACGTGTGTTGGAGTACCCGATCCGTAAAGCCAACGCGCTTGCAGGGCTTGTCCCCGAAGCGCCAAGAATGACATTCCGTCGTGCGTGTAGTTGCTCGGCCCAATTTCGCAAGGTGTACGAGAATGGCGAAGATATGCAGAAGAAGATTCTTCGCATAGCCGAGAAGCTTGAAGGATGTGTTCGGCAGCCCGGCACACATGCCTGCGGAATCGTCATCTCGCGCAAGCCGCTTTCGCAAACATTGCCTCTAATGCCGACAGGGGTGAATGATCGCGTGGTTGGAGGGCCTGAACTCATCACCCAATATGACGGACAACATGTCGAGTCCGTAGGGCTTATAAAGTTTGACATCCTTGGCTTAAAGGCTTTAGCACTCCAGAAGGATTGCATGAAGTTGATTAGGGCGCGGAAGGGAGAGGTGG
>Ga0256407_10010117_pt1 | contig 13323 bp, 17 predicted proteins | sample RumenRJG_04DNA_FD_193489 | JGI IMG/M metagenome (GOLD analysis project Ga0256407, IMG submission 193489) | Bovine rumen microbial communities from Lethbridge, Alberta, Canada - RJG_04 | ecosystem: Host-associated > Mammals > Digestive system > Stomach > Rumen | place: Canada: Alberta... | reverse complement strand
GACGACTCTATCAAGAAGTAACATCTTACATCTTCCCTCTTACATCTTACATCTTACATCTTACATCTTCCCTCTTACATCTTACATCTTACATCTTACATCTTCCCTCTTACATCTTCCATCTTACATGATTATCGCAGTAGATTTCGACGGAACCATCGTTGAGAACAAATACCCCGAGATTGGCCAGGAACGTCCCTTCGCCATCGACACCCTGAAGATGCTCATCAATGACCGCCATCGCCTGGTACTCTGGTCCTGCCGCGAAGGTGAGCTATTAGATGCCGCCCTCGAATGGTGCCGTGAGCGTGGCGTGGAGTTCTATGCCGCCAATCGTGACTACCCTGAAGAGACCACCGACAACAATCCCCACTTCACGCGCAAGCTGAAGGCCGACCTCTTCATCGACGACCGCAACGTCGGTGGACTCCCCGACTGGGGCACCATCTATCGCATGGTCAGCCGTGGCAAGAAGTGGCGCCACCTCATCGACGAGGCCTATGCCGGCCAGAAAGACTATGAGGAAGCCTCCAACTACCACCACTCCTACACCCGCAAGCGCCACTGGTGGCACTTCTGGTAATGTTTTCGTTTTGGTTTTCGTTATGGTTAAGGTAAAGGAAAATAATGTTTTTTAGGCTTGCAAAGCCGGTGTTTTTCCGACTGCGGGATGAGTCCACCTTGGTGGATATGGTTGGGCAGTGGGTCTGTGGTGTAAAAGCTCGCTTTTAAAGACAGAGACACAGAGCCCAAACATAAAAGCTCAGAATGAGCGTCATACAGCAGGAGGGGTTTTTCCTGTTTTTGTTTATATAAATATCCGTGTCATTCGTGAAATTCTCTGACCTAAAGGTACAGAGTGTGGCGTTGCAATCGTGTTCAAAAATAAAATATGTATTCAATATGAAAAAGATTAACATCATTCATCTTACATCTTACATCTTCCTTCTCTTCCTTCTAACATCTTGCGGCAGTGTCAAGAACGTCGCCTACCTCCAGAACAGCGACGACATAGACTTGTCCCGTTCAGAGTATCTGTACGATGCCCATATCATGCCCAAGGATGTGCTGACCATCACTGTCAGCACCGTAAATCCCGAGGCTTCCGCTCCCTTCAATCTTATCGTCCATCCCACGCTGACCAATACGTCTAGTACTATTGCCACCTCTGGTGGCTCCCTCCAGACCTATCTGGTAGATAATAAAGGCCTTATCGACTTCCCCGTGCTGGGCAGTCTGCAGGTCGGTGGCCTCTCCAAGTCAGAGTGTGAGAAGATGATTCACGACAAGCTCCTCCCTTACCTCAATGCCACCGAGAATCCTGTGGTCACCGTCCGCATGTCCAACTACAAGATCTCCGTACTCGGTGAGGTCAACAAACCCGGTATGTTCACCGTCAGCAATGAGAAGATCAATATCCTTGAAGCCCTGGCACAAGCTGGCGACCTGACTATCTATGGTGTGCGTGACAAGGTCAAGCTCATCCGTGAGAACGCCTCTGGTAAGAAGGAAATCATCCGCATCAACCTCAACGATGCCGAGATCATCAATTCCCCCTATTACTATCTCCAGCAGAACGACATTGTCTATGTAGAGCCCAACAAGGTCAAGGCCCGTAACTCCACCATCGGCCAGTCCACTACCCTGTGGCTCTCTGGTACCAGCATCCTGGTATCCCTCGCATCCCTCATCGTCAATATCCTCCGCTAATTCTCTTCTCTCTTCCCTCATCCATCTTCCCTCATCCTTCTTCCCTCTTCCCTCTTCCCTCTTCCTTCTTACATCTTACATCTTACATCTTACATCTTACATCTTCCTTCTTACATCTTCCATCTTATGTCTGAACAACAACATCATCACCACCACCATCATCACAAGGACAGCGCCACGCTCTTTAAGGAGCGCAGTCTCAATGCCATCGTCTTCCAGCGCAAGGCTGAGAAGTGGGGCAAGATCTTCCTCCTCGTCATCGCCATCCTCATGATCCTTGCCGTTGGCTTTGTTTACACCATGGGGTAAACAAAACCGCCATTGATGGCATAGTAATTGAATTGTAAACTGTCAATTTTGAGTCTTGTACATGAGATGGAAAAAGACCAGTTGATTTCAATGACACAATATGACTCAAGACAAGAGATAGAAATACAATATTACCAGATGAAGACAATCCCTGATAAGTACCACAGGGTGAATCAGTATGCATGAATACCAATGTATGAAGAAGATTAAGAGGCATATACCAACTATATTGATAGCTTTATTCAGTTTAGTATTGCTAATACTTCGTGCAATGAAGTTTGTTAATTGGGATTGGGTCGCTGTCTCTATAGTTTTTGTCGGTGTTGTTGGCATTATACTATCTTTGTCTTCTGCTATTAGCAGCAAGAACACTCTAGAAGATTTAAAAAACTATTTGAAGCCATTGATTGATAGTCAGACTTTTGAACTAGTTGATAATCCAGAATGGCTTGATGTAAAAATAGATGCTGAAAAGAAGATTTTAATTGGCATAAAAAAGATGGTTCGATAGAATGGGGGGCAGGGGTTCCAACTCCAATTAAGAAAGAGCTAGACGAATTAAGGAAAGAGATAGCAGAGTTGAAGAAAAAAAGATAATGTCTTCCATCTTCCATCATACATCAGACTTCGGACATCCGACATCTTCCATCATCTATCTTCCATCATGAGCGAAGTAAGCGAAGCGATCCAAGCGAAGTGTCTCGCCTTCAGCGACCGCATTATCAAGCTTAATGACTACCTGCTGGCGCAGGCAGCGGTGGAGCATGAAAAATATAAGAAGGAACTGAGACAACGTAAATTTGGACAAAAAACATCTTCCATCTGCCCTCAGACATCTTCCATCCCACTTCATTTGCAATCTGTTGCAGCTCTCTGTAATCAGTTGCTAAGAAGTGGCACGAGTATCGGTGCAAACAATGCAGAAGCATGTAATGCGATAAGTAAAGCAGATTTTAAATCTAAGTCCTATATAGCATTAAAGGAAGCAAGAGAGTCGCTTTATTGGATTGACTTGCTGCACCGTAATGGTTACTTGGACGATAAACAATATACATCAATATATGGTGATTGTGAGGAACTAGTTAAGATACTGGTAGCCCGTTGTAAGAAGCTAGATGCCGAGTTAGGTGTTGGTAAATAACTCAGCCCTCAGCCTTCTTCCATCAGCCCTCTTATGTTACTCAGCCTTCAGACCTCAGCCCTCAGCCTTCAGATAAAGGTTTTTTTCAAGCCTGAACGTCATAGTTGACAGTTTACCATATTATGAGTGATAAAAGAAGTCTTTATGAGCGTAATGTACAGGATCGTTCAACCCTGCATTATTATATTGGTTTGATTGCTCGTTGGAAACAGCATTTTAAATACGTTCGTGCAGTTCGTATTGCGCGCAAACGTGGTGCAACCATTGGTGAGGGTGTTATAATGCCCTTGTCATTAGCTCGCAAGGCAAATGCTAATCTTACGATTGGTAACCATGTGTCAATTCAAACAGATATGATAGACATGCGTTCGCCAGTTAAAATAGGTAGTCATGTGATTATTGGGGGGGGCACAAATATTATCACCACCTCTCATAATATAGACTCCCTAGATTGGGAACATAAATACTATGGAATAGAAATAGAAGACTATGTATGGCTTCCTACTGATGTGATGGTTCTGCCCAGTTGTCGTAAGATTGGTTATGGGGCGGTTGTTGGCAGTGGAAGCGTGGTAGTAAAAAATGTTGAGCCAATGTCTGTGGTTAGCGGTAATCCTGCCAAAGAATTCAAAAAACGAAAGTGTGTGCATTGTGATTTGATAGTAGAAAGTCTGCTTGGAGGAGATTTTGAAATTTATAAAAATACTAGAAAAAAGAGGAAAAAGTGAATGTATAAGAGTGGTCTACATAAGTGTGATGTTTCTTTAGGATAATACAATTTAGAACAACAATATAATTACTCGCATTGGAATTGTTGCTGCTTAGGTAGTATTTTCTGTCCTTAAGGAGTTTCCTTTCATTTTTGTAATTAGTAATTACAGTATATTCAAATAGATATGACATATATTCTTTTTATATCAGTTGCAATTATTATTTCGGTTAATTTTAGATTGTTGGTACTTCTGTTCTCCTTCCCTCTTATAAGGTGTAATTCCAAGCTAGTACAAAAATATGGAATAGATGGTTATTTTAAAATTGGGGGGGCGAAAATGTATGTTTTTAAGAAAATATATAATTTTCAAGAGCGTTTGGCGATACGGTGGATAGCGCAAATATACTCACATCATATAAGAATGTTTTTTTATAGATACGCCTACTTGATTGATATGGATAAAAAAGTCGTAATACATGGAGGAGCGGAGATTAGGTGTTGTACCAATCTAAAAATAGGCTGTGGTTCTATTATTGGGGATGACGTTATTCTTGATGCTAGAAGAGGCATTGAGATAGGAGAAGATGTAGCCATTAACTCAAAGGTCAGCTTTTGGACAGAACAGCATGATTACAGAGATCCTTATTTCAACTGTAACAATGAGCATAATGGTCCTATTAAGGTTGGCAATAGGGTTTGGATAGGTCCATCCGCAATTATCCTTCGCAATGTAGTAATAGGAGAAGGAGCTGTTGTTGCGGCTGGAGCTGTGGTTACTCATGACGTAGAGCCCTATACTGTCGTCGCAGGTATTCCTGCCAAAGAAATAGCAAAAAGGCCATGCAACCTGAAATATCATTTTAGTGGAATTCATACCCATTTTTATTAAGAATGACAATAAGCAATAGTAAAATAGTTGTTAAACATACGATGTTATTATACATTAGGATGTTTGTCCTAATGATAATATCACTTATCACATCTCGTATGGTTCTTCGTTTACTTGGCGCAAGTGACTATGGACTGTATAACGTTGTTGGTGGTTTCATCAGTTTCTTCTTTGTTTTTTCAGGGACGATGTCTACGGCTGTTTTACGTTTTATGTCTTTTGAGATTGGAAGAAACAATGACACTGCTCGAAAAGTTGTTTTCACTCAGTCAGTTATTATCTTTACATGCATGGCTTTTGTCTTCATGATAATAGGTCTTGCGATAGGAATTCCATTTGTAAAATATCAGTTAAATGTTGATAGTGGTAGAGAATCTGCTGCAATATTCGTCTTGCTATGGTCATTGTTGACGGCATTTTTACAATGCGTCAAAATTCCATTTAATTCTGCGCTATTAGCTTATGAACATTTTTCCACTTATGCTTGGCTTAGTATTCTTGAAGGTGTCTTAAAATTGTTCCTACTTATCCCTTTATATTTTGTGACGATAGATAAACTTTCATTATATGCATTCTTTCAGTTTTTAGTATCATTTATTGTCACATTATTATTTTCATATTATTGTATTAGTCGATTTCACGATTTTACGACTAAAAATATTCGGGATAAGAAAGTTCTGAAAGAGATATTAAAATTCTCCAGTTGGAGTTTTCTCCAGAGTTCGTCAAATCTATTATTAAACCAAGGCTTTAATATAATTCTAAACCAGTTCTTTGGAACATTGTTAAATGCAGCAAGAGGATTATCGACTCAAATACAAGGGACTATCGCTTCTTTCGCATCAAATATACAATCAGCGAGTTCACCCGCAATAACGAAAGTATATGCAGCAAATGAAAGAGAACAGACAAAAAAGATGTTTTTTCAATTTTCGAAACTAGCTTACATTCTTTTTGCAATGGTTGCTTTCCCCGTATTGTTTGTTTTACGTTCCCTTCTGAATCTTTGGCTTGGTGAAGGTTACTATCCAGAGTATACTATTGAATTTACTTATCTTGTGGTTATAGGTTCTTTGGCTAATACCTTATCAGGTTCTTCTCATACGCTCATTCTTGCGACCGGAAATGTTAAGTATTACAATATATATTATACTTTAATTCAACTATTGTCTTTATTTTTCTCGTATTGTGTAATAAGAATTTGGGGAAATCCTATCATTGGGTATATTGTTTTAGTATTTTTTAGTTTTGTCATAGCGACTTTTCAGATATGGAAAGCTTGTTTTTTAAACCAAATAAGTGTGTTACAATATGTAATAAATGTAGTTATACCTGATTTTGTAGTTACATTTATGATTGTTTTAGCACTTTTTAGTATTAGTAAATTATTACCTTTCCAAGATATAGATTGGTATAACGCTTTTTTTAATGGTATTATATATCTTATTATTGTGATGTTTATATCATATTCTTTTGGATTTAATCATGATGAAAGGCAAAAGGCTAAGAATCTCGCGAGAATAAAAATATTATCGATTACATGGAAAAGATAATAAATTTAAAGATAAACATACTTTCGCTAGGACGTTTTCATGTATGTGATTTTGCACGAGAATTGGATAAAAATGGGAAATACCGCATTGTTTGGGTAGATATTGCTAAGGGAATAGGCATTATCTTGGTTGTATTTGGACATATGATAGATTTACATTCATTCCCAGGTATGTATATATGGTCATTCCATATGCCTCTTTTCTTCTTTCTGTCAGGAATGTTTATGCAAGATACTTTATCACTTTACTTAATTCAGAGGAGGGCAAGGCAATTACTTCTACCTTGTATTGTATTTGCGATAATATCTTATGCAGTTATGTACTTTGTTTTGAGAAGACCTGTTGATCTCTTAAACAGCCAATCTTTGCCTGGTCCTCTGTGGTTCTTGACAACTCTATTCTTAGCCGACATGGAGTGTCGCCTGCTTGTTAAGTACATTTCTATACGATACTTAATTGGTGTGAATTTATTAGCATCTTTTGTGTTTCAGTTTCTAGACTGGAACCTTCCATATTCTTTACTATCGGTATTTATAGCTTCCTTCTTTTACCTAATAGGTAGTGTGTCTCGACATTGTTATCTGTTGTCTGGGGGGGGCAAATCTTCGATAATATTATTATTGACAATAGTTTCCTTGCCAATTATTATCTATGTTTTCAATGTGCATACAGCTCTAAATATTAATTCAATAACTCCCATAGGAGTTGTGACAGCTTTAATAGGTATCACGCAGATTGTTATGATATCAAGACTAATATCAAAGTGTGGCTTGTTAACTAGGGGATTATCGTTCCTGGGACGAAATTCTCTTGTTATTATGGTAACACACATGATATTTCTTCAGTTATATTGCTATTATGTAGATATATCCTCAGTGCTTATATTTAAAGGATTACAGGCAATGTTCGTATTTGGATTGTCAATAGTCTCAATTTATATATTTCAAGGACGATGGGCAGTATTGATAGGAAAGATGACAACAAATGATAAAACAAGAAATGGGTAAGATTAAGATTAACATTCTCTCACCAGGACGTTTCCATGTTTGTGATTTGGCACGTGAATTAGATAAAAATGGATTTGATGTTAAGTTCTATTCTTTTGTGCCAGCTCGTCGTGCAGAGAAATTTGGTCTATCAAGAAAATGTAGTAAATCGTTAATTGGAGTTTTGGCTCCATTCCTTTTTTTAGAGAGAATAGTTTTCAGACATTCGATATGGGCAAAGAAATTCCGAATTAATGCTCAGGATTTACTGACAGGGTGGCTTATGCGTAAGTGTGACGTTTGTATTGCTATGAGTGGTGAATTTTTGTATTCGCTTGCGCGAGTAAAAAAAAGTGGTTCGATGGTAATACTCGAACGTGGTTCAAAGCATATTCTTGAACAAAAGAGAATTTTGGACGAGTTGAAAGTAATACAACCTCAGATTAAAACGGTGCCCGATATCAATGTAAAACGTGAACTTGCAGGGTATGAAATTGCTGATTACATATCTATTCCTAGTGGACATGTAAAACAAAGTTTCCTGTTGCATTGTTATCCTGTAGAGAAACTTTTCTTGAATCCATATGGTGTAGATGTGTCCATGTTCCATACTGCACCTGCTGTAGAAAAGCAGTATGACTTAATTATGGTAGGAGGATGGAGTTTACGTAAGGGGTGCGATTTGATAATTGAGGCCGTAAGAAGAACCGGGCTTCGATTTCTGCACGTTGGAGAAATTATTGATTTGGATTTTCCTAAAGATGATAATTTTACTCATATTGATTCAGTAGATGAAAAACGCCTTCAAGACTATTATCATCAAGCAAAGGTGTTTATTTTCCCTTCACGCGAAGATGGTTTTGGGATGGTGCTTTCTCAAGCTTTGGCATGTAACCTTCCCATCGTTGGCAGTCCCGATTGTGGTGCCCCAGACCTGAAGAAAATGATTGAGTTTCCAGAATATATTAATATTATTAACGAGTATACTGTGGACGCTATCTGCATTGCCATCAAAGAGGCGTTGAATAACTATAAGAGAATTGGTGATATACCATATGCTGGTAATGCCCTTGAAAACCTGACGTGGGAGGCTTATGGTAATCGATATGCACGTTTCATAAACTCGATTCTATCATGAGAATATTGTCAGTTGGCCAGATGGACGGTATAAGTAATACATGTAGATTCAGAAATCTGGCTTTGGAAAATATCGCGGATAAAGTTGATGTCGTTAACACTTCTGCTAGGGGAACGTTATGGTATCGTATAGCTTATCATCTTTTTCTCTATGGTATTCCTATTAAACTCCCTGACACTGCGGGTGCTAACAGAAAGATAATTGAACTAATATATAAGTACAATTACGATATAGTGTGGATTGATAAAGGGAACACGATAGAAGTATCAACTCTAAAAACAATAAAAAATAAACAACCGAATGTGAAACTCATTTCTTATTCGCCTGATAATATGGTATTACGACATAACCACTCAAAACAATATTTGGAGGCTATTTCATTTTATGATTATGTCATAACTAACAAATCTTATATTGTTAAGGAATTAAAGCGCCTTGGTGCAAAATCTGTTATATTTGTTAATAATACTTTTGAACCATCTTTTCATCACCCATACCAATTAGATTCTAGAGATATTGAAAGGTTAGGAGGGGAAGTGGGGTTCATTGGCGCATGGGAGAAGGAACGATGTGAAAGTATCTTGTATCTGAGCAGAAATGGTATTAAGGTAAATGTGTATGGTGATAAGAAATGGAAAAAATATATTGGAGATAATCCCTACTTACATATAGTTCTAAATGGATTGTTTAATGAAGACTATGCAAAATCACTTTGTGCATTTAAAATAAATCTATGTTTCTTACGTAAGATGAATTTTGACAAACAAACAACCCGTTCTGTCGAAATACCTGCCTGTGGCGGATTTATGTTGGCAGAGCGCACAGATGAACATAAGTCTTTATTTGAAGAGGATAAGGAAGCTGTGTTTTTTAGTTCGAATGAGGAATTGTTAGAAAAGTGTATATACTATTTGGAACACGAGAGCGAACGTAAAATCATTGCTGCTGCTGGTCATCAAAGATGTTTAGATAGTGATTACTCGAATGAGGGTATGATACGAAAGACGTTAATTAAAGTTTTTGAGGATGGCAGCATTGGGTAGAAGGGTAGAATATTTAGATTCCACTGCTGGTATTTTGATCTCATGGATGATAATACATCATTGTCTTATTAAGCTTTACTCATTTTATTCTATTTGTAGAAGTAAAAAATGGATATAATAAGTACCCTACTGTATTTTGTTGCTGTTATTTATGGTATTTATGCTTATGCTCAACATAAGTATTCACATTTTATTGTAGTATTGTATTTGATAGCAAGTTACTTCTCTGGTTTTATAACTATTGGTATTAAACCTGTGGATTTCTTTCTGATGACAGTCATTCCTCTAGGACTTGCTAATATAAACTTATTTAGATGTGCTGATGATAAATTGGGAAAATGGATCTTGTATTTGTTGACATATGTGTTCATTGTATCTTTTGCAAATATACTGCTTGGAGTTGAAAACATCAAATACTCATTAATGCTATTTCGATTTCACCTCATATTCATTGTATATTTCTTGTTTAAGAAAATACCGTACTCTGACCTCTTAAAAGCTTTTCATAGTCTATTTTATATTACTGTTTTTTCAGGTATCTTTTATTATTTACAATATGTGGGGATAGTTGGAATTCTTAGAGGGACAGACGAAGATATGAATTTGAATCAACAATTTTTGTGGTTTTATAATGTACCCATTTTAACCCCTGCGATGTTGTTTTATGTTTGTTTCTCAAAAAAAACAATTAAGTATAGATTTTTATATATCATCTTTTTTGCTGGAATGATAATTGGATGTATGAGCCGTGGTTATATAATTGCTAATTTACTTGCATTGGGAGTATATATGATAAAAAATATTAGAAATCGTCGAAATATTATACTTATTTCTTCTTTTGGCCTGATTGCTTTATTCCTACTACCAGTTCTATCATATCGCTTTTCTAAGTCAGGTAGTGTAGGAAATGGACTCTATGCCGAATTATCAATGTCTAAGAAGATTTTATCTGGAACTTTGGATTTTAACCAGTTTGGAAGTGGGGCTGCAGTTGATAATGGAACGGGCGTATACAGAACATTGTTAATTGCTGAGAAAATCGATTATCTGGCTAAGTCACCTATTACATTTCTTTTTGGTGGTGGAGCTGTTCATGGGAGTTCACCCAATATAAAAAGATATAACTTCAGATTCGGACAAAGTACTATTATAAACGGACGGAAAGAGAAACAGCAAATCGACACTTCAGATGTCGCATTCTTAAGTAATGTTTTCAGATATGGATTCGTATATTTGTTTTTGTTTTGTGGAATATTGTATTATTCATGGAAGGGTATGATAAATAAGAAAACAGCCTTGTTTATTGCTGGGTGGGGGTATATGGCTACTTGTTTATTTCAATTTTATGGTTCAAATAGGTTGGAATATGTAGAATATTTGTTTTTTATTTTGTTGGTTGCTTCCCATATTAAACACTATAATTTGTATGAAACAATTAGAAGAATATACAGGATTAATTATACTTAATTATAATAATTATCAAGATACTATTAATTGTATAAATAGTATAGATCGGTATAATACTTCCCCAATAAAAATAATAGTTGTTGACAATGGCTCTACGCAAAATGAAGTAGTTGAAAACTTGCATGTGTTTTTTCAAAATAAGTATAAAGAGAATTATGATAGGTTATATGATGAGAAAACGAATAAAAGTAATTTGCCGTATCTGACCTTTGATGTTAGTCATATCAACTCTGGTTATGCACAAGGCAATAACAAGGGATTGTACTTGGCTTATAATGATCATAGTATCAAATATGTGATGATATTGAATAATGATGTTTTGTTTAAATGTGATATGATCGATGGGTTGATTAGTAGTTTTAAATCTTTGGATAGATGTGCCGTGATAAGTCCACTTTTAAGAAGGAGGGACGGTGTAGCAATTGATACTGCATGTGCACGAAATCTACCAACTCCTAATGAAATAATCGCAAGGTATATTACACTTAATATGCGATTGCCACTTCTTTATTCAAAGTATCTTGGTCCTTCTCATAATCTACTGTTAAAGAATCCATTGTTGGTCAATGAAGAGTTTTTGCAAGTTGAGGTTGTTAGTGGGTCTTGTTTCTTAATAGAAAAAAAAATATTTCAGGAAATAGGTGGCTTTGACCCACATACTTTTTTGTATTATGAAGAATACATTCTTTCGAAACAAATATCAAGGTTGGGTCTTAAGAACTATATGGTAACTAGATATGATGCCATTCATTTGGGTGGGGCAACTGCTAGTAAGTATAACGCTTTTTGTGCTAAGGCAAATCTTAAGAGTGCAGAATATTATATGTACAATTATTGTACATTATCTTTTATTCAAAGAGCTCTATTCGGAATTGCTGTAGGGTTAATGAGATTAAAGTTCTACATATATGATCGTATTCACAAATATAGTAAATAGTTTAATATGTGCCGAGCGTGGTTGTTGAACTGGTTCTATATAGCAAAAAGTTAAGAAAATATAGTTTGTGAAATGAAAAGTTATATAAGAATAATTAGATATATCCACTATACAATTTTCTTTTGTTTTAAATACTTGCCTTTCAAACAGGCGCTATTCCTTCCGATATTTTTTATTGCAAGCCCACTTTTGTTTCTTTGAATGGGAAAGTAAAAATAACCAGTAAAAGGATACATCCTGGAATGATAAAGTTTGGAGTCAGAATAGCTCCTCTTTATTCGCCTAATTTTATTTTTCAAAACAATGGAACGATAATATTTGAAGGAAGCGTTACTATAGCGGAAAACTCTTATTTATCATGTAATGAGGGGGGGGTATTATATTTGGTAATAATGTTTCTTTTAATAGTGGAGCTCGTATAATATCATCTAATTTGATTACTATATGTGAAAATTCGAAATTCTCATGGGATGATACTATTGTTGATGATGATATACATGCTGTCGTTAATATTAATACTGGTGAAGAAATAGTTCAAACAAGACCTATCGTTATTGGAAAATCGTGTTGGGTTGGTTTCGGGTGCGTGATTTCCAAAGGAGTTTCTTTGGCAGATTATACAATAGTTTCATCATGTTCTAAAGTTGTCGGGAAACATGATAAAATGTTTACTATACTTGCTGGTGTGCCTGCAAAGATAATAAAAGAAGGATATGTTCGTAAGGATTTGTGGAAATTATAAGCGTTGTTGAATTAATTTTGGATTTATACATGGTGATAGGTGCAAGGCTTATTAGCCCCTTCCAAGTATGTCTACTCATGGTAATATCGCATGGCATGTATTTGGCGTCAATTGGAAGGATTTTGTATATGATTAATATGACTTCTATTTTGAACTATTTAATTGTTATATTTTGAAAATACTATATATTTTTCGTAACTTGGATATGGGCTTCTCTATAGGAAAGGTCTTTAAACCAATTGAAAGGAGATGAAAAAGTATGCAGAGGTTGATGCGTTGTGTCTTCCTGTACCATACTATTCTCTAAAGGGGTTATGACAAAATATTAAGACTGCCAGGAATGCAGTAAAAAATAAAGGTTATGACATTGTACACATTACGGGAGCAGAACATTATTTGATATCTATTATTTTAAAAGGTTTATAGTTTACAATAATGAAAATAGAATTATCATTAGATCAATCTCAGACTCTAAAAGGTGTAACAATTATTCTTATAATGTTACATCACTTTGCTCAGGTGTTTAATTCTATCAATATGTTGCCTTCATCGCTGAAGGTGTTTTTGGGGTGTGGAGTTATTGGCTGTGCCATGTTTTTCTTTCTATCTTCATACGGAATTGAAAAGACTAAGAAGTATACCAGGGGGGGGGTATTTCCGAAATAGGTTTACAGCAGTTTTAGTTCCTTTTTTCGT